>Ga0066857_10000778_pt1 | contig 12043 bp, 14 predicted proteins | sample ETNtaG_2_FD_65602 | JGI IMG/M metagenome (GOLD analysis project Ga0066857, IMG submission 65602) | Marine microbial and viral communities from oxygen minimum zone, Eastern Pacific Ocean - ETNP201406SV203 | ecosystem: Environmental > Aquatic > Marine > Oceanic | place: Pacific Ocean: Eastern...
ACGGTCACCAGGCCCCACCCGCCACCCGAACAAATATTGGAACGTTGAGCGATTCCGCTTTACCACATATACCCAAAACCCGTTTCATATCCGCTTCGACCGATTCACCCGGAAATTCTTCAATCGCCGCAGGCGGCGGTTTCATAAGCCACCTCAAACTTGCCCCTGCTTTCAATAGGCTCAACAACGTTTTTTTCCGCCACCTTGTTTTCCCTTATCTAATTAGCCTATGAGTAGCTTTCCCCAGGTTCACACCAAGGTTATTGCTGTATGATAACCATGTAAAGATGAAAGTTTATCGTGCTAAAATCAACACATGTTCAACTCTAAAAATTTAACATCTAATCAGCGGTTTCTTTTAGATATTGCGATTCCATCGTTGTACCTGTTGCCGCTGTTGATTGTATTTTTTCTGCCGAAAAATTTCGGATTCGGTAACGAAGATCTGGTTCCCTACAGTCTGCTCATCGGTCTGACCGGGCTGGCGTTATGGATTGCTGGCATGGCTTGTCTTGGACAAGCTTTGCGTGTGCTACCGGGAGCGGACTCGATTGTCGCGCGGGGGGTTTATCGGTTCATTCGCCACCCGATCTATGTGGGGATCGTGTTCACTCACTTCGGTCTGTTCTTCGCCTGCGGGTCCACTTTCGGCATGATCTATCTGTTTGCCCTTATCGTGCCGATGAATGTCATTCGCGCGCAGTTGGAAGAGAAAGCAATGTTTGCCAAGTTCGGCAACCAGTACCGCTCTTATCGTGACTCGACCTGGTTGTGAGGCCACCACTCCGGCAGAGACGACCGGTTCGATGGACTGGGCCAGGGCCGTGGCGATTACGTTTCATCGCGTCAATTGGGCAGTTTCGGGTCTCTGGTCGATACCGGTGGCCAAGCGGACAGCTATTCCACCCAAAGTCCCAACCAGAGCCTGACCTACCGCCCCGACTGGGGAATTCTGGCGGATTATTGAATAAAACAAATTGTCGCCTTGAGCCCCCCCGTCGAAGGGTGCATGCTTCGACATACCCCTTCGAGGCAGGAAGACTAATGTTAGATACCACCGGCTCAGCGCGACACGAAATGAAATACTGGTTTAATCCGTTATAATTCATAGCTTTTTGTGGTTTCAGGGGGTTAATCTTTCACTTGACAAACGGGCCATTAGCCCTAAAATAGGCTACCGTTTCCAGGCGCGTAGCTCAGGGGTAGAGTACTTGCTTGACATGCAAGGGGTCGGCGGTTCGAAACCGCCCGTGCCTATTTTTCTTCTGGGATCAATCCTACCTGGTTTATTGTTCTAACCCAGTGCAGAAATTGATTATGATCGGATGGGCAAACTATTGCCCTTGGGTAAGCAACCATCCAAATTTTACACTTTGTATTATATGGCAAACGACAAACAAAAATTTGATCTTGAAACCATCCGGCACAGCACCGCGCATTTGATGGCACAGGCGGTACAACAACTGTACCCGGACACACAAGTGACCATAGGCCCGGTTATCGAAGATGGGTTTTATTACGATTTCTGTCGCAAGTCTCCGTTTGTTCCGGAAGACCTGGAAAAAATAGAACAGCGTATGAAAGAAATAGCCGCGCAGAATCTGGACATCGTCCGCAAGGAACTACCGCGCGAAGACGCTTTGAAAATGTTTGATGAAATGGGCGAACCTTTCAAGTTGGAAGTGATCAACGAGCTTGAATCCAATGAAGCGATTTCAGTTTATTCCCAGGGCGAGTTCACAGACTTATGCCGGGGTCCGCATGTTGACAACACGAGCGCGATTAAATCGTTCAAGCTGTTGCATACCTCGGCGGCTTACTGGCGCGGCGACGAACGCAACCAGGTATTGCAACGCATTTATGGCACCGCATGGAACACAGACAAGGAACTCAGGATCTATCTGAAACGCCTGGAGGAAGCCAAAAAACGCGACCACCGAAGACTGGGAAAAGAACTGGACCTGTTTTCGGTTTCTGATGATATCGGTCCCGGACTCATCCTGTGGCATCCCAAAGGTTCGCGAATACGCTGTCTGATGGAAGATTTCTGGAAAACCGAGCATTTCAAAAACGGTTACGAGATGGTGCATTCTCCGCACGCGGCCAAGGTGGACATGTGGAAAACCAGTGGACATATGGATTTCTACAAGGACAACATTTTCTCGCCCATGGATATCGAAGGCAAAGAATATGTCATGAAGCCGATGAACTGTCCGTTCCACATACAGATTTACCAGACCCGTCTGCGAAGTTATCGCGACCTGCCTTTGCGGTTCGCCGAACTGGGAACGGTTTATCGTTATGAGCGGTCGGGAGTTTTGCACGGATTGTTGAGGGTGAGAGGATTCACCCAGGACGATGCGCATCTGTTTTGTCGCCCGAATCAGATTGAGGAAGAAATCGTCAAGGTTCTGGACCTCATCCTGCTTATCCTGCGGTCGTTCGGATTTAACGAGTACAAAGTTTATTTGAGCACGCGTCCGGACAAATTTGTCGGCTCGGAAGAGGGTTGGGAAAAAGCCACCGATGCGCTGAAACAGGCTTTGGAAAAGTCAAAACTGGAATATGAGGTCGATCCCGGCGAAGGCGTATTTTACGGACCCAAAATTGACATCAAAATAAAAGACAGCCTCAATCGGTTCTGGCAGGTTTCGACGGTGCAGGTCGATTTTAATCTTCCTGAGCGGTTCGACATCAGCTATATTGAGGAAGATGGTCAGAGGCACCAGCCGATCATGCTTCATCGTGCTTTGATGGGGTCGCTGGAGAGGTTCTTTGGTTGTCTGGTTGAGCATTATGCCGGAGCGTTTCCATTGTGGCTGGCCCCGGTTCAGGCCATTCTCCTGCCGATAACCGATCAGCATCAGGAATATGCCGATGAAGTGGCCAAAAAGTTGACAAATAATGGATTTCGCGTGGAAAAAGACTTGCGAAATGAGAAGATTGGGTTCAAAATCAGGGAGGCCCAACTACAGAAGATTCCCTACATGATTGTTCTCGGGGAAAAAGAAGCCGAAAACAAAACTTTAGCTGTGCGAAAAAGACGGTCGAAGGAAACGAGAACAATCAGTATCGATACCTTTATTGAAGAAATGAATGCCCAGGTTAAAGAAAAACAACTGGGTGATGCGGTCCAATCTATTTAGAGGAGTTTTTTTAAATTAATAAGAAACAACGTATCAATGGCATGATCCGCGTGAAGGAAGTAAGTCTGATCGGCGATGAGGGAGAGCAGATGGGTATTTTTCTCACCCAGGAAGCTATTGCCATGGCCGAGGAGCAGAATATGGATCTGGTAGAGGTGGCTCCAAATGCACAACCGCCTGTTTGCCGACTCATGGACTATGGCAAGTTCAAGTACAAGCAAAGTAAGCGGGCGCATGAAGCCAAGAAGAACCAGAAGATCATTCACGTCAAGGAAGTCAAATTTCGACCCAACACAGATCAGCATGATTATGATTTCAAGCTGAAGCATGTCGTCCGTTTCCTGGAAGGAGGCGACAAGGCAAAGGTCATTATTTTTTTCCGCGGCAGGGAAATTGTTCACCGCGAAAATGGACAGAGAATTCTTGAGCGAATCACCGAAGCGGTGGAAGATATAGCGGTCATTGAACAGGGATCCAAACAGGAAGGCAAGACGCTGTGCATGATCTTCGCGCCAAAGTCTCTTAAGAAAAAAGCCTGAACAAACAACCGATCAGTCATTCGACATCAAATATAAATGATTATTTTAAACTGAACGAAAGAGTAAATTATGCCTAAGATGAAAACAAACAAAGGTGCCGCCAAGCGGTTTAGTAGAACAGGTACCGGCAAAATTAAACGAAACAAAGCGTTTACGAGCCATATCCTGACCAGCAAAACTACCAAACGTAAAAGAAACCTGCGCCAATCGGTGATCATGTCTCCCGGAGACACTCGCAAGATGAGGGTATTGATTCCTTATTAGTCCGGGTTGAGCGCAGAAAAAAATATAAACTTTGAAGCAATGATTTAAGACAGGAGATAGTCATGGCACGAGCAATAAACGGTACCATATCGAGGAATCGCAGGAAAAAGATACTCGATTTGGCCAAAGGTTATCGCAGTATGCGTAGCAAGGCTTTCCGTAAAGCCAGGGAAGCTGTTGAAAAAGGTCTGTGTTATGCCTATCGGGATCGCAGAGCCAAGAAAAGAAGTTTCAGAAGGTTGTGGATCGCCAGAATCAATGCGGCGGTAAGAACTGAAGGGCTTACTTACAGTCAGTTTATTCATGGTTTGAAAAAGGCAAAAATAGAACTGGATCGTAAAGTTCTTGCTGATCTTGCGGTTCATAACGCAGAGTCATTCAAAGTCCTGACCCAAACAGCGCGAACCCAACTGAGTTCGGCGGCTTAAAAGTAGAGGGGACCGGGAGCAGTACGCCGGTTTCCTCATATTCTCTCCTCTCTTCCAATTCGATATGATCGAAAAACTCCAACAACACCGCGATGATTTTGATTCGCGTATTGCGGGAGTGTCCTCTCTGCAAGAACTCAAGCAATTACGTTCCGATTTTCTTGGTAAAAAGGGTTGCGTCTCCCTGATGCTCAACGACATGCGTTCCCTGCCCAACGATGAAAAACCTCAAGCGGGAAAACATATCAATGAATTCAAACAGAATGTCGAATCCCTGATTAAAACAAAAACACTGGACCTGGAAAAAAAATCCGATCAGTCTTCAGCGGTCGGCGAAACCTTTGATACAACATTACCTGGCAGGGGAGAATCTTCCGGATCGCTTCATCCTGTAACTCAGGTCATGGATGAAATCATATCCATATTTTTCAGCCTGGGGTTCAGTGTCGAAGAGGGACCTGAAATTGAGACCGATTTTTATAACTTCGAAGCGCTTAATATTCCGAAAGACCATCCGGCAAGAGACATGCAGGACACATTTTATGTCGATGATGAAACGGTACTACGGACCCACACCTCACCCGTCCAGATTCATGTGATGGAAAAACAGGCGCCTCCTCTTCGTATCATAGCGCCGGGGAGGGTGTTCCGTTGCGATTCCGATGTCTCACACACTCCCATGTTTCATCAGATTGAAGGTTTGATGGTGGATGAGAACATTTCTTTCGGTGACCTCAAGGGTGTCATGGATATTTTTCTGCATGAGGTTTTCGGCAAGCAAACCCGACTTCGTTTCCGACCCAGTTTTTTTCCTTTCACCTGTCCAAGCGCGGAAGTGGACATCGAATGCGTCATGTGCTCAGGAAAAGGATGCCGCGTTTGCTCTTCCACCGGATGGCTGGAAATTCTGGGATGCGGTATGGTCGACCCGGCGGTATTCCAGTGCGTTGATTACGATTCCGAAAAATGGACCGGGTTCGCGTTTGGGCTGGGTATCGAACGAATCGCCATGCTCAAATACGGAATCAACGACATCCGTCTTTTCTTCGAAAATGACCTGCGATTCTTAAAACAATTCTAACTGCTGACAGGCACAGGATCAAAACCGCATCAGGTTAAGGATAAAATCCCTCGCGGCTCTGTCATCATTCAGGTCTCTGGGATTTCCGCACGATGTCCTTGTCGAAATAATTGACCGACATACCGGCATCGAGGACGATGCCCTGTGCGTTGATGCCGCTGGAACATTCGCTCAAAAGAAACGTGGCGCAGTTGGCCACCTCCTGAGTCGTCAGGGCTTCTTTGCGTAAGGTCAGTTCCTCAGCATGGAGGTAGGAATCTATGTAACCGGGGATACCCGCCGAAGCGGAAGTTTTGAGGAGTCCCGCATTGACCGAATTGAACCGCACTTTGGAAAACGCACTGAACGATTTTGCGAGAAAACACAGGGATGAGTCGAGTGCGGCTTTGGCGGGTGCCATGTAGCCATAATTTTCTGCCGCCATCCGGGTTGTTGAAATGGAGACGGTAACCACCGAGGCTTTGGGATCGAACAGATTCTTGAACGCATCGGTTAAGCGGATTAATGAGTAGCAGGTGATGTCAACAGATTGTAGAAAATCTTTTTTGGATGTTGCATGAAAGGGCTTCAGACCCTCCGCGTAATTGGCAAACGCGACTGAGTGAACCAGCCCGTGAAGTGTATCAATTTCTCCTGACACTTCTTTTTGCAGATTTTTAATTTCTTCTTCGTGCTCCACGTCACATACATAGACAGGAGCGGGTGCGACCAGTTTTTCGACCGATTTTTTCCGTTCCTCTGACCGGACACTGTATAAAACATTGGCTCCTTCTTCCTGAAGGATTTTCCCGATATGAAAGGCAACGCTTTTTTTGTTAGCGACACCTGTTATCAGGAAATTTTTATTTCCCAGATTCAGAAAACTCATGCCGTCTCCGTCACCAACATCGCCGAAAATTCGACCGTGAGCGCGGTTTTTCCATCGACTTTCACCTTACCTGTCAGATAGTGGGCTGGCCCTACAACTTCTTTCAGTTTCACTTCCATCTCCATGAGGTTGCCCGGTTGAACCGCATGTTTCAACTTAACATTTGTGATTCTCGAAATCACCGGGATGCGCCCGTCGTCTGCCTGGCTATCGGCCAGCTTTCCCATAAGAATCGCGCCCGATTGAAAAACAGCCTCACAAATGAGGACACCCGGCATGATAGGCCGACCGGGAAAGTGTCCCGCGAAAAATGGTTCTTCAGCCTTTACCCGTTTTTCAGTCTGAATACTTTTTTCGGTCACTGCTATAACCCGGTCAACAAAAAGAAACGGCTCCCGATGCGGTATATAATCCAGAAAATTTTGCATTCCCCTACAATCCCCCGGTGACTTCCAGGGTAGAACCGGTGATGTAGGCGGACTCGGCGGATGCCAAAAACAGTACCGGATGCGCCACTTCCTCAGGCATTCCGAAGCGTTTCAACGGAACCATGCCCAGATAAGCTTTCTTCTGCTCTTCGGGCAAGTCGCCTATAAAGTCTGTATCGATGAATCCTGGCGACACGCAATTGACTGTTATCTTCCTCGATGCAACCTCTTTGGATAGTGATTGCACTAAAGCCACCTGCCCCGCTTTGGACGCCGCATAGTTGGATTGTCCCGCAAACCCGATTCGGCCTATGGGCGATGTGATGACAATGATACGTCCGTACCTTTTCCGCATAAGGTTCTGCACCGCAAGCTTGCACATGTTAAAGGTGCCGGTGAGATTGGTGTCGATAACCTTGCGCCAGTCATCTTCGCGCATCATACCGACAATAGAGTCGAGACGAATGCCTGAACAGTGAACAAGAATCTGGAACTCGCCATGAGTCTCTTCCACATAACGGTAAAAATGTTCTACGGCATCGTATTCTGTGACATCGAAAGAACGCAGGTCAAGACGGTCGGAATGTTCTTTGCTGGATTCGGCAAATTCTTTTGCCGCCTGGTCGTTTGACTGGTAGGTGGCGATAACTTTTGCGCCGGCTTTGAGGAAGGCTTCTGTGATGCCGCGTCCTATACCACGGGTTCCCCCGGTCACAACCGCTGTTTGTCCTTTAAAGTCAAATTCCATTACGGTTCTTGTCGGTGGGGATATTACAATAGATCAAACAGACGCATGCACCATCTGCTGAGGTTCGTCCTTTAACGAACCCACAAACTTGTCAACTTCGTTAGCGACTATGACGCCATAATTCGCCGCGCCGAGCCAACCGGACATAATAATACCCACCGACCCGGAATGAAAAAGTCCGCCAATCTGCTTGGGTAGATCCTGGCTTATTTTCAGGCCCTCAAACTTGGTGCCGAAGGACGTACCTCCCGGTGCCAGGGTGTACCGTTTGAAAGTTTTTGGAGTCGCCGCTTCAAAGTAATCGGCTTTTTTCCGGATGTCGGGCACGTATTTTTCCAGTGCGTCCAACGTGGTCTGAATCAGGTGTTCCTTTTCTATCTCATATTGCTCATCGCTCAGGTTCGCCCAGTCTTCATACCGCGCGTTGGTGGACGATACAATTGAGTAACGGCCAGACCCCGGTCGAATCTCAGGATAATAAAATGAAAACGTCCGGCTGGTGACTTTCTTAGCGAGAATTTTTTCTGTGTCGTATTCATCGGCTACGGAAGTGAACAGGAGGTCTCCCACATTGTCGACCTTTTCGCCTTTTCGGATCCCGATATAAACCTGGCAACTTGAATTGTTGAGCCGCACCTTTTTGACTTCCTTGATAAATTCGGGACTGAACTTTTCATCGCCGACCAGTTTGTGAACGGTGTTCAGGATGTTCGAATTGGAAAGTACGGCCTGGCATACGATATCCTGTCCGTTAATTTTCACTCCCTTAACGTTGTTTCCTTCAACGTGAACCTTTTCAACCAGACAGTGAGTGCGAATATCTACGCCGTTTTTCTGTAGCTCTTTTTTCATTTTCATGATGAGCTGGTCTGTTCCGCCCTGATAGGTGAACACGCCCTTGTCCATGAAATTTGAAAACACGATGCCATAGCTCAATGCCGGGTCGTCCAGCGTGGAACCGTTGGCGTAGGTTATCGGTTCCATGAGAAACCGCCACACATCTTTCCTGCCGGGAAAAAATTTCTCGAACAGTTCCCCGGTGGTCATTTTTAATTCATCATAAAAATTCATATTGCGGGCCGTGTCAAAGAACTCGTCGATGACTTCTTTGACGATCCCGAAACGTTCGCGCAGAATATTAGTGAAATCTGTTTTGTCGAAGGTGGTGGAGAACTGAAACTGCGGGTTATCGAATCGGACACTTTCCAGACGGACGACCGAGTCGGCCATTTCCTTGGTCCAGTATTTGCGGAAGGTTTTAATCATTCCAGAAGGAAAACCATGAAGAGATATATCCAGAATATGCCCACCTTTGCGCTTGAACCAGGTGGCCAGACCCCCCATGTTGTAGTGGTGTTCCGCAAGAAGAACCGAGTGCCCCAGTTTGGACAACAGGTTTGCGGCTGTCATTCCGGCAAGGCCACTTCCGATAACGACCACATCGTAAGCAGACTTTGCTCCTTTAAGCCAGTTGCGTTCCATAGTAATAATTTTACGGGGTTTATGCGTCTGGTGCGACTTTTTTTTGCAAAATATGCAGGTTGGCCATTGAAATACCGCTCAAGGTGGCTCCCACGATACCCAAAAACCCCTGATCTGTCCCACAGATGAACAAGTTGCGGATCGGGGTGGTGCCATCCTTCGCCTTCACGGGCGATCCGTAAACGGCCCCGTTGAGATGGCCCGTATACTTGAGGATGGTCTTGGGCGTAAACGAGTCCAAAAATACCACAGAATCGCGAAAATCGGGGAAAAATGTGAACAGGTTCTCCAGCGCCCGGGTCCGCCATTCTTTTTTCGCATCTATATAATCCCGGCGCGGCAGAGCGTCCCATAACCCGAAACTTGCCAGGTTCGTCAGCCGGATCATCCCTTCTGTGAGAGGCTCCGGATATTTGAAGTTATTGGGACAACACAACACCCCGCTGGAAATGTCTATCAGGTCTTTCGGCACCTCATAGCGAAATCGATCCCCGGTGCAGAAAAATACTATGCTCCGGTCATACCCAAGGTCCTTTGGCTCCTGGTCCAGTGCGAACAGGGATTCCATAAACGACACTTGACCCGCCGAACTTTCGGAAGAAACCTCCTTCGCCAGAGCAGGTTCACAACGTTTAAAAGTTTCAATACGGCCCATGGAGGAAATCACCGCGTCTGCCTTTAGTTGCCCGCCATCGGCAAGAGTCAGCGACTCGAACACTCCCTTCGCGGAGTTGATGGACTGCACTTCCGCACCCATTCGCAATTCACCGCCAAGACTTTTATACCTGTCGACCATGAGGTTGAGGATATAGTGCATTCCCCCTACCGGCTTGGCGAAGCCTTCCATGAAAACGCTCTTGAACATGATCACGAACTGATAGAAATCCATATCCCGCTCCGATGCGTTGCCGTAATACATGAGCGGACAAAACAACATGTCGATGAGAACCGGATTGGAAATATAATCCGCCAGAATATCGCGGGCAGAAGTCCATTCGCTGGTCGTCAGCGACAATTCGTCGAAGGATTCCATCCTGGCGACCAGCCTCATGAATCCGTCGATCTCATCGGGAAACTGTTCGCGGACTTCCTGTTTTAATAATTCGAAATCGTTGGTGAATCGCAAACACTTGTCGGGAAACCGTATCTCCGACATTTCCTGCTCGTGGAGCCGGAAGTCGTCATGGCTGAATCGAAGCTGTTTTAATAATTTTCCGAGCGGAGTGTTGCGTGCGCCCTTGGGAGCGTAGTTGGTCATCGCGTGCAACCCGACATCGATCATGCGGTGCTTGCGCGTGTAGAAAGAGTTGAGTCCGCCCACCACCGTGTGTTTCTCCACGATGAGAACCTTCTTGTTGAACATGGCCAGCCTTATACCCGCCGCCAACCCAGATAATCCGGACCCTATAATGATAACGTCGTATTTCATTCGATTTGTTTTACGAATAGCTTGTTAGAATTGACAGGTTTCGTCCACCCATCAAACGGTCACTCATACTATAGAAACATGACCGATCAATGAATAGTTAAAACAAATGCGGAAAAAGATTTGAGTACAGTAAGAAGGGGGGAAGTCTGGCTCGCCTGATCTGGCTGGCTGGTTCTGGCTGGCTAGTTCTAGCTGGCTAGTTGGCGGTCTTTCAATAGAGGCTGGAGGTATTGGATGCAACTGGCCATGCTCACCAGTTGCTGGTAGTCGCTCTCTGGAACTTCAACATTAAACCGCTTGCGCAGTTCCATAACAATATCGAGAAAATCCATCGAATCCAGATCCATCTGCTCGCGCAAGGTCACATCATCTTTAATGGAACTCACGTCCTCATCGGGAGCAATATCTGCGAGAATATTCACAACTGCCTGTCTTACTTCGTCTCTAGTCATTCAAAGGTCTCCTAAACCACGAATTCTATTGAATTCAGCAATAAATATCAACATTAATTTTCATATCGTTTGACAATTAATACCGAGTTAATCCCGAACATGCCAAACGAGTTATTCATTATGTAGTCTACACGATCCAACTGCTTCGGCGCACCGGAAACGATGTTATCCAGATGGCATTCTGGGTCCAGTTCATCCAGATTGAGGGTCGGATGGACCAGCCCGTCCTCGAAAGCGGGCAAATTACCGGAAAGCTCCAGTGTCCCCGCCGCGCCCATAGTGTGTCCGATAAAACTCTTGGTGTTGTTGATCCAAACCGCCTTCTCGCCGCCAAAAACATCCCTCAGGGCTTTGCATTCCTGAATGTCGCCCAACTGCGTTGCCGTGGCATGCGCATTTAAAATATTGATATCACCCGCTTTGAGTCCGGCCTGATTCAACGCCAGACGCATGCACTCGGCCTGCCTCCCCGGTTCCGGAAGGATGAAATCAAAGGCATCTGAATTGATCGCGTAACCAACGATTTCACCATAAATTTTTGCCCCGCGTTTCTCAGCGTCATCAAGTCGTTCCAGAGTGTAGACACAGCCTCCTTCTGAACAGACGATACCATTGCGCTGTTTGTCAAATGGACGACTCGCTTTGGTCGGGTCTTCGTGCTCAGCCAGCGCACCCTCGCTTTTGAAACTGGCGAAGATACCAAAGGTGCGTATGCTCTCTGACACTCCACCCGCCAGTGCCAGATCCGCCTCGCCCAGACGCAACATCTGCACGCCCTGGATAACCCCCATATTACCCGCCGCGCAAGCCGCGCCGATGGTGTAATGCGGACCGGTGATCTTCATGTTGAGCGTGACTTCACCTGCCGGATTATTCGCTACCGTCCGCGGGTTGTGGTGGTGCGACCAGTACTTGGTGTCGTAATCGTACTTGCTGATATTATGAACTTCGTTTTCCGTCTCGACATTACCATGCTCGGTCACGCCCAGGTAAACACCGACACGCGAGCGGTCAATAGCTTCCAGATCGATCCCTGCATCGGCAAAAGCTTCGCGACAACAGTAGATCGCAACCGACCCGACCCGGGTACCCCGGCGCAATTCTTTTTTTTTCTGATACTTCAAGGTATCGAAATCACAGACACCCGCCAGCACCTCGCCCATAAAGCGAGTCTCAAA
>Ga0066857_10000785_pt1 | contig 11971 bp, 11 predicted proteins | sample ETNtaG_2_FD_65602 | JGI IMG/M metagenome (GOLD analysis project Ga0066857, IMG submission 65602) | Marine microbial and viral communities from oxygen minimum zone, Eastern Pacific Ocean - ETNP201406SV203 | ecosystem: Environmental > Aquatic > Marine > Oceanic | place: Pacific Ocean: Eastern...
GCCACGACAAGCGGGCGGGTGAGAACTCCGTAGGCGGCGACCATCGGGGCCAGTCGACGAGCGGTTCGGTCAGGTGAGGCAAGGGCCAGGTACTTGGGCACCTGCTCGCCGAGTACCAGATGCAGGGTTGCAGCCACCATTACCGCCAGAGCCACACTCAGCCCCGTTGAACGGTCCTCGCCTGTCAAGAGACGCGCAACCGTGGGTTCGGCCACAAAGCCCAGCAGCAGTGCAGAGGAGGTGATGCCGAACTGCGCCCCCGACAGGTGTGTCGTCAGCCTCGTGAGCAACCTGAGCACGCGCCGGTCCGGGGCGCTACCTGCGTTGGTCGCTGCCTCCACCACCGCCCTGTCCACGGCAACGAGGCTGAACTCGGCCGCCACGAAGAAGGCATTTGCCAGCAACAGGGCTGCTACGGCGAGGACGCCCATGGGTGTCGACATCTGGGCAACAATCCTACCGATACCGACCCGTCAGGCCCGATGCGCGGGCAACCCTACGACATGACTACGTTCCCACGCCTATGGACGATGCGTCAGCACACGGAGGCGCCTCCGCAGACGTCCGTTCAGGCCTCCCATCGCCTCTGTCCGCCTGGTCCCGTTTAGGACCCGTCAGGTTTCCATCCGGCGCCAATCCGGAGGGACCTGAGTGACGCTCATCGAGATCCTCGGCGCAATGCTCGTCTACTGCATATCGGTCATCGTGCAGGGAACGGTCGGCTTCGGCGCCAACATGCTCGCCGTGCCGATTCTGGCCCTGATCAACCCCGACTTAGTCCCTGGACCCGTCCTCCTCATGAACCCCCTGATGAACGCAATCTTCACGATCAGGGAACGGGGCAACGTCGACAAGTTCGGACTCACCTGGGCACTCATCGGGCGGACACCCGGAATGCTGATCGGGGTGCTGGCGCTCACTGTCGTGGCCGAGGACCGCCTAGGAACGCTGTTCGGTGTGCTCGTGCTCCTTGCTGTGGGCATGAAAGTAAGCGGCCTGCACCCCACGAGAAACCGCCGATCCCTGCTCATTGCCGGTGGCCTGAGCGGGTTCATGGGAACCACCGTCGCCGTCGGCGGGCCGCCGATCGCCCTCCTGTACCACGATGTTCCGGGCGTCGTCATGCGTGCGACCCTGTCCCCCTACTTCCTGATCGGCACACCACTTGCAATAGGCGCCCTTGCCTTTGCAGGCCGCTTCGGAACCGGAGATCTGTTGATCGCCGCATGGCTGGTACCGGCCCTTCTAGTGGGTGCAGCCATCTCACACCCACTCCGTGGAACCGTGAACAGAGGCTGGATCGCTCCGGCCGTCTACGCCCTGTCGTCTGCCGGAGCCCTGACGCTGCTGATCCGTTCCCTCGTGTGAACGGTCGATCCGGGTAGTACGTCCGGGTGCATCTATTGTCCCGGTGTGGCAGAACCGATCCTGAACCTCAACTCGGTGACCCGGACGATGGACGGGACCGTGCTGGTCTCCGAAATCGACTGGCGGGTCGATCCGGGGCAGAACTGGGTCGTGCTCGGGCCGAACGGCTCCGGTAAGAGTTCTCTCCTCCAGATCGCCGCCCTCCAGCTGCACCCCTCATCCGGGTCTGTACGCATCCTCGGAGAGCAACTCGGTTCAACCGATGTCCGCTCACTCCGCAGGCGGATCGGCTACACGTCTCCCTCCCTGGCCAGTTCATTTCGGCCTGGAATCACTGCATCCGATGTAGCGATGACGGCACTGAACGGAGCCCTCGAACCCTGGTGGCACATCTACAGTCAGGAAGACAGGGACCGGGCACTGGACCAACTGGTTCGGATCGGCTGCGGCAACCGGGCCGACCACGCCTTCGGAACGCTCTCCTCGGGCGAGCGCCAGCGCGTGCTCCTCGCCAGAACGCTCATGACCGACCCCGAACTCCTGTTGCTGGATGAACCAACGGCCGCCCTGGACATTCCCGGCAGGGAAGCACTCGTGGCAGCGCTCGCGGACCTTGCGACCGACCCAACAACCCCGCCGATCGTGCTGGTAACACACCACGTCGAGGAGATCCCCCCTGGCTTCACCCATGCGGCGCTGATGGCCAACGGCCAGATGACCACGCTCGGACCGATCAACGACGTCCTGACCGACTCGGCGGTGTCATCCTGTTTCGAAATGGACCTTCACCTGACCAGAAACCAGGGCCGCTGGTCGCTCCGGCTGGGCGATTCCGGCCCATGAGAGAGCACCATGCCCTGATCATCACGGGTGGGCCAACTCCGGTTGCAACCGCAGACCTGCCGCCCGCCGAGTTCGTGGTCGCCGCTGACCGGGGTGCCGACAACGCCGCCTCGCTGGGTCTGGTCCCGGATCTACTCGTCGGGGACCTGGACTCCGTCAGCACAGAGACCCTCACCTCAATCGAGGAGGCCGGGGTCCAGATCGAGCGCCATCCGACCGACAAGGACCAGACCGACCTTGAGTTGGCTCTCGCTGCCGCCACGAACCATGGCGCAACATCGGTGACAATCGTGGCAACAGCCACAGGGAGGCCGGACCATGCAATGGCGAACCTGTTGACTGCAGCCGCCGAGCGCTGGGCCGGGCTCGAAATCGACCTTCTGGTCGACTCGTCGAGGGCATGGGTGGTCCGGAGCCGGCTGGACCTGAAGGTTCCAGTCGGCTCGCTCGTCAGCCTCATGGCGGTCGGCGGGAGGGTGACCGGAGTTACAAGTTCAGGGTTGCGCTGGCCGCTGTCGGACAGCTCGCTCAAGCCCGGGGTTGGGCGGGGCCTGAGCAACGAGGTCACAGCGATGCACGCAACCGTCGAAGTTGCCACCGGAACCCTCCTAGTCGTCTGCCCATAACCAGCAACATCGGCCCCAGCCCCACCTCAGACCACGGCCACTTCGCCGCCGACATCGACGTCGGGTCAGCGGGATGAAGCCAGACGGATGAGCCTGTCTGCGTCCAACGGAAGGAGCGCCCTCTCGGCCGGCGGTGGGTCTCCGTGGGCAATCAGGGTCACCGCCACCTGACGTATCCGCTCGGGCCCGATGAAGCCCTGCATGCCCCGGTGGACCACCGAGCGGGAGTCCGCAGTCCAGAGCAACCATGCAGATAGAAGCGGAATCTGCACGATTACCGATGCCTTCCCATCCTTCTTCCCCTTTGACTCGGTTGCTGCCACTATTGGCGGTCGCCTGGCTCCCCAGGTTCGAAGATTTCTGAGAAATTGGTCATCATCGACGCCCAGCCTGCCGGCCAGGTTCTTCATTGATCCGTCCACCTGTACAAAGCCGAGGGCGGTCGGGCTGTCAGCGCAGGCCCTGACAAGACGACCCCAGCGGTCCTGGACAGATGCACCCCGCAGCCCAAATACACGCGACGCTGTGGCGGGGTCGGCAAACACCTCGATGAGTGGCCTGCGTACAGCCGAGCCGAGCAGGTCTCCGCGCGAACAACCGCCGAACGCCACGGCGCCGCGTAGGCGTCGAAGGGCCTCGCTCCGGGAACTGGATACATGAACTTCACCCACGACATTGATTCTACGGGGGGGGGAGCCCGGGCGATCAGGCACCCCCACGGGTACCGGCGAAGAGTTGCTCACCAACCCCGAGGTGCGCAGAGCATTCCTGGGAGGCTGAACCGCCCCCTGACAGATCCGGTCAGCCTGCCAGGACAGTCACCACACCGGTCTCGCCATTAACTTCCACGAGCGCGCCATCGGGTATCCGCTTCGTTGCACCGGTTGCCGACACCACACAGGGAATGCCCAGCTCACGGCTGACGATGATGGCGTGGCTGAGGGGCGCACCCACATCCACCACCACTCCCGATGCGGGTACGAACAGCGGTGTCCACGAGGGATCGGTCAGCGGCGCCACCAGGACGTCGCCAGGTTCCAGTCCGGTCGGATCATGGCTGTCGAGCAGGACACGGGCCCTTCCACGGGACACACCGGGACATCCGGGCATGCCCTGTATGGACTCTCCCGCCCCGACCGGTACAACCTCGATCGAATCGCGGTGTACCCAGGTAGCCAGCGCTGGAGCCTCGCCGAACACCACGAACGGCTCTTGGAGTTCCCTCACCTCGTCGAAGATGGCCTGCCGCTCCTCGATCACCTCACGCCATCCGGTCGGGTCCTCGACGATCTGACGGCTCTCGGCAAATGCCAGCATCCCGTAGCTCGTAACAGATGGGAACACCCCCAGGTCGACCATCCGCCTGCCGAACTCCCGCAGTGCCATCCGTGCCTCGTGCACGAGCTTGATGCAGTTGGTCTTGGTGCGTTCCCGTCCGGGCATGAACACCCCGGCTGATCCAAGAGCTGCTCCGAACTGGCCCTGGGCCTCCGGGTCTGCTCCGAGCATCTCGTACATCTCGGCGCCAAGACGTTCCCGGTCAGCTGCCATCCTGGCCTGATTGCCGGTAGGGGCCGCCCCCTCAGGCGAGAGGCGCATCCGGTCGACCGCCGCAAGAGCCAGATTCGGGTCTGTCTCCCACGTCGGGCAACTGGTCTCCCATTCGTTGGGTCCACGGCAACCGTAGGAAAAGAGGAAATCATCGAAGGCGGCGGCGAAGGTCCCCGCCGATTCGTCCTCGAGTGCCCGTACCCGTCCATCGAGGTCAACAAGCCCGGCGTCGAACTCCGCTCCGAGAGCGTCGCTGGATGCGACCATTCGCCCCAGGCCCCACATGGCCATAGAGGGTGCAGCCGACTCGACATCACCCAGACCGGCCAGCAGCTTCAGGGCGTCCTGAGGTCGACCCAGCGCTGTGCAGACCTCGGTGATGATGCCGGCTGGAAGCGTCGCCAGCAGCGTGACGAACAGGTGTTGTGCGAACAGGTGTCGGAAGTTGCTGTTCAAGATCCCCTCTGCCCACTCCAGCAGTTCAAGGTTCCCCATTTCCCCGAAGTCGGGCCTCTGTGCACGCAGCGAATCGACTGTCTCCTCGTCTGCTGCGACCTCGGGCAGGCCGTCGGTCGTCAACGCCCAGCCGAATGTTGCACCGATGCGTGCCTCGGCCTCCGGGTCGGCGTCATCCGGGTGAGGCTCGTAGTCGGGGATGCCGGGCTGCACCCCGAAGAACTGGGCATCGATGTCGGCAGCTGACAGGCCCGGCGCCCGCTCTCCGAAGATGCGCATGATCGAGGCGTTGAGGTACGCGTAGCCGCCGAATACTCCGAGGATCACAGGGTGATCGGGATCGAACTCATCTTCGGTGAATGCGCCGATCTTCACGTACGAATCACGCCAGCCCAGTTCCGCCATGCGTATCCCGTCGGCATTTGCGAAGGCGAAGTCGAACGAGCTCATTGCTACCGGGTCGGGAAATACCTCACCCACGTTTGCACGGGTCCACAGCGGAAACCGCTCTGAAGTCCCGGTTCCAAGGAAGTACTGCTCGGCCATCGGCTGCCCCCGGTTCTGCACGGCATCCACGCTCGTGCTCAGTGGCCGGACACCACGGCGCGGCATCCGGCTGGTGCCGGAGTGTGTCACAGGTCGCCCGTGGGAATCCAACGGGTGGTGATCCGGCCGGGAAGCAGGTGGTGGACCGTACTGGACTCGAACCAGCGACCTCTCGCGTGTGAGAGGTAGACGCCTACGAAAGCAGGTTGGTGCCGGTGTCCGAACTAACTATCCGGGCAGGCGGGTCAGCAACGAACTCACGCCCTAAGGCGAGCCACTCTGAGTCAGAGGCCAATGCATCCACGAAAGCACCGTAGCCAGCTCCGTTTTCAAAGGTGAGCACATAGGTCATCAGGTGCCCGGGTCCGGTGCTGTGGGCGATGAGTGCGACGTTGACTGCACCCAGACGTTTGTGGATTTCAGTTGACCTCCTACAAACGCCGATGAAGTCACCCTCCCGGCCCTGATTGACTTCCCAGACGGTTCTTCCCACGAACATCATCTCTCATTTCCTTTCCGTTGGGCGAAAGTCTCTGTCAGTCGGAGATCCTCGCGATAGCACCTTCGATTATGACGCGTTTGCCCGCTGCAAACGACTGTCTCACAGCCAGAGTCCATCACCCCTCCCCTGAGGGGGGTTGGGGCGACATCGGAGCCCCCAGGTGTAGATACGCGCAGGCGGGTTAGTTATCTAGCCGTAGCAGTAATCACTTGTATCGACTGCGCCAGCAGGTAACGCCTCGAGCAGCTGCTGGGTGTCAGGTCCGAAGAACGTTGACCAACAGATCGCGTAATCAGCTGTGCTGCGATAGTCGGGCCACTCGTTGGTGATCATTTCCGTTACATCGTTCTTATTTCTTAGGTCGTAGACCCCGAAGTCCAGATATGTGTTGTTGTCGTGACCAATCCCGCTTGCCAATACCTCGCCCGCCTCAACCTGGTGTGCTCCAGCGGGCATGAAGGTGATACGTGAGGACGTAGTGATGGGAACGTCCTCGATGACGGACGCCCACTTGTCGGTTGGCTTCGCAAGGTGGTCTATCCAAACCTGGATTCCACAGGGATGATGGAACAACAACTTCACTTGTTCTTCGTTGCTGATGGTTCCTTCAACCCGACGGTTTGCGGCATACAGGCTGAAGCCCTTAGCGGGGAATCTCACGTTGACCTGGTCGTACTGGGAGTTGTCGGCCCGTAGCGCTCCGTGAGCAATGTAGATCGGCTCTGTCCCATCAGCATTGGCATAACCCGTGCGACCTGGTCGAGCGAACTGAGTAAGCAGATTCGTGTCGATCGGGAAAATCGAGAAGACCTCCTCAAACGTTTCACACGGAGGTGGATCAGAACTTGGTGCCCACTCCTTCTCGCCATTCGTATTCCACCTGATGAGAGAGGTAGTTGAGGTAGTGGTTGGTGCCGCGGTCGTGGTTGGTGCCGCGGTCGTCGACGGCGCTGCGGTCGTCGACGGCGCTGCGGTCGTGGTTGGTGCCGCGGTCGTCGACGGCGCTGCGGTCGTGGTTGGTGCCGCGGTCGTCGACGGCGCTGCGGTCGTGGTCGGTGTCGGAGTCGTAGTGGGTGCAGCAGTCGTAGTTGCGGCCGCAGTGGTGGTTGGTGCAGCAGTCGTAGTTGCGGCCGCAGTGGTGGTTGGTGTCGCAGTCGTTGCTGGTGTAGCGGTGTCTGAACCACCACGACACCCCAAGGCGACCAACAAAAACACCAGTGCAACCGCGTACTTCCTCATAACTTCAGTTTGTCACCCCTCCCAGCGAGGAGGGGGATGGGGAGACATCGGAGCCCCCACGTATAGATACGCGCAGCCCTTACTTCCTCGTTGCGTGTTTCTTCCAGTGGTGGCTCAACGCGTACGCCGAGGTAAATGCCGAACACCGAGGCGTACAGGGAAGCGAGAGAGCAATCGGCGATAGCCGAGAACCGACGAAACGGAGCACTCAGAGGTCCAACTGGCGAGCATGCGCAACATGACAGACGACCAGAGAACACAAAACCGCTGGTCGCGCTGGTGGACCGTACTGGACTTGAACCAGTGACCTCTCGCGTGTGAGGCGAGCGCTCTAGCCAACTGAGCTAACGGTCCGCAGACCGAGGAGGCTACAGCCAGGTCCCTGTCGCGGCACCGGCGCTCGGCTCTCCGACCGCCACTACCGTTGTACCCGTGGACGCAATCTGCTGCCCGGGATGCGGTGAAGACGAAGACCTGACCGGCACCCGCTCCGGTCCACCGGGCGACGAGACGATCACCGTCACATGTGGCGCATGTTCCCTTGTGTGGGAGCGGGACCTCACCCCCACCTGTCCAACCTGTTACTCAACCGATGTCCGAACGGCACTTCGGTCGATTGTCGACAAGTCACGTGGAACTCAGCTGTCGATCCAGTCAATGCAGACGGTTCACCTCTGTCGTACCTGTGACGCCGAGGAGTTGGCCGTATGGAACCAGAGCAACACTCCCCTACGGCCGACCGAGCTTCCGGTCGAAGGGGACTGAGCCGCTCCACTCAGGTGGCAGCCAGCTTCTCGGCGAGCTCCTGAAGGCCGGCCACAAGACTGCCCTTGACCAGCACTGAGTCACCTTCGGCGAGGTTCAGGCCTGTGAGCACGTCAAGTGCCTCCTCCACGCCGCCGAGTGGTTCGACGCCGTAGAGGTCCGTACCGACGGTGAGCACCTCTATGCCCAATTCGCGTGCCACTGCCACCACCCGGAGGTGGGCATCGCTGGACTCCCCACCCAGTTCGGCCATAAGTCCAAGTACGGCGAGCCTGCGGCCCCCTGTCGGAAGTGAGGAGAGGGCCCGCAGCGCCGCCATGACCGATGTGGGGTTGGCGTTGTAGGCGTCGTTCACCACGACCACCCCGGATCGGTTGGTTGATACCTGCATGCGTCCGGGCGAGAGGCGGGCCTCGCCGAGGCCACCAGCAACCTCTCCAAGGGGGATGTCGAGCACGAGGCCGACCGCCGCTGCTGCCAGGGCGTTGTCGACCATGTGTACCCCCGGAACCCCCAGGCGCACCTCGGTCCGACCCCATGGCGACTCCAGCGAGAATGATGCCCTGAGGTGGTCATCGACACTGATGCCCGATGCCCGGATCTCGCCCCCTGCTCCGAAGGTGATCTGTCTTGCGAGCGTACGAGAGGCCTGTTCCATGACCGCAGGGACGTCGGCGTTGAGCACGGCGCAACCTTCGGCCGGCAGGGCGTCGAGCAACTCGCCTTTGGTCCTCGCTACGGCCTCAACCGAGCCCATAACCCCCGTGTGGACCGCCGCAACTGTTGTAATGACCCCGACATCGGGACGGGCCAGCCCACACAGCGAGGCGATGTCGCCCTCCTGGCGGGCACCGAGTTCCAACACAAGGACCGCAGGTTCGTCCGGAGCGTTGACCAACGTGAGTGGTACACCGATGTCGTTGTTGAACGACCGTGGGCTGGAATGCACGGGTCCACCCCGGGCAAGAACGGCCGACGTCATGTCCTTTGTCGAGGTCTTGCCGACCGAACCCGTGATGCCCACCACCGGCATACTCATGGAGCGCCTGGCTGCCGCGCCGAGGGCGGACAGGGCGGTGCCGGTGTCCTGGACACGGATTCCAGTTCCACCGTCGACCCCGGGTGCGTTGGAGGTCAGGTAGGCGACTGCGCCGGCATCAAGGGCCGCTCCGATGAAGTCGTGGCCGTCCCGCTCGGCGTGCAGCGGAACGAACAGGCAGCCCGGCCGAACCGATCGCGAGTCCTGTGTTGCGCCGTCCAGGAGGACGTCGCCGCCGAGCAGTTTTCCGCCGACCACTGCTGCGACCTGAGATGCCAGAAACTTCACAAGGTTGAGTCTCCCAGCCCGAACCATCCGCGAGGTGCCACCCTCAAGGTGCCATCGCCACGTTCTCGACAGGTCCTACGATGCCGCCGTGGAAGATCCTCCCGGAATGAGCGCCTGAGATGCAGGAGAGGCGACGCCTGATTCTGCTGTTCGGCGGCCAGAGCGCCGAACATGAGGTCTCGTGTGTCTCGGCACGTCACGTCCTGGAGGCCGTGGACCGGTCACGTTTCGAGGTGCTTCCTGTCGGCATCAGCCGTGAAGGAGGTTGGTTCCTTGCCGCCTCTGCGGTCGAGGCGCTCGACTCAGGAGATCTGCCCGACCGCCTCGAGCCCTCGGGAGCGTCATGGGACCCCCTCCCACATCTGGCTGAACTGTCTGCGCTCGGACCGGTTGCGGTGTTCCCACTACTGCACGGTCCCCTGGGCGAGGATGGAACCGTTCAGGGCCTTCTCGAGTTGGCCGACGTCCCGTATGTGGGTGCCGGCGTGCTGGGATCCTCTCTCGCAATGGACAAGCTCGCTACAAAGGAGATCCTGCACGGGCACGGAATTCCCCAGGCCCGCTACAGGGGTCTCCACGTCGACGATCTTGGCTCGGCGGACAGCGACGCCAGGTCCGCCCTGCTGTCAAGGTTGCTGACAGAGTTGGGACCACACGTGTTCGTAAAGCCAGCCAACCTGGGGTCCTCCATCGGCGTGGCGAAGGCCACCGACACAGGGTCCCTTGAGATCGCGCTGGAAGCGGCATCCGCCTACGACGAGTGGATGGTTGTCGAGGAGGCCGTTACCGGCCGCGAGATCGAGTTGGCCGTACTTGGAGACCGCGTCCCCCAGGTGTCGGGGCCCGGCGAGGTCCGTCCCGGTGGCGAGTTCTACGACTATGCCGACAAGTACGAAGATGGAACCGCCGAGTTGATCGATGAGCCCGATCTTGACCCAGAGACAGCCATCAGGTTCCAGGAACTGGCGGCGCGCGCGTTTACCGCTGTGCGCTGTTCGGGAATGGCCCGGATCGACTTCTTCCTCCCTGATGACGGACGCGGCCCGCTCCTGAACGAGGTCAACACGATCCCGGGGTTCACGCCGATCTCGATGTACCCGAGGCTCTGGCAGAAGGCCGGTCTGTCCTACCCGGGCCTCATCGACCGGCTCGTCGACATCGCGGTGGAGCGGCACGCAAGACGACGCCGCAACACCACCCGCTGAGTCAGTCCCTCGGGTCGAGCGATGACCGCAGAAAGTTGAGCAGTTCTCTGCGGCGCTGCACTACCGGGCGAAGCGTGGGCTCGATCCCGGCTGCACGCAGCACCTCTGTCTCGGTGGCCACCCCGACCACGGTTGAGTAGGCGCTGATAAGAAGCAGTTGAGCATCTGCACGGCGCATCCGGCCGGCAGCCATCTCTCCCTCTATCCACACCCTGGCCCTGGCCATCATGGGCTCCATGTGGTTTCGCAGGCGCTGTGCTCCCGGCGATCCGGGCCTGCTCACTTCGCGGAGGAGGCCCAGCAACACCGGTTGTTCGAGTGCAACGCGAAACACCCTGCGGACAAGGGCCTCAACGCGTTCCCAGTCACGGTCGGCTCCGCTCAGCACCTCGTCCATGGCTCCGGTGAGGTCTCCTGCGCAGCGGTCGACCACTGCGTTCAACAGGCCGCGCTTGGATACGAAGTGATACAGGATCGTCTGCTTCCGGATGCCCAGACCCCTTGCCAGGTCGTCGAGTGAGGTGCCGTCGTAGCCGGCTGTACCGAATGACGCCAGGGCGGCACTCAGAATCTGGGCCTTCGTGTTGGAACGGGCCTCGAGGCGCTCGTTGACACGGTCCTGCACGCGGTCGGAAACCTGCTTTCCTACGGGTTGGGCTCCAGACGGGGTTGTGCTGGCACCGGCCTTGTCGTTCACACACCCACGGTAGCCGCTCTCTACCAACTGGTAAATAGCCTGACCATCTGGTAGACAACATGTCGTGATTGCTGAATCCCTTGCGGGTCGCCGCATCGCCATCACGGGCAGCACGGGCTTTCTCGGCACCGCCCTCGTGGAACGACTGCTGCACTCGGTGCCAAGCTGCACCCTCGTTCTCATCGTCCGACCGGGCAGGCGGGGGGCCCAGCGCCGGGTTGACCGCGACATCCTCCGCAACGACGCCTTCGACCGCCTGAGGACGAGCCTGGGAGACGACGCCTTCGAAGAGATGGCGGCCACCCGGATCACGGCAATTACCGGCGACGTCTCCGAAGAAGGCCTCGGACTCGACGAGGACGGACGCGCCGTACTCGCCACATGCGACATCGTGATCCACTCGGCTGCCATAGTCAGCTTCGACTCACCCCTGGACCAGGCAGTCGAGGTCAACCTCCTCGGCCCTGTACGCATCACAGAGACACTGGCCGAACTGGAAACCACACCACACCTCGTCGCCGTCTCGACCTGTTACGTGGCCGGCAGTCGCCGAGGGGCGGCACCCGAGGAACCCGTAAACGAGAGCCCTTTCTTCGTCGACGTCAACTGGCGCCTCGAGGTGGAGAGTGCCCGGCGCATCCGACACGAGACCGAGGGCACAAGCCGCTCCCCCGAGAGCCTCGCCGGCTTCCGCAAGGAGGCCCACGACGAGTTGGGAGCAGCAGGCATACCTGCTCTGGCAGCCAAGACCGAACAGCTCCGGTCGCGCTGGGTCGATGACAGAATGGCCGGGGCCGGGCGCTCCCGTGCCGCATCGCTGGGCTTCCCCGACGCCTACGCCTACAC
>Ga0066857_10000812_pt1 | contig 11791 bp, 9 predicted proteins | sample ETNtaG_2_FD_65602 | JGI IMG/M metagenome (GOLD analysis project Ga0066857, IMG submission 65602) | Marine microbial and viral communities from oxygen minimum zone, Eastern Pacific Ocean - ETNP201406SV203 | ecosystem: Environmental > Aquatic > Marine > Oceanic | place: Pacific Ocean: Eastern...
ATTTATTCTCCTCAGTTCTTCCAGCGGGATTTTATTATAAAACTTTTATGTGGCCTTCTAATTTTTGGGAAAAATATGAATATTTTATAAGAAAATCTGCTGGTCTAGGCAAATCTCCAACTGAAAGAGATCCTGATATATATGATCATACTTATTATCATTGTGATGTATTGATAATTGGTGGAGGTGCAGCAGGAATAACATCAGCATTGACGGCTGCAAAATCCGGAAAAAAAATATTGCTTGTAGATGAAAAGCCACAACTAGGTGGAGAATTACTTTCGTCAACCGATAATTATATTAAAATAAACAATCTTTCCCCTATTGAATGGACGAAAGAAAAATATAAAGAATTATCAACATATAAAAATATTAAAATTCTAAATAGAACAACTGTATCCGCATACCATAATTACAATTATTTAATTATGATTCAAAATTTAACAGATCATTTATCTGAAAAAGAAAAGAAAGGAAAAATAAGACAAAGACTCTGGAAAGTTAGAGCGAAAAAAGTAATTTTAGCAACCGGATCTATAGAGAGACCTTTAATATTTAATGGTAATGACCGACCAGGAATAATGTTGTGTTCAGCAATTAAAAAATATTTAAATTTTTACGGTGTTAAATGTGGAAATAAAATTGTTATTTTTACTAACAATGACAGCGCATACGAAACAGCTATCGATTTACACCATAAAGGCATTAAAATAGAAGCAATTGTTGACACTAGAGAAAACTCATCAGGAGATTTGCCAAAGAGATCCAAACAATTAGGTATTAAAAATTATTGGAAATATACAATCATCTCCTCGGCCGGATATAGCAAAGTTAAAAGAGTTTCTATAATGAAGTTATCTAAAGATAATAGTTCTGTAACTGGAGAAAAAATAAACCTTGATTGCGATTCACTTGGAATGTCAGGGGGCTGGACTCCTGTTGTTCATTTATTTACTCAGTCTGGAGGAAAATTAGATTTTAATGATAAAAATTTCTGTTTTTATCCTAAAAAAGTAACACAAGATCAAATTTCTATTGGTTCATGTAATGGAACATTACATTTAAACAATATTATTAAAGAAAGTATGGAAAATACTAATCAATATCTAGATCAGAAATATGAAAGAAAAATTGAAATTAATGAACCTAACGAAGGTAATTTTGAAAATATATGGTTATTACCATCAAACAAGTCTTTGGGAAAGACAAAACCCTTTATTGATTTTCAAAATGATGTAACAGCCAAAGATATTAAACTAGCATTAAGAGAAGGTTATAAATCAATAGAACATGTTAAACGATATACAACTACTGGAATGGCTACAGATCAAGGTAAAATAGCAAATATGCATGCTCTAGGAATAGTTTCTGAGACAACGAATACAAAAATGGGTGCTTTAGGAACTACAACATTCAGACCTCCTTATACTCCTCTAACTTTTGGTGCAATTGTAGGAAGAAATGTAAACCAATTTTTTGATATAACGAGAAAAACTCCTATTCATTCCTGGCATAAAAATAATAAGGCAAAATTCGAAGATGTAGGTCAATGGAAAAGAGCTTGGTACTACCCTATTAATAACGAAAGCATGTTTGATTCTGTTCAAAGAGAATCGAAAGCTGCAAGATCTAACGCAGGAATATTGGACGCTTCAACATTGGGAAAAATTGATATACAGGGAATCGACGCTTCTGAATTTTTAAATCGAGTTTACACGAATGCTTGGAGCAAATTGTCTATTGGTAAATGTAGATATGGATTAATGCTTAATGAAGATGGAATGGTATATGATGATGGTGTTACTACACGATTAGGTGAAAATCATTACATAATGACTACAACAACAGGGGGAGCGGCGACTGTAATGAGTAAACTTGAAGATTTTTTACAAACTGAATGGCCAGAATTAAAAGTTTATTTGACTTCAGTAACAGATCACTTCGCTACGGTAAGCGTCTGCGGCCCACATAGTAAAAAAATATTAGAAAGTGTTACTAAAAATATTGATTATTCTGATCAAAATTTTCCACATATGAGTTTTAAGGAAGGTTTGATCAACAATATAAATTGTCGCGTTATGAGAATAAGTTTCACTGGGGAACTTAGTTATGAAATAAATATTCAGGCTAATTACGGCCAATCTGTTTGGGAAAAATGTATGGAAGTAGGAAAGAAATTTGGAATAACACCTTATGGAACTGAAGCTATGCACTTATTAAGAGCTGAAAAAGGTTTTATAATAGTGGGTCAAGAAACTGATGGAACGATTACTCCAGTCGACCTACAAATGGATTGGATAGTTAGCAAGAAAAAATATGATTTTATTGGAAAAAGATCTTTATACAGATCTGATACAATGAGAGAAGATAGAAAACATTATGTAGGACTACTTACGAAAAATCCTAATGAAATCCTAGAAGAAGGAGCTCAAATTGTTTCTGGACCAGAAAATAAAATTCCGATGGCTATGATTGGACATGTCACATCAAGCTATTATAGCCCCAATTTAAACAAATCTATCGCTTTGGCTGTTGTAAAGAACGGGAAAAAATTAAAAGGAAAAAAACTTTATGTTCCAATGAAAGATAAAACAATCGAAGTAACAGTATCAGACCCGGTTTTCTTAGATAAGGAAGGAAGTAGATTAAATGCTTAATATTAGCACCCCAATCTCTGAAAAACATTCATATAACAATTTTTCTATGAAAGAAAAATCTCCAATAGGCAAAATAAATTTGCGTGGAAATCTAGATAATAAGGAATTTGTTAGCACGGTTGGAAAAATTCTTGGTATGATATTACCTAATGAATCATGCGGCTCCTCAACCAAAGAAAAAATTACTTCGTTATGGTTGGGTCCAAACGAATGGCTGATTGTTTCAAATGAAGAAATGTCTAAAGAAACGAATGCTTATGAACTTGAGCATGTCTTATTTGATAATATTTCTAAAACTAATTTGGGTTCTGTAACTAATGTTACTGATCAATTTACTATATTTTCACTTTCGGGTTCTAATATTTTTAAAATTCTCTCAAAAAGTTGCCCTTTTGATTTTGATGAGTTTGAAGATAACAAAGTTATACAAACTATTCTGAATCATGTTGATATTACTTTACATAAAAAAAATGGAACAAATGTTGACTTATATGTTAGGCGTTCTTTTGCTAATCATTTATGGAAATGGCTAAAAGATTCAGCTAGTTTGATTTAAATTTCTTTTTATATATGTGCTCACGTAAATAAATAGACATAAAACGTACAACCAATTAAAGAAACAATAACTCCAAAAAAAAGTATTAAACCCACCATCAAAGAACTGAGCAACTAATATTGTTGGAATTGGCAAAATTACATTTCTGATTATATTTAAATACATTGAATATGTAGATTTTTTAATCGCCATAAAAAAACCATTGCTAATAAAAAATATTGGATAAGCTGGAAAAATTAATGCTGATATTTTTAAGTAAGATGTGCCATAGTTTATAACTTCTTGATTGTCAGAAAAGATAGAAACTATTCTGTCAGCAGAAACAAATATGATTAATCCAGATATTATCATAATGGTAAAGCCGTATATTACAGCTTTAAAATATGATTCTTTTACTCTTAAGTAATTCTTTGATCCAAAATTTTGTCCAATAATGGATATAATAGCAGTGTTTAAACCTAACACAGGAAGCAAAAGTATTTGTTCGAATCGTGCTGCAGAACCATATCCTGCAGTTGCAAATTCTCCAAAAACACCAATGAACGATAAAATAATAAAATTACCAACTGATATTAATAATAATGCTGCAGAAATTGGAGCTGATTGAAAAAATAAATTAGTTAGTGTGTGAAAATTAATATTAAAATCCTTTGGAGAAATATCTCTTATTCTAATTGATGCAGATACTTTAAAAAAAATAATTATTAAACCAACAGATTGTGCAGCAATGGTAGCTATTCCTATCCCAGATATTCCAAATGCAGGTATTGGACCAAAACCAAATATAAACAAAGGATTTAATAATATATTTAAGAGAAAACTTAAAATAAGAACATTTCTATACGTTTTAGTATCACCATCTGCATGCAGAAGTGAATTTAGTGCTACTAACATTATAAAAATAATCGATCCTCCAAAAACAACATTTGTATATGAAAGACCTAATTGAATTACTTCACTTTCAGATCCCATTAATTCAAATAAATAAGGAGCAAAAAGCAAACCTATTAATGTAATAACAATCGAAATTATAAATCCATAGATAATAGTGTGTGCAAAATATCCGTGTATTTTAGGTTTATTATTTTCTCCAATAGAATTAGCAATTAAAGATGTTCCTCCAACAGTAACCCCAACACATGCTGCAATTATTATAAAATAAATTGGAAATGATTTTGCTAGGGCTGATAAAGCCTCAGGTGAAATAGTTCCAGCAAAAAAAGTATCAACAACATTAAAAAGCGTTTGAAAAAGCGTTCCAATACTAGCTGGCAATGCTATTTTTTTTATCAAGCTTGGTATGGGATCTTTTAATAAGTTTAATTCTGGATTCACGATAATAAATTAAAGGATGATTTTAATATTCTTTTTGAAAAATATGACTCTTGCTTAATTTTTTTGCTGCCACAATTTGTTTTTGACGCATTGAAAATCTTTCTTTTTGGGATTGTGTAAGTTTATTATAACAATAAGGACAAGTGATACCTTCTTTAAATTGCTTAGATTTTTTTTCAATTAAAGAGATAGGCATTCGACAGCCTCTGCACATTGAATAAGAACCTAATTTTAATTTATGTTTTACTGAAACTCTATTGTCAAAAACAAAACATTCACCTTTCCAAAGGCTTTTAGGTTTTTCAATTTCTTTTAAGTAATTTAAAACTCCACCGCTTAATTGATAAATATTTTTAAAACCCTTATCCTTTAAAAAGTTTGATGCTTTTTCACAACGTACTCCTCCAGTGCAAAACATGGCAATACTTTTATTTTTCTTAAGTTTATTAAAATATTTTGGAAACTTTCTAAAACTATCTACTTGAGGATTAATTGCCCCTTTAAAGGTTCCAACTTTATACTCAAATGGCTTCCTAACATCTATAAGCATAACATCTTTTTTTGATATTAATTTGTTCCACGATTTTGGATTAACGTATTTACTTTTTAATTTTTGTTTGACATTAAGTTTGAATCCAATTGGAACAACCTCTTTCTTTAATTTAACTTTAGCACGGTAAAATGGTTGAAAATTACATTTTGATAAATTATGATTATTGAAAGAATTTATTCTAAATTTATTTTTTATATAACTTACACATTTAAAAAGATTATTTTTTTTACCAGCTATTGTGCCATTAATTCCTTCTGGTGATATAATTAACGTTCCTCTTACAGAATTAGATATAAAAAAACGTTTTATATGTTCTTTATAATCTTTTATTTTTTTTATCTTCTTAATTTTATAAAAACCTTGAATATAATACATTATAATTTCCTACATACCATCAGTCCATCTCCCAATGGAATGATAAATTTTTCAACTCTTTTATCATTTTTAACATATGAATTAAACTCTCTTATAGTATTAGTTTGTTTATCATTTTTGTTTTTATTATAAGCATCTCCGTGCCATAAAACATTGTCTACTATAACAATAGATCCACTTTTAATTAAATCTAATGAACTGTTAAAATAATTAATGTAATTTCCTTTATCAGCATCAATAAATATAAGATCAAATATTTTATTATCCTTAACCATTTTTTTTAGCGTATCTAAGGCTGGAGCAACTATAGGTAAAATTTTTTTATCTAGATTTCCTTTCTTAAAAAAATTTATAGCTGTATTAATAATCTTTTGATCTTTATCGAGCGTAGTAACCAGACCATCATCTGGCAAAGCTAACGCCATTGTTAAAGCGCTAAACCCTGTGAAGGTTCCAATTTCTAAGCAATTTTTTGCATTAGTAATTTTTATTATTAATTGAAGAAAATTTGCTTGAGTTTCAGATATTTGCATTCTTTGTAAATCGCCAAGAGTTTTGTTGTATTTTAATATTTCTTTTTGAATTGGATGAAGTTCATTAGTGTTATTTGTTATATAGTCTAACATTTCTTGTGTTAGTTCCAAATTTTTAAGCATTTTATTTTAATTTTGTTTTTAAAATATCGTTAACAAGTTTCGGGTTGGCTTTCCCTTTTGAAATCTTCATTGCTTCTCCAACAAAATATCCAAAAAGTTTCACTTTGCCAGATTTGTATTGGGTTACTTTATCCTGATTTTTTGACAATACATCTAATATTATTTGTTCTAATTCTTTTGGATCACTTTGTTGAATCAAACCTTCTTTCTCAACAATTTGGTTTGGATCTCTGTCGCCGTTTTGCATTTTTTCAAAAACAACTTTTGCTATTTTTCCAGAAATTTTCCCTGAAGATATCATTTTAATTAATGATGATAAATTTTTTGCACTAATAGGAGATTCTGAGATGGGAAGATTTTTTTTATTTAGAACAGCAAATAATTCAACAATTATCCAGTTAGTAGCTAATTTTTTATCAGATTCTTTAATAACTTTTTCATAATATTCTGAAATTTCTTTTTCAGAAACTAATATATTGGCTTCATACGGAGATAGATTATGCTCTTTGATAAATCTTTCTTTTTTTTGATCTGGCAACTCTGGAAGCTCTTTTTTTAATTTATCAATTAAACTTTTATCTAGGTTAAGAGGAAGTAAATCAGGATCTGGAAAATATCTATAGTCATGAGCATCCTCCTTGGATCTCATAGATCTTGTTGTGTTTTTTTTTGTATCATATAATCTCGTCTCCTGATCAATTTTTTTTCCAGACTCTAATAATTCAACTTGTCTCTTAGCCTCAAATGCAATTGCCATCTCCATAAATCTAATAGAATTTACATTTTTAATTTCACATCTGGTTCCAAATTTTTTATCCCCAACTTTTCTTACAGAAACATTAACGTCAGCTCTTAAAGATCCCTCTTGCATATTTCCATCGCAGGTTCCAATATATCTCATTATCGATCTTAATTTTTTAACATAGGAATTTACTTCTTCAGGAGATCTGAGATCTGGTTTGCTCACTATCTCCATTAAAGCAACGCCAGATCTGTTAAGATCAACAAAAGAATTTTCAGGATCCATATCGTGAATACTTTTTCCCGCATCTTGCTCAAGATGAAGTCTTTCTATTCCAACTCTTTTAGTTCCGTATGGCATATCAAGTACTACCTCGCCTTCGCCTACAATTGGATTTTGGTACTGAGAAATTTGATAACCTTGAGGTAGATCCGCATAAAAATAATTTTTTCTATCAAAAACTGAATTTAAATTTATTTTTGCTTTTAATCCCAATCCAGTTTTTATACTTTGCTCTATACAAAACTGATTTATTACAGGAAGCATTCCAGGAAAAGCAGAATCAACTAAACTTACTTGGGTGTTAGGTTTGGCGCCGAATTGTGTAGAAGATGAGGAAAAAAGCTTAGATTTAGATGATACTTGAGCATGAACTTCTAAACCTATAATGACCTCCCACTTATCTTTTTCTCCATTTATAAAGTAATCGAATTTTCTTTCGTTCATCAACTCCACCAATTTTTAAAATTTCTATTAAAGTTAGCTCTTTTTTCTATTGCTAGTGACAAATTTAAAATTGTCTGTTCGTCGAAAGGTCTTCCAATAAGCTGCAAACCTAGTGGTAAATTGTTTTTATCATGACCAGCAGGGACTGAAATTGCAGGTAAACCAGATAAATTAATTGGCACTGTAAAAATATCATTTAAATACATTGAAACTGGATCATCAGACTTGTCACCTATTTTGAAAGCAGAACTTGGTGTTGAGGGAGTTAATATAGCGTCTACATCATTAAAAGATTTATCAAAATCACTTTTTATCAACTGTCTAACTTTCTGTGCTTTTAAATAATAAGCATCATAATATCCTGAAGATAAAACATAGGTGCCAATTAAAATTCTTCTTTTGACTTCATCACCGAATCCTTCCGACCTTGTATTTTCATACATTTCATTTAAGTTTTTTCCTTTGGCTCTATGACCATATTTTACTCCATCATATCTTGCTAAATTTGAAGATGCTTCTGCTGGTGCAACTATATAGTAAGCTGGTAAAGCATAGATTGTATGAGGTAAAGAAATATTTTTTATTATTGCCCCAGCATCTTTTAAATAATCTATTCCTGATTTCCAAAGATCATCGATTTCTTTAGGCATATTTTCAACTCTATATTCTTTTGGAATACCAATTTTTAAACCTTTAACTTTTTCTGTAAGGTTTGAAGAATAATTATCAACTTTAGTATCTATCGATGTAGAGTCTTTATAATCATAACCAGACATTGCTTGTAATAACAAAGCACAATCCTCAACATTTTTTGTCATAGGACCTGCTTGATCAAGTGAAGAAGCAAAAGCTACTATACCCCACCTAGAACATCTTCCGTAAGTGGGTTTTAACCCTACTGTTCCAGTAAAAGATGCTGGTTGTCTAATAGATCCACCAGTATCAGTGCCAATAGTAGCTGGTGTAAGTTCAGCAGCTAATGCTGAGGCTGATCCTCCCGATGAACCACCAGGTACTAATTCTTTTCCGTATGGGTTAGAAACGTTGCCAAAAAAACTCGTTTCATTAGAAGATCCCATCGCAAACTCATCACAATTTAATTTTCCTAGTAAAAAAGCGCCTTGGGACCATAAATTATTAGTTACGGTTGATTCATATGTAGGAATAAAGTTGTGCAATATTTTGCTTCCAGCGGTAGTTTTAACATTTTTTGTACAAAACAAATCCTTTACAGCTATAGGGACACCAGACAATAAACCTTTGAAATCTTTTTTTTGATCAAAATTTTTTGCAGATTTTGTAGCCTCATCAAAACATTCAGTAATATATGAGTTAAGTTTTCTAGATTTTTTTGAATTTTCAATAAATTCATTTGTGACTTCTAAAGATGTAAATTCTTTTTTTTTAATTCCATTAACTATTTTCGTTAAAGATAACTCTGAAATTTTTGACATATTATTCAATAACCTTAGGTACAACGAAAAATTCTTCGTTTTTTTCTGGAGAGTTTTTCAATATTTGATCTCTTATTTTGCCATCCTTTATCTCATCTTTTCTTGTCTTGAGAGATGCATCAATTATAGATGTAAGAGGTTTAGTTTTTTCAGTATTTAATTTGTTTAATTTCTCAATAAATTTCATTATTGATGTAAGATCCTTTGATAAACTAGCTGTTTTCTTTTCATCCAAAGAAATTCTGGCTAATTTTGATATATGTTTTACTGTATTTTTATCTATTGACATTTGTGATTATAGGCAAATAAGTGATGAAAATAACATTTAAGATGAAAACATACAATATGCTCAGTATTGATGAATTTAAAACGAAAATAGGAAACAATTCAAGATTGTTGGGGATAGACCCTGGGGGCAGAAATATAGGATTCGCTATATGCGATGAAAATATGAAGGTAGCCACTCCGCTCAAAGTTGTTAGAAAAACTAAATTCGATATATTATTAAATGAAGTTACCTCACTTATTAAAGAGAATAACATAAAGGGTATTGTTATTGGAAATCCTATTAATATGGACGGTACTAGGGGAAAATCCTCACAATCAGCTAATGATTTTGCAAAGAATTTATCAAAAAATATTACTGCACCTATCGTAATGTGGGATGAAAGACTATCAAGCGAAGCTGCCTTTAAAATAACCAAAGAATTAGAGACTAATACAACAAATAGAGTCAGTAAATTAGATAAAAATGCAGCAGCTTATATTCTTCAAGGAGCTATTGATTACTTATCAAATTAATTAAAATACTTGCATAGTTAGCTGTAAAGGACTATAGAGTTGATTTTAATGGCTATAATTAAAAAACTAAAAGCTGTTAAAAAGGAACAAAACCACCTATTAGGTATACAAGATCTTTCCTATCCACAAATTTCCGAAATATTAAAACTAGCCAAAACTTTCATAACATTAAATAAAAGTGATTCTAAAAAATTAGATATCTTGAGGGGAAAAACTCAAATTAATTTATTTTTTGAACCCTCCACCAGAACACAAAGCTCTTTTGAATTGGCGGGAAAAAGACTTGGGGCTGATGTTATGTCAATGAATATTGTTAATTCAGCCATAAAAAAAGGAGAAACATTAATTGATACCGCTATGACCTTAAATGCCATGCATCCAGATATTATTGTAATTCGACATCAAGATTCAGGTGCACCAAATTTATTGTCTCAAAAAGTTAATTGTTCAGTAATTAATGCTGGTGATGGAAGACGAGAACATCCCACTCAAGCATTGCTGGATGCATTAACTATAATAAATAGAAAAGGTAAAGTTGAAGGTTTAAAGATATCCATATGTGGTGATATTTTACATTCAAGAGTTGCCAGATCTAATATTTATTTAATGAATATGCTGGGTGCAGAAGTTAATGTGGTAGCTCCAAAAACATTATTACCTCACTCAATAGAGAAACTTGGAGTAAAAGCATTTACTGATATGAAAAAAGGTTTAGACAAGTGCGACATTGTGATGATGTTAAGATTGCAAAATGAAAGAATGCAAGGTTCATTCCTACCATCTGCAAGAGAATATTATGAATTTTTTGGATTAACGCCGGACAAGCTAAAAATGGCAAAAAAAGATGCTTTGATAATGCATCCCGGCCCTATGAATAGAGGCGTTGAGATAGATACAAATTTGGCTGATGATATTAATAGAAGTGTTATAAGAGAACAGGTTGAGCTAGGAGTTGCCATTAGAATGGCTTGCTTGAAAATTTTTTGTAAGAGCAATCGATGAAAGAAATATATTTAATTAACGCAAGAATAATTGATCCAAAAAATAATATAGATGAAATTGGTGGATTAATAATTGATTCAAACGGCACTATCAAAGCCGCTGGAAAAAAAGTAGCAAATGGAAATTTGCCCTCCTCGATTAATAAAATTGACCTTAAAAAACAAGTGTTAATACCTGGTATAGTTGATATGAGAGTTTTTGTTGGTGAGCCAGGTTATGAATACAAAGAAAATTTTAGAACCCTTAGTAATGCAGCTTTGTCCGGTGGTGTAACTTCCGTTGTTTCCATGCCCAACACTAATCCAGTGATAGATAATGTTTCAATGGTTGATTTTTTAAAACGTAGAGGCAGGGATAAATCAAAAATAAATATTTTTCCTGCTGCTTCATTGACCAAAAATACTGAGGGTAAACAAATGACTGAATTTGGTCTTCTTAAGAGAAAAGGGATTGTTGCTTTTACTGACGGAATCAAAACTGTTCAAAACCCCGAGGTCATGTCCAGAATAATGAATTTTGCAAGTCAATCTGAATCTTTAATTATGCAACACGCTGAAGACAATGTTTTATCTAATGGTGGATTAATAAACGATGGAGAGATATCAACTAGACTTGGATTAAAAGGAATTCCATTCCTAGCGGAAAAAATAATTGTTGAGAGAGATTTATCATTTTTAGAGGAATATTTTTGTAGATATCATATATCGCAGATATCTTCTAAAAAAACTGTCTCTGTTATAAAAAAAGCTAAAAAAGAAGGAAAAATATTTAGTACAGGAGTCTCTATAAATAATTTATCTTTAAATGAAAATGATATTGGTGATTTTAAAACTTTTCTTAAACTTTCGCCTCCTTTAAGAACAGAAAGTGACAGACAGGCACTTGTTGAATCAGTTAACGATGGTACAATTGATGTAATAGTCTCTGATCACAA
>Ga0066857_10000823_pt1 | contig 11725 bp, 10 predicted proteins | sample ETNtaG_2_FD_65602 | JGI IMG/M metagenome (GOLD analysis project Ga0066857, IMG submission 65602) | Marine microbial and viral communities from oxygen minimum zone, Eastern Pacific Ocean - ETNP201406SV203 | ecosystem: Environmental > Aquatic > Marine > Oceanic | place: Pacific Ocean: Eastern...
TGCAAAATGTGTTCAGAGGTGAAGATTACGATTATATAGGAATCATTGAAGAGATCGTTCAAAAAGCACAAAAAGCCAGAAAAGATGGATTATTATCTTTAGAAGCTGATCTGCCAACGATGCGAGATGGTTTTTTTAAAAATGGGATTGAGCTGGCAATCAATGAGCGGGAATCCTCACGCCTGAGAACATTTTTGAATCTTGAGATGAATAATATTTCAAGCCGGCACGTAGCAGGGCAGGAAATGTTTTTGTATATGGCTTCCTATGCGCCGGCCTTTGGTATGTTAGGGACAGTTTTGGGCCTCATTATAATGATGAATAATTTCAGTAGCGAGGGTCAGGGAATGGAAATCACAGCTTCCTATGATGTGGCGGAGAGATTTGCAGATCTGCTTTCCGGTATGGGCCTGGCTCTCATTACCACATTTTATGGTGTATTTATGGCCAATATGATCTTTCTGCCCATTGGTGGAAAATTGAAACGTCGTTCCGAAAATGAAATGATGCTAAAGAGCATAGTGGTTGAAGGCATCATTAGTATCCATGCAAGAGAGCACCCCATATTGATCAAGGAAAAATTAATGACCTTCGTACCATCCCAATTCCGGTATAATACCGCAATAGAGATATCTGAAGAAAAACCTTCATCTTCTCTGTCTGCTATTAAAGAAAAAATGGAAGAGCAAAAAGAAGAACCTAGCGACGAAGATTAAAGTTATGCAACATCTTCGCCATCCTGTAACCATGGATGAACGCAAGGCCAAAGCTACAGCTTGGGCGCTTACATTTGCTGATATGGTTACCCTGCTGCTTACATTTTTTGTTCTGCTTTTGGTTATTTTAAACGATGCAGAAAAGCATGTTAATGCTGTAATTGATAAACTGCTGGATGAAACATATGAAGAAATGAATCAGGACTTGAGCTCTGCCAATGTTTCAGTATTAAGAGCGACAAAGGGAATAAAAATCACCATTCGGGGCAACCTGTTCAAATCAGCATCCTCCGAAGTAGAGCCTGAATATTATCCTGTGATTCATCAAATTGGGCAAATTATCAAGGAATCTGAAGTAATTAATATTCATGATAATACCGAATATCAGAACCTTTTGGATCTTATTAGAAAACGGGGGTCAAAGTTAAATGTTGAGGTACGCTGCGAGGGACACACAGATGATGAAAAATTACCACCGAATGCAGAGTATCCAAGCAACTGGGAACTTTCAGCTGCCCGCTCATTGAATCTGGTTCGCTTAATGAATAAATATGCAGCCATGCCGGAACGGTATTTTTCAGCCATGGGGTATGGAGAATTCCGCCCGATTGTTGATGTAAAATTAATCTCTGATTATGCAGAAAAAACAGAAGCCCGCGCTATCAATCGCCGTGTTGAAATATATTTGGATGCGTTCCTGCAACAAAGTGTCATGTCCGAAATAGAAATAAATATATAATAATTATTTTTTCTTTATATCATCACTTTCTTTTTTTGGCACAACTTTAAATACCTTCTCACCAGGTTTTGCCATGCGGTATTTTTCTCTGGCTAGTTTTTCAATATACTCCAGATCATTTTCAAGGCGATTTTTTTCGGCAATTAAAGTTTCTCTATTTTCTCGCATCTGAGTGATATGCTTCTGTACTTCTTTTCTTTCCTGCTTCAGTTTGTATAGTTGAAATAATCCATGATCACCAAAAATGAAAATAATAACCAATGTGGCACCAATTAAAAGCAATACCCCACGGATAAATTTTCTTTGTGTTTCTGCCAGTTGCTGTCGGAATGCATGAGACCGGCTGTTTCGTATCATGGTTTTGTATCGACTCATTAAGATCGCCCTAAAACACTCATATCTGCAAACTTGGCATTGATACCCAGTTCTTCTTCAATTCGTAATAATTGATTGTATTTGCACACCCGATCAGTGCGGGATGCTGACCCGGTTTTTATTTGTCCCATCCCCATAGCCACAGACAGGTCTGCAATGGTTGTATCTTCTGTTTCCCCCGAGCGGTGGGATATTATTGCGCCAAATCCAGCGTTTCTTGCCAGTTTCACCGTTTGTATTGTTTCAGTTACAGTGCCGATCTGGTTTAGTTTAATAAGAATCGCATTCATGCTATTATCATCTATGGCGCGCTGAAGCCGTTTGATGTTTGTTACCGTTAAATCATCGCCAACAATTTGTATTTTTGATCCCAATTTATCTGTGCAATAATTCCAACCAGTCCAGTCATCCTCATGGAGCCCGTCTTCAATAGAAATAATGGGATATTGTTCAGAAAGTGAGCCCAGGTACTCTACCATGCCTTCAGAGTTAAGCTGCCGTCCCTCTGAGTATAAATTATAGGTATTGTTTTTATAAAGTTCATTTGCAGCCACATCTAGGGCAAGATAGATATCCATTCCTGGTTTTAATCCTGCTTGTTCAATGGCTTCAAGTATGATTTCCAGCGCTTCTTCATTAGAGTTCAAATCGGGTGCAAATCCTCCCTCATCTCCGATAGATGTGATCATCTCTTTCGATTTTAAAACCGATTTTAAATGGTGAAACACTTCTGTCCCCATCCGTAACGCATCAGAGAATGTACTGGCTCCAAATGGAACAACCATGAATTCTTGAATATCCACTGAATTATCAGCATGACTTCCGCCATTCAAAATATTCATCATGGGTACAGGCATCAGGGTAGCATCATCCCCTCCTAAATGCCGAAATAGAGACTTCTCAGCCAGTTTGGCTCCCGTACGGGCAACGGCCATGGACACACCTAAAAGTGCATTAGCGCCTAGATTTGACTTATTTTCAGTCCCATCTAGATCTATCATAAGATAATCCACATCAATTTGTTTTGTAGCATCGAATCCTTTTAGAGCGTCTGCTATTGTGGTGTTGATATGATTGACAACATTGCGAACCCCTTTCCCCAGATAACGAGTTTCATCCCCGTCCCGTAATTCTATAGCTTCATGGTCACCTGTGGATGCACCAGAGGGTACAGCTGCCCGTCCCATGATTCCACATTGTACCAATACATCCACTTCAACCGTAGGGTTGCCACGGGAATCTAATATTTCCCTGGCAGATATTTTTTCAATAGCAGAATTCAATAATTACTCCCGTAAATTAGATAATCAAATTAGATTTGACCGCAAACACCATTCAATAGCAATAACTCAGTATTTACAGATTGGAACAACCCAAAGAGTTATCCATTAAATTAACTTGATGTTCGAAATCCAGCGATATAAGACCATTGACCAATCTGCATGGGATACATTTGTTCCACATGGTAACAATGGAACATTGTTCCATCTTCGTACCTTTTTGAATTATCATCCGGAAAACAGATTTACGGATCATAGCCTCTTGATCAAAAAAAAGGGGAAATTATTTTCGGTGTTTCCAGCGGCAGAAAAAATAATTGGTGAGACAACACATCTTGTCTCCCATCCCGGAGCTTCTGTAGGATCGTTTGTTGTGCCGGAAAGTCTTTCCATTGCTGATTCCATGGCATTGGTTGACTGTTTAGTGACCTATGTAAAAAACTGCGCAATTGATAGCATTAGAATCACCCTACCGCCGCACTTATACCAGCACAGACTGTCCAACTATATGGACTTCGCATTTTTTAAACAAAATTTTCATTATGTTAAAAGAGATATAACCAGCATACTGTTTTTAGAAAAGTCTCTGGAAACCACTGTAGAAAAATTTCGCTCTTCGCACAGAAGAGCAGTTCGAAAAGCCAATGAAAAAGGTGTGAAAGTTCGCCAGACAAATGATTTTGACTCCTTCTATAGTATCCTTGAGAAAAATTTAAATATTCGCCATGGGGTAACACCCACCCATAGTTTGGAAGAATTGAAACATATCCATGAAATCTTTCCTGATAAGATAAATTTATTTGCTGCCTATTTAGAGAATACCATGGTAGCCGGCGTGGTGAATTTTATAGTGAATCATCACGTCGTGTTGGCTTTTTATATAAGCCATGATGAAAACTACGCTGAGTACCGTGCTGTAAATCTTTTATTTTATTCCATTTTTGATTGGGCGATTCAATCCCATTTTAAGATTTATGATTTTGGAACGTTTACTGTTGATGAAGAACCCAATATGGGCTTGGGGCGATTCAAAGAGAACTTTGGTGCCAGTGGTATTTTTCGAGACACCATTGCACTGACCATTAAATAATCTATGTCAATCCGGGCCCTAGGTAAACAATCCCTGATTTATGGAATCGGTCACATGATGGCCCGGTTGATCACTTTTCTACTGCTCCCCCTTTATACACATTCATTTACGCAGGAAGAATATGGCGCTCTTTCACTGGCTTATGCGTTCATGGGGTTTACATTGATCCTATATCGTTACGGTATGGATACGGCGTTAATGAAATATTCCGTTCAAACATCTGGTCAGGAACGGACCAAACATATTACCGCAATCATTATCTCTCAAATTATCACCAGCATTATTTTTACGGCCATTTTATATATTTCAAGATTTACAATTGCAAACTGGGTACTTGGAATAGACAGACCGGATTGGATGGCCTTTCTAGCTATAATTTTATTTTTAGATTCATTATGGAACCTTCCCTTACTCATTCTCAGGTCTGAAGAAAAAGCAGTCCCCTTTATAGGGTTTAGCCTGTTAAACGTAGTAATAACCATGGTCCTGAATATTCTTTTTGTTGTGCAATGGGGCTATGGTATAGAAGGAGTATTTAAAGCAAACATACTTGCATCCGGAATTATTTTTATATTGTCCCTCCCTATTGTAATTCGAAGAATTCAATTACATGCGTTCAATAAAAAAGTGTTTAATAAAATTCTGCAATTTGCCCTGCCTTTTTTACCTGCAGGCCTATTTACCATGGTCATGGAATTATCTGATCGTTATCTGTTGGAATGGTTGCTTGGTACAGCAGATGTAGGCCTTTACTCTGCAGGGAAAAAAATGGGTATGCTGGGACTCACTGTGGTCATGGGCTTCAATATGGGTTGGACTCCCTATTTTCTCAAGAGAGGTAAGGAAGAGGGTGCAAAAATTGAATTTGCAAAAATTGCAACATTGTTTCTAGGTATCATGGGATATATAAGTGTCTTAGTGAGTATCTGGGTGCCTGAAATCATGCGGTTATCAGTAGCTGGGAAAACATTAATTGGATCTGAATTCTGGGCTTGTGAACCTGTAGTAAGCACCATTTTGATCGGTTATTTCTTTTTTGGAACCTATGTGCTGCAACTTCCGGGGGTGTATATGAAAGAAATCACAAACTGGGTTCCTATATTTCGTATCATGGGCGCAGGGACATTGATTGTTTCCAGTATGTACCTCATTCCAGCGTTTGGGCTCATAGGAGCTGCCTATGGTGTTGTTCTGGCATTTATTGCTATGAGCTCAACTATCTATTTCAAGACACACTCTCTATATCCCGTACGATATAACTGGCGTGGAATTGTTTTCCCGGTGATTTTTCTCGCAGGTATTCAGGCTGGGATTGATGACATCTGGTCCAAGCTGGCAGTGTCCCTACTCTTTCCGTTATTATGGTATACAATTGCGATTACAGATCAAGAAAAAGATGGTTTACTGAGACTTTTTAGATGATAGCAATTGTATCTTGTCATCATTATCCGGATGATGAAAGGATTTATTACAAGCAGGTTCAAACTCTTGCGAAAAGAGGTAATCATATTCTTTATTTCACTCGTTCTGATTCCAATCTTGATTTAACAGATGAATATATCAATCATCTGAATTTTAATCTAGATCATGATTTGAAAACATTTATAGAGTCTGTTTCTGGTTCTCTCCACAAACAAAATAGCCTGACCCATATTCAAATACACGAAACAGACCTCTTGCCTGTTTTGAAAAATATTAAATCCAAATACCCAAACATCACTACAATATATGATGTCCATGAGCACATGGAAGCGTTGTATCGTACTTTCTCAAATCGATTTAAACCTGTGAAGGAATTGGCTATTCAAATAAGAAAATGGGAAGAGAAAAAGTACTTGATGTATGTGGATCAAATCATTTTGGCCAACTCTCCAATGTCAAATAATCCGTACGAAAATTATAGCATACCTATATGCGTAATTGAAAATTTTCCTGAATTGAAATACCTGAATCATTCACCAGGCCTAAAACAATCATTACCGACTATTGTATATCATGGGCATCTTGGTCCAGAACGAGGCATATGTGATCTTATTAAAGCTATGTATCGTGTTATTCGTTCTGTTCCAGAAGCAAGGCTAACCCTTATTGGAACCTGTAGAACGGATGAATTCCAAAATGAAATACGTACACTAATCCAGGAATATTCTATTGGGGATGTAGTTCAATTACAAGATCAAGTTCCCCACAAAGATATTTGGGATATACTTCAACACCATTCCATAGGAGTTATACCTTTCAGGCGCACTCCCCTTACAGAAGAAAATACTCCGACAAAATTATTTGAGATGATGGCATCAGGCCTTGAAATAGTTGCTACAGATTTACCTCCAACCCGATATTTTGTTAATGATTCAATTCATTGGGCCCTACCAGGGGATGCTGAGTCCATTGCAGATTCTATTATACATGCCTGTCAGTCATTGGGTGACACATCAAAAGTGCATAAAAATCTGCAATTGATTGCACAAAAGTACAACTGGAACCAAAGGCAAGATCAATATCTCGCTCTTTTTGATTGAAGATGAAAATACTTTACATCTCTCCGGAAAACACCGTTGGCACACTTACACTTTGGAAAAAGGAGCATGAAGCACGGGGTAATGAATGTCGGACTGTTACCTTTTTTGCATCACCAAAAAATTTTGAAGAAGATATTTGTTTAGAGCTCCCTTTTAATTTTACAATGCCAGGCCTCGCAAAACTGAGGAATACTTTTTATAAGTATTATAGAGGCCGGGATGGTTATTTTAAAATAAAAGAAGGGAATCCACCCGCTTGGGAACCTGAAGGTCGGTTGGATAAAATATTTTTAACATTTAAAGATTGGTTATGGCGGCCCATTGTAGAAAAAGCCATTAAGGATTATCAATTATATGATTTTGATGTTGTCCATTTTGAAAGTGGGATGGATTTTTTAAAGAATGAATTTTTTGTTAAAGAATTAAAGGCTCGAGAAAAAAAAATCATCTGTCATTATCACGGTGAAGATCTCAGAAGCCGTGGCGTTATGCCTTATATAGATACAATTGCGGATCTTAATCTCACGAATGAAGTGGATTTATTAGAAATACATCCAAAACTACAATATCTTTTTTTGCCATTCGAAACATCAAATTTTAAATCAAAGGCGAATCTCAATGATATTATTCGTATTGCACACGCACCCACCAACCGTTTTTACAAAGGATCTGATTTAATTATTTCAGTTTGCAGCAAATTAGAATCGGAAAAATTGGTTGAATTTGATCTTATTGAAAATGTTTCGCATGCAGACGCGTTGGAGCGCAAGGAAAAATCTGATATTTTTATTGATCAAATAGGCGATAAAGGCGGCTGGGGTTATGGGATGAATTCTGTTGAATCACTATCCATGGGAATCTGCACTCTAACCCAGATAAATGAGGCCTATAATAGCTTTATTCCCCATCATCCTTTTATTCATATAACTAAAAATACACTGGATCTAGAATTGAGAAGATTGATAAAAAATCGTGATAAAATATCAGCGATTGGACAAGATGGAAAAAAGTGGGTAGAAATATATCATGATATCAAGAATGTTTCATGTAAACTCTATGATTATTATAGTGCAATAGGATTATTGTGTTGATAAGTAAAGTTTACAGCTCGACACATTTATTTTGGTCCCGCCTTATTAGTTACATTGTACTTCCTTATTATTCTTTCCTTAACCTATTCCGCGCATCCTATACACTTGACACTCTTGACGTAAAAATCATATTAGTTACAGAGTATCATCGTATTGGCGATGTGATTATGATTACACCAGCATTACATTATATTAAAACGAGATTCCCCAATGCCCATCTTATTCTGCTATGCAATGAGCCAACAGCATCACTTGCCAATCATTTGAACCTGGCGGATGAGATTATCCCTGTAACAGTCCCTTGGACCCACTGGGATTGGTCTTTATCAAAATGGATCAAGATCCGTTCTTTTGCCCGAAAATTGGGAATCCGCGGCATTGATCTGGCATTTGACTTTAAAGGGGATCTCAGAAACAGCTGGTTTGTATGGAATGTTAGAGCAAAAATCAGTATGGGCTATTCTACTACGGGGGGAAGTTTTTTCTTTACACATCCGCAGACAATGGATCAGGGCATACATCAATCCCGGCGTGCTAATGAATTAATCACAAAAGCGGGCTGTTCACCAACATTGATGGAGCCAGAACTTGTATTTAATAAAAATGGATGTATAGTTCTTCACATTGGGGCAACTGATCCAAGAAGGTCATGGCCTGAAAAACACTGGCTTGATTTAATACAATTACTCTCGGAAGAACATAAAATAAGTGTCATAAAAACACCCGAATCAGGGAAGTTAATTAAACAAATAAAAGATGCTGATTTAAAGACAGATTTCTTTGCAGGTAATTTAGTGGAGTTTAAAGATTGGCTTAAGGATCAGAAGTGTCTAATCGCCCCCGATTCCATGGCAGGGCATTTGGCTGCATATATTGGAATTCCAGTTATTTCTATTTTCGGTTCACAAAATCCAGATTTGACTTCCCCTGTCAGTAAAGAAGGAATTGTGATTACCCCCAATATCCCCTGTGATCATATACGAAATCATTGGAGGCTCTGCTCTCAATGTATGGGTGCCATACATCCTAAAATCGTTTCTTCAGCTCTATTAGACTTGCTTTCTCGACTGGAGATCCATAGATAAATAAAAATATTGCTAATATACCCTTTCTTAGTAAATTCAGTTGATGAAAAAAGATTGGCCCTTAATTCCACGACAGAAAATCAAAGGTCATTCTAATTTTATGGATTAAGGATTATGACACTAGGTCTTAATTCTTACCAAAGAACCAAACCAAGGAGGTATCGGCATGGCTGATGTCAACTCAACCGTACAAAACGCAGCATCTGGAGTAGTTGGCGTAATCAAAGCGCTTATTGTGTTGTTTGTTTTCGTTAACATTGTTTATTCCACAGGTTTTGACCCCATCGGTGGAATCGTAGATCTGGTGAACACATTCCTAGATGGCGGTTTTGCTGGTTTGCTGGCTTTGCTGGTTTTTCTCTCGTTTCTGGGATAATAATACAGGATATATTAGGGATCTGGCTGTACAGTGGTGGTCCCGTTCCTGACAACAGGAGGAAACTATGCTGAAAGCGATGCAGACCGTAAATGAATGGCTTGGCCAGCTTACAGAAGTTGCCAAGACATTAGTAGTCATAGGTATCATCGTGGGAATTCTGTTTGATGACTTCTTTGGAGTTATTGCTGGATTGGGGCGTATCATGTCACAGTTCGGAGATGCAGGATTTGCGGGAATATTAGCACTGATGATACTGGTGATGTGGTACGAAAAAAAATAGCGCGAAATTAATAAAAACCGCGTATGCGCCCCGATATTTCGGGGCGCATCTGTTTTTGGCTCTTTTGGCTGATCTGTTCATTAAGTGCCATCGAAAAATTTCTATACTATTGTTTTAGTATGATATTTTTCCCATCTATCAGTTGTTGTTGCATTTGAATTCTTTCATTCAGCCTATTCTATTTTCTTTAGTGCGGACATTAATTTCTAGTAGAGATGATTTGTAAAATATTCCCATTTCTTTTTCTTACCACAGTTTTAAATGGTGAAATTCATGTATTTAACCGAAGCGCCGGCACTGAATCAGAAATTAAAACACTACCCAAAACAAAGCTTCTCTATATGTCGGCAAAGGACCTAGCGCGTTCTTTCACATCAAAATTGTATGAAAATACAGAGCGAAAAAAACTAGTTCTATATATTGCTGGTAGAAAAATTAAAATTTCTGGTAACAGCAGCTATATAATGATTGATGACAGGCCTTACCAGATGCCGCAAATAACCCGGGTTGAATCCAATGATCTATATGTTCCCGCTGAAGATTTTTTAGGAATATTAAAAGCTACTATTCTGCCTGGTATTAATTTTGATTCAAGAAAAGAATTTTTAGATATTGATATTATCCGGTTCAATATTACGGGTATCTACATAGATGTCAAGTCCAACGGAACGATCATACGTCTCACAACTAAAAAACCATTTTCAGAACGTAATATCAGTTCTTTTATCAATAAACATGGATGGTATTATCTGACTGTTGCAGGAGCAATGGTGGATACCACAACCATAAATGCAGGTCTTTCCCGAGGAGTGGTACGGCAGATTGAATCGGACCAGATTGAAAAAACAGCTCAAGTAGCATTTAAACTAGGTAAAGAAGTGATCAGCCATGATTGGTATCAGAGCCTAGATCCAAATGAAATTGTGATCACACTTCGAACACCCCTTGGGAAAGTAGATGAATATATTGACGATGTAAAAGAACGTTGGCGTCTGGATACTGTGGTCCTAGATGCTGGACATGGAGGCAAAGACCCGGGCTCACAAGGGAAGTACGGCACAAAGGAAAAAGATGTAGTTCTAGATATAACTCAACGTGTTGGCCGTTTATTAGAAAAGAATACCAGTATTAAAGTTGTATATACACGGGATGAAGATGTTTTTATACCACTTATCGATCGAACTAAAATTGCCAATGATACCAATGGAAAACTGTTTGTCAGTGTGCATGCTAATTCGAATAAGAACCGAAAAATCCAAGGGTTTGAAACTTATCTTCTCCGCCCGGGTAAAAGCGAAGATGCGATAGAGGTAGCATCCCGAGAAAATGCTGTGATAAAGTTGGAAGAAAGAACAGGACAGTATGATAATTTAACTGGCGAGAATCTGATTATGGCTACCATGGCACAAAGTATGTTCATGAAAGAAAGTGAGGATTTAGCAGCCATTATTCAAATGGAGCTAGACAAAAGATTAAATACCCCGAATCGAGGCGTGAAACAGGCAGGCTTTTATGTACTTATAGGAGCTTCTATGCCCAATGTATTGGTTGAAGTTGGCTATATCTCGAATCCAGCAGAGGAAAAAAAGTTAAAACAGGCTGTACACAAGCAAAGAATTGCAGAATCAATATATGAAGGAATTAAACATTTTAAATATACCCGTGAAAAATTACTTGCGGGGGATTAAGGCATGGATAATAGACCTATAGGTGTATTTGATTCTGGAATTGGCGGATTAACCGTGGTGAATTCACTGGCTAATGTTTTGCCTGGGGAAACTATATTATATGTGGGAGATACTGCCCGGGTACCGTATGGAAATAAAAGCAGCGACCGTATCCAGAAGTTTTCATATGAAATCACCCAATGGCTCATTGAACAGGACTGTAAAATGGTTGTCGTTGCCTGCAATACGGCATCCTCTTTGGCGCTGGATTATTTGAAGTCAAAATTTTCAGTGTCCGTTATCGGCGTAATTTCACCGGGAGTAGATTATGCTATTCAAGCTACCAATAATCGGAACATAGGTGTGTTAGGAACACAGGCTACAATTCACTCAGATGCTTATGGAAAACAATTGCGATCTATCCAATCGGATATTACAGTTGTTAGTCAGCCCTGCCCCTTATTTGTTCCCCTTGTAGAAGAAGGATGGGTTGAAGGGGAT
>Ga0066857_10000844_pt1 | contig 11616 bp, 9 predicted proteins | sample ETNtaG_2_FD_65602 | JGI IMG/M metagenome (GOLD analysis project Ga0066857, IMG submission 65602) | Marine microbial and viral communities from oxygen minimum zone, Eastern Pacific Ocean - ETNP201406SV203 | ecosystem: Environmental > Aquatic > Marine > Oceanic | place: Pacific Ocean: Eastern...
TCATTTCCGGCCAGGATCGCCGAGGGCTCATCCATCACGATCAAATCTGCATTCTTGGAGAGGGCTTTGGCAATTTCAACCATCTGCTGAAATGCAACACTGAGATCACCAACTTCTGTATCAAGGTCAATTTTCAGACCTAACTGCGATAAAAGCGCCTCAGCCTCTGACCTGATTCGAGAGTGGTCGATCAGGCCTAATGCGTTTCGCGGTTCTCGGCCCAGGAAAATGTTTTCTAACACCGTCATCTGTGACACCAATGCAAGTTCCTGATAGATGACACTGATTCCACGATTAAGGGCTTCACGGGTAGAAAAACCCCGGTGAAGCTCGCCTTTGAAGAGAATCTCACCGCTGTCGGCGGACAGGGCCCCGGAAAGAACCTTGATAAGAGTCGATTTGCCTGCTCCGTTTTCGCCAACGAGTGCATTGACTGTCCCTGGCCTGCACTCAAATGAGACATCACGGAGAGCATGCACACCTCCAAATGATTTGGAGATGTTTCGCATTTCCAGGATGTAGGGAGCTTTCGAAGCACTCATAATAAAACTATGCTGATTTCAGGAATTAGGAAAGAAGACCCTGAAAACATAAATCATGGATCTTTTTTTTGAGCCAGGCCATACAGAGTAACCGCTGCAAGAATCACGAGCCCTTTAATGATGAGCTGTGTTTCTATTTCCAGGCCGATCAGGACCACCATGGTACTTAAAACCTGGATGATCAGAACCCCGGCAATCGTCCCCATCAGACCACCTCTTCCACCAAAAAATGCTGTTCCGCCTACCACCGCCGCAGCAATCGAATCGAGATCAAGTCCTGTTGCAATGAATCGGTCCACATAACCCACGTAGCCTGTAAGGACCACTCCGGATATCACTGCCAGCCCACTCGCCAGGACATACACAGAAATCTTGATCAGATTGACAGGAATGCCTGTGAGTCTGGCTGCTTCAGGGTTGCTTCCTGTTGCATAAATCCTGCGGCCATAAGTGGTGCCTTTCAAAATCACTAAAAACACAGCATTCAGTCCGAGCCAGATCAAAAGCGGAATCGAGAGAAAGCCCCAGGATTGATTGACAACTCCCAATGCTTCTGGAACAAATCCACTTGGCACCCCGCGAGTGAAAGCCTGTTGGGCACCCTGAACAAGAAAGAGCATCACTAAAGTTGCTACGAGTGGTGGAACTTTACGCTTGGTCACCAATAAACCGTTCCCTAATCCGATCAGCATTCCAATAACCAATGCAACGACTACTGCAGCAGGAATCATCTCGTTTCTTCCGTTGCTCACTTCAGCTACCACCATCGAAGTCATTACAATTACTCCGCCTACGGAAAGGTCCAGTCCAGCTACCAGCATCACCATCGTCTGACCAATCGCTATGATGCCCAACTGTGCACACTGCCTGAACATCACCGCCAGGGTTTCCTTCTCAAATAAATTTGGGGTGACCACTGCTGCAACTATCAACAGCAGCAGAAGGGCTATGTAGACACCATATGCCGTAATCAGGTTTCTTAGCCTGAAATCCGACTTGTCATGAATCACTGAAGTTGTGGATTCCATTTCGGAACTGAAATTCTCAAAAAAAGATATATAATATTTCTCTACCTTAGATATAGGTTCCAGGAGATTCAAGACCTATGCATTCAAACGTTTATCAAAAGATTAGATTCAAAATCAAGATACCCGTTCCAAAACTCTTTAAAAAAAAGTAGATCCCTTTTTATTGAGCATAGTATGCTCATTTAAAATCTGAGATCAGAAGTAACGGAATTGATTTTAAACCATTGTCATCACAACAATCATGAATGCCTTAAAAGTTGGTGATTTATTGGAAAGAAGACCGACTGTTGAAGAAGCCTATTTATTCACTGATATCAGGGATACAAGCAAACTTTTCAGGGTTGCTTCTGAACTTCGGGATGAAGGGCATGGAAACATCATTTCCTACTCACGAAAGATTTTCATTCCGTTGACAAAACTCTGCCGGGATGTTTGTCATTACTGCACTTTTTCGAGGGGCCCACACAAAAATCAGCAAAGTTACATGCAACCGGACGAAGTTATGAAACTGCTTCGTGAAGGCGAAAAAAACGGTTGCAAAGAAGCTTTATTCACCCTCGGTGATAAGCCTGAATTGCGTTACACCCGGGCCAGAAAAGAATTGGAGAATCTCGGCCATGAAACCACCCTTTCCTATCTTTTCGAGACAGCATGCCGGGTTCTGAAGGAAACAACACTCCTCCCCCATATCAACGCCGGTGTGATGTCGGCAGAGGATTTGAAAAATTTAAGGAAAGTATCTGCTTCTCAGGGACTGATGCTGGAAAGTGTTTCTCCTCGACTGCATAAAAAAGGGGGGCCACACTATGGATCCCCGGACAAGAACCCCGATGTCCGCATCAAAACCATTATGGAAGCGGGAGTCGAGAAAATCCCTTTCACTTCAGGGCTTTTAATTGGAATCGGAGAAACTCGAATAGAAAGAATTGAGGCGCTTTTGGTCTTAAGGGATTTGCATGAAAAATACGGTCATCTACAGGAAATCATTATTCAGAATTTCAAAGCCAAACCTGGAACCCCAATGGAGAATAATTCAGAACCGGGGATAGAGGAGACATCCTGGACCGTGGCCGTTACACGTATCCTTTTTGGACCTCAAATGAATATCCAGAGTCCTCCCAATCTTAATGCCGGATATCTAAAATCTTTGGTGAATTCAGGTATCAATGATTGGGGAGGGATATCTCCTCTGACTCCGGACCATGTCAATCCGGAGGCGCCATGGCCGGAAATCATTCATTTAGCTAAAACCATGGATAAATATGGGAAAGTACTCACTGAAAGACTTCCTGTTTATCCTGAATTTTCCCTGAACTCAAAGAAATGGTTTGATCCTAAGATCACTCCAGCCCTTTTGCGATCCATGGATCAGCAAGGTTATGCAAGAGAAGATGAATGGGCTCCCGGAGAATCATCGTCCCCTCTTGGATATCTGAAATCCAAGACGATTCCAAAAAGTAACCGGACAAGAAACGAAATTGAGCAGGTCCTTGAGAATATCAATGATTCAGACAAAATTAAGGAAGAACAAGTCACACATATCTTGAATGTGAGGGGATTTGAGTTTGATCGGGTCTGCGACTTTGCCAACGAATTGAGAAAAAAGGTTTCAGGTGAAGAAGTAACCTATACCGTCAATCGGAACATCAACTATACGAATGTTTGTTATTTCCGTTGTGGATTTTGTGCTTTTTCCAAAGGGAAAATGTCGGAAAACCTACGCGGCAAACCCTATGATCTCAAGCTGAATGAAATCGTGTCCAGAACAAGAGAGGCCTGGGATAGGGGTGCCACCGAAGTCTGTCTCCAGGGAGGAATACACCCTAATTATACGGGAGACACCTATCTTCGGATTTGCGAAGCAATCCATGAAGCGGTTCCCGAGATCCATATTCATGCATTCTCACCCCTGGAAGTCAGTCAGGGAGCAAGTACCGTGGGGCTCAGTGTTCCAAAATTCCTGAGAAGGCTTCGTGAATCGGGTTTGGGAACATTACCAGGAACTGCTGCTGAAGTACTCGATGATGAAGTAAGAAATATCATCTGTCCGGACAAACTTTCCACCAAGGAGTGGCTATCCGTGATGAGAAATTCCCACGAGGCAGAATTTCGAACAACTGCAACTATTATGTTCGGACATGTCGAAGCGCCCCGGCATGTGGCCCGCCATCTGATTCGAATACGTGATTTACAGAGGGAAACCCTAGGATTCACCGAGTTTGTCCCCCTACCATTCGTTCACATGGAAGCACCGATTTTTCTCAAAGGAAAATCACGCAAGGGACCGACATACCGAGAGGCAGTTCTGATTCACGCGGTAGCACGAATCGTTTTACATCCCTTTATTCAAAATATCCAAACTTCATGGGTAAAAATGGGACCTGAGGGAGTGAAAGCATGCCTGGATGCCGGCGCAAATGACCTGGGTGGGACTTTGATGAACGAAAGCATCACTAGGGCGGCTGGAACGGTTCACGGACAGGAAATGCTTCCTGAAAGAATGGAAGAATTGATTCGTCAAACAGGACGTATTCCAAAACAGCGTGATACGCTTTATCGAAATCCTGATCCGGTACAAAAATCGAAATCATACGGAAACCACCAATTGGTAACCAAGGAATTTCAAAATTTTGCGATTGACTGAGAAAGCCATACAGCCTGAGTTAAAAAAAAATTTAAGTGATTAGTCTGGAATCAACACCGCCCTGCCAACAACGTTCCCTGCTGCAAGATCATGTAGGGCCCTGTTAACTTCCTTTAATGGATAGGTAGAGACCTCACTGATTAACTCTCCCCTCTCAGTGAGATTTGTGATTTCAACAAGATCAGTAAATGATCCAACAAAGCTTCCCATAATGCTAATTTCTCTTGCCACAAGTTCAGCCGTTGAAATCCTGACCTCACCACCGGTTCCAATCGCAAGATAACGACCCTGATTCATTAAAAGCTGTATAGCGTTATTGGGAATTTCCGATTCTCCAAAGAAGTCAAGAATAGCCCGAAATCCCTGCTCATGTCCGGCTTTGATTGAATCTAACTGATCCAATGAATCATAACATTCTTTAATGCCGGTTCTCGCCGCTAATTTTCTTGCTTCTTCGCGCGGGTCAACCGCAATGATTTTTCCTGGAGTCAGACGTGAAAGCAGTTGAGCACCCAGATGGCCAACTCCTCCAATACCAATCACAAGCACCTTATCTTGAGGGCGGATGAACCCCATCAGTTTTCTGATGGCACCAAAGGCGGTCAATCCTGCGTCTCCCAAAGGAGCCAATTCAGCAAGCGATGCTTCTTGTCCAACCTTGATCAGTGATCTTTCAGAGAAAGTCGTCAACTCACAAAAACCTCCGTCTGTATTGATCCCGGGTGTTATTCTTGAACTGGCCTGCGAATCAATTCCGTAGCGTTCTTCAAGGCTCATCCCGGAAGAAAGAAACGGATAACAAAGTACTTTATCTCCAATTTTTAACTGACTGACTCCCTCCCCGATACGGTAGACTTCTCCTGCATTCTCATGCCCCAAAACATGTGGGAGGGTTGCGACTGGGATCCCAAGATCCCTTCCAGTAATCATGTGAAGATCGGTACGGCAAACCCCTGCAGCTTGAATTTTCACGATAACTTCACCAGGCCCTGGCACCGGAGGGTCATCTATTTCTTCATAAACCAGAAATTCCTTGTTTCGGAGTTCTGGATCGTAGCGATGCAATACTGCTGCTTTCATCTATTTATTTCATGGATCAATAAAACGATTTTCAGGTTGCCATCCATCCACCATCCACAAAGAGTTCTGCTCCTGTGATGTAACTTGATTCTGAATCAGCCAAAAAATAGATGGCTGCAGCAACCTCGTCAGCATCCCCCCAACGACCCATTGGAGTTCGGTAAAGAATATCCTGAGACATTGTATCGCCAGCCTCCTCAATGGTTTTTTCCTCACGAAAGACTTTGATGAAACCGGGACTCACTGAATTGATCCGAATGTTGTCCTTGGCATACCTTATCGCTGCATTACGGGTCAGTGCGCTAACTGCCCCCTTGCTGGCATGATAGGAAGAAGATTTACCAAAACCCCCTGAGGCTCCAAAAATACTAGAAATATTGACTATCGAACCGGATTGTTGAGACTTCATTGTGGGAACAACTGATTTAATTCCTAGCCAAATAGATTTTGCATTGACAGAGAGCATCTCATCCCAACCGCTTTCATCTTCCTCTTCAAAATCCGGAAGTGTCCCGATTCCAGCGTTGTTGACTAAAATATCAATTCTTCCGTATTTTTTATGAACAGATTCAACTAATTGTGACCATGATGCTTCATCAGACACATCATGAATCATAGGCTTACCTTTGGGTTCTGACTGGGGATTTTCGGAAACTTCCTTATTTTCTAAATCAGGGAGAATATCTGTTTCAATGACGGTGATTCCTTCTTTTTTTAATCTTAAAGAGGTTGCCTTTCCTATTCCCCTTGCAGCACCTGTAATTATGGCTATTTTACGTTCATCCCCATTCATTTCATCCCAATTCGACTTTTCTTCCCGTTTTTTCTGCCTCGATGGCAACTTCACAGATTTCTTGGACGTGAAGAGCATCCTCAAGAGAATCCACACCTGCATTGGGCACACCCTTCAATGTCAGAACAAAATCCCAAAGTTCTTCCCTCAAAGCTCCCATGGTCCTTCCATCAATTTGAGGCCAAAATCCAAGATCAGGGAAATAACTGGAAGATCCATCATTGATAGTTAATGAAGGTTCATAAGTCTTTAGAAACGATGAACCTTTTGTACCAATGACTTCAATCCAGGCATCCACAACCCCGTTTCCGGTTTGTTCATCTTCTCCCCAGCCGAGGATGTTTGCCGGTGCACCACTTGGTGCAAGCCATGCTGTTTCAAGGGTGCAGAGGGTTCTTCCTTCCATCTCCATCACCATCACGAAAGTATCCGGTTCTTCAAAACCAAGATGGTACCCTCCCCAGGAGGTAACAGAGTGACAACGCTGTTGACAGATCCACAAAACAAGATCAATGTCATGAACCAAAGTTTCATAGACTGGATGAACACGATATCCGTAGGCCTCAAACCAGGATCTCGATGCATCCCGTTTGGCGCGGATATTTGCAAGCTTCCCCAACCTTCCTTCTTGAACCTGTTTTTGTAAAAACCTGTGCCTGGGTTCATATCTGAGGATGTAACCCAACCTGAGCAGAAGATTCTTATGTTTGGCCAATGCCACCAACTCACGTGCTTCTTCGAGTCTTGTGGAAAGAGGTTTCTCACAAAAGACATGGATTCCTTTATTCAACGCTTGACGAACAATCTCAGCATGAGTGTCTTCAGGAGAGACAATGTTGACGGCATCGACATCCATTTCTTCGATCATTCTGACTGGATCTTCAAAAATTTGAGTTTTGGGGAAATCCCTACTTGCCTGCTCGATTGCGTCCGGATCGGGCTCGGCAATGGCTGAGACTTGAGCGTAGGGATGGTTGGAAAGGACATTTGCATGATGCTTCCCAAATCGACCATACCCAGCTAGGGCAAATGAGATTACTTCACTAGATTTGGTCATCAGACTGAACCATCAAATGAGATCCTTGCTTCGTTGGAAATATTGAATAGGTGTAAAGATTCAGGCTTGATTTTGAAAAGTACGGTCTCTCCTGAATTAATTTTTTCAGCAGACGGAACCAGTAGGGAAATCGTTCTTTCACCCAATTTGAGGTAAACAAGTTTTTCAGAACCGAGTGTTTCCACCACGGAAACTGTTCCTGATATCCCACCCCGAGAAACAAGTTCCAGATCATTCGGACGAAATCCGAGGATTACAGACTTTTCATCCAATGCCCTTAAGAAATCAGGAACGGGTAGCTCAAAAGAGTCCTGTTGGAAGGTTTTTTTCTTGTTTCTCTCAATAATGTCCACTTCCAGAAAATTCATCGGGGGACTGCCAATGAATTCAGCCACAAAACGACTCGAAGGACGACTGAAAATATTCTCGGGAGTATCCAGCTGGACGACCTCTCCTTTGTTCATGACTGCCAGGCGGTGTCCCATGGTCATTGCTTCAACCTGGTCATGGGTAACGTAAATTACCGTACTTTTAAGTCCGCCAGTTAATTCAATTAGTTCCTTCCGAGTTTGAAGCCTGAGTAATGCATCAAGATTTGAAAGAGGCTCATCCATCAAAAAAGCCTGAGGTTTCCTTACGATTGCTCTTCCAAGCGCGACCCTCTGTCTCTGTCCGCCTGACAGCTGGCGAGGTTTACGATCCATCATTTCCTGGAGATCCAGCATTTTTGCAACGCGAAGCACGCGTTTTTCTATTTCCTCCCCGTCCAAACCTCTTGCTTTGAGTGCAAATCCCAGATTTTTCTCGACGGTCATGTGGGAATACAAAGCATAATTCTGAAAAACCATGGCAACATCGCGATCTCCTGGTGGGAGGTGGTTCACAATGCGGTCTCCGATTCGAATTTCTCCGTCACTCAGAGATTCCAATCCGGCAACCATTCTGAGAGTTGTGGTTTTTCCACAGCCGGAAGGCCCTACAAATACCAGAAACTCCCCATCGGCAATGTCCACGCTTACATTTTTCACGGCAAGGGTGTTGCCAAATTCTTTATTCAAATGGGTAAGAGATACTGAAGCCATAAACGCTTTCTTATTTGATTGCCCCGGCTGATATGCCGCGGATGAACCAACGACCAACAATGAGAAACAGGATGAAAACTGGTAAGGCAGAGCCGACAGCTCCAGCAGCGGCAAACCCCCAATTGACCCGGTACTGCCCAAACACGATTCCCGTCAGTCCAATCGGAAGGGTGTGGAGATCATTCGAAAGAAGCAGTGTCATCGCAAAAAGATATTCAGTCCAAGAGACAATAAATGCGAACATCGCGATTGCAATGATCCCCGGTGCGGCCTGCGGTATGATGATTTGAAATAGGGTACGAATTCGTCCAATACCATCCACGGCTGCAGCTTCTTCTAACTCAGGAGGAAGGCTCTTCAAAAATGCCTGAAGCAGCCAAATACCGAACGGAACTGCAAAAGCAGTGTTCATCAGGGCACAACCCAAATGGCTGTCTACCAATGCAAGTCCACTAAAAATTTTAAAAATCGGGACGACCAGCAAAGCAGTCGGGAAAATGTAGACACTGAGTAGAAAGAGGCTCAAAACATTCCTACCTCGGTACTGAGTCCGATAGACACTATAAGCACCAGCTACAATCATCGGAAGCGAGAGAACTACGGTGTAAAAAGATACAATGGTACTGTTAATCACCCATTGCCAATATGATGATTTTGTAAAAAGTGAAACATAGTTTTCAATGGTGAGATTTTGCGGAATAAGAGTCTGATTTCGGACTAATTCCATGTTTGGACGGAATGAAGCGAGAAAGATCCAAAGAAAAGGAGCCAAAAAGATAAACATAATCAGTAAAATAATTAAGAACCTCAAAATGGAAATGGCAGAAATTGAGGAATTCATGATCTATTTTGAAAGGTCCTTAAACGTCTCATTTGCCATGATGAATTGCCTTCTGTTTAAAATGATGAAAACAAGGGCAAAGATGATCAGAATGAATAAAAAAATAATTGCTCCTGCAGAAGCCTTTGAAATATTGTATCCATAAAATGCGGTATCATACATAAGCACCGGCACCGTCGTGGTAGAAACTCCTGGTCCTCCACGAGTCATCATCCAAATGATGTCGAAAACGTTGGACGCCCAAAGCGTTCCCACCAGTCCTAAAACGGTAAGGGTAGGTAATAAATTGGGAATGGTGATTGATTTGAATTGAAGCCACACTCCTGCTCCATCAACCCTTGCAGCCTCGTATTCCTCTTCTGGGACACTGGCCAAGGAAGCAAGGAAAATGATGGTTAAAAAAGGGACATAACGCCATGAATTTACAAAAGTCAGGCTGATCCCTGCAATCTCAGGATTAGCAAGAAAAAGCGCCGGTTTTTCGATCATTCCAAGACCCATCATCGACGTGTTGATGATTCCTGAAGTGGCATCAAACATCCATCGCCAGAGAATAGCAGTTACTGCAGCAGGAACGGCCCAAGGAAGAATGATCCAGGTCCGGGCGAAGTTTTGCCCCTTGAAGGGCTGGTTGATAAGTAGAGCGATCAGAAGCGCAACAAATGTCTGAAAAAATCCATTTGCCAGGACCCAAACAGCACTTCTTCCTAAGGATGCTATAAAATTTTTGTCACCAAACAGGTCTAAATAATTCTTTAGTCCGACCATTTCATATTCACTTCCCACAACCCTTTGTGAAGTGAAACTGATCTGAACCCCTGAAAGAATAGGCAGAATAACAACTAGGATCACAAGTAGTACTGGTGGGAGAACCAGGAAGAGCCCTAGTTTTGAATCACGGCTTTTAAAGTCCTGTTGTGACATTTATTGAAAGGGTGGAAGTCTCCAAAGACATGACTTTGAATTGACTCAAGGAAGGAGGGCAGATTGGCACTTATCCAATCTGCCCGGAAAACCTAATTGACGTTAAGCATCAATTCTTCTAGATATTCTACTGCCTCTTTAGGTGAAATATCTTCTATTATCATTTTTTCCATAGCCTTGGCCGTAAAATTCTGTCCTTCGAACTGACCTACAGTAGGGCAATAATTGTTCTGCATAAAACCATACATTCCTGTATATGGTGCTTCATCAAGAGACATTTGATGCTGCTTCTTGAATTGACTTAAAACCGGTGCAGAAAACATGATTCGGTTGGTTTCGGCGTTTTCAGTGACTGGAAGGAAAAGTCCTGGCTCTGAAGTTCCAAGCCATTCTCCATAGATTTTTGGTTTTAGCCAAAAAGCCATGAATTTGGCTAATCCTTCCTGTTTTTCAGGATCATCGGTCATAACCATGAATGCATTGGAATAGGATAGTGAAAAACGCTCACCACTGCCATCGGAAGGTACCGGAATAGGAGCTGCACCCAGATCACTCGCACCCAGTCCAGAGTTATTTATCCAAGAATTCATAAATGCATTTTTGAAGGTAATCATTGAAGCTTTCCCTGAAACTAGAGCTCCCTCAACTTCAGCCCATGCATAAGCACCAATATCGGGTGGACTATATTTTGCGAGCTCCTTTAAAAATGTGTAAGCCTTTATATTATGGGGATTGTTTACTGTAGGCCTGCAATTGTCGTCAAAGATTTTTTTCCCACCGAAAGCTCCCATCCATGTATAGATGGATTGTGTTCCTGCCAAAGTATCACTTGCAGGAAGTGCAAACCCATACTGACCTTTACTTGGGATGGTCAGCTTTTTTGCTGCGGCAAGCACTTCTTCTGTTGTTTTGGGAGGATGAGAAATTCCTGCTTCTTCAAAATGCTTTTTGTTGTACATCAGGAGTTCCAACATTCCGAAAGCTGGAATAGCCCATATCTCATCATCGGCACGATACTGATCGACATAAGCTTCTATGAATTTCACTTCTTTAGCTACCTTGTTGAAAACTCCAGTAGCGGGTTGAACTCCTCCAGTTCGCCTGATGGCAGTGAAAAAAGCTGGTATGGCTTGTTGCAAGTCCACACCAACGCCAGCTTCAACTTGTGCTGTAACACGAGAGTAAGCTTCACCCCAACCCACTACATTCTGCTTCATCCTATATTGAGGATACTTGGCATTGAATTTATCCACTACAACTTGCATCGCTTCCACACGGCTTGGTGGTTGTTCCATGTGCTGCATTGTTAGTTGAATAGTTTTCGCCTCTACATTGATCGTCAACATGATACTAGCGAAAATCATTGAAAATACCTTCATCCACTTTTCCAGATGTTTATTTTTGAAAATTGAATCATTCATTTTTTCCTTTATAGTTGAGGTTTGACATCTGAAATATCAGTAATTGAACTTATATTTTGAGTCAAGTCATATTTTGGAAAAACAAGGTATTTAATTAAAAAAAATGGTGATCTAAAGTAAAAATGGATTTTTCCGGGTCAAAAAAATTTCCTTAACCTTGGAACAAACTTTTTTTCAAGGGTTTTGACTGGTATTATTCACATT
>Ga0066857_10000869_pt1 | contig 11446 bp, 10 predicted proteins | sample ETNtaG_2_FD_65602 | JGI IMG/M metagenome (GOLD analysis project Ga0066857, IMG submission 65602) | Marine microbial and viral communities from oxygen minimum zone, Eastern Pacific Ocean - ETNP201406SV203 | ecosystem: Environmental > Aquatic > Marine > Oceanic | place: Pacific Ocean: Eastern...
GGGACAAGCGACCCGTCTAGACCATCGACATCAAAGGTCAGCCAGACAGGACCCTCTATGCTGTCAATCCTATCCATAAGGGCAGCCCATCCGGCCTGCCCGTCGCACACTCCCATGAAGTCGCGAGCGAACCAAGTCTCCACCCGCCCATCGTCCTCGGCGAAGGCGGCCTCCTCGCGGGACAGTGCCCGCGTACCAATCTGCACCACCTTCCCGACGCCGGCATCGAGGGCCCGGCGCACGGCGGTGCCATGCGAGAAACGCTCCCCTCCTAGATTGTCTCGCAGGTCAGCATGGGCGTCGATTTGCACCAGTGTTAGACGACCTAGGTCGCCTCCTATTTCGGGATGCCCGGCGACCGCTTGCATCAACGGTGGCAGGATGCCGTGCTCACCGCCGAGGAAGACTGGGAACTGAGCCCCGTCAACCCACTTGGCAGCGTAGTCGCGAATCGAATCCAGCTGCTCGAGCAGGGTGCCTGCTTCAGAACCCCAGGCCTCAGCGGTGTGAATCTCCAGACCACACGGCAGGTCATCAGGTAGCAGGGGGTCGTAGAGTTCGACTTGGGAACTTGCTTCGATGCAAGCAACAGGTCCCTTTTCGGTGCCCTCGCCCCAGCTCGTTGTCATCTCAAACGGTACCGGCAGAATAACCACGTCCCAGGGACCTGAGTCAGACTCCTCCAGCCCTAGGAACCTCAGTTTACTGGGGTCTTCCACGACACTGCGAAAGTAGCGAGGAGATTAACCGCTTCGGAGGTCAGAATGGCGAAAAACGAGGCTGAACGAAGGACTGTTGAAATAGCGCGGCCTTCCATATTAGGCCACCGGAGGCGTATGCGATGGGTCTGACGCTAGCACAACTCACACAGGCCATTCGCCACAAGGTCGACATCGACATGGAAACCGTCGTGGCTGAGTCAATCGCTGAACACGCGCTCGGCTTCTTCGGCTTCTCGAATCGCATCATCGACAATGCCCTTGAGCCAACCGATCGCAACCTGTTCTACCAATTGCAGGACTACGACCTACTGACCACCGAGTCAGAGGAGACAACCCTGTGGGACGGCAGGGAGTGGAGAATCCACTATTGGAAGTTCAAGTCAAATGCTGAGGAACTGGCTCTCCTGGCTCTGGAGGATAAGAACTCCGGCGAGGATGAGGACCCATACGCCGGCATCTACGAAGACGTCCCAGTGTCTCTGTGGCGCGAGCGCTCTGGAGAGGACGACGACTACGAAGAGCCCTTGTTCTGAGCAACAGGGCGGGAATTGGTTCATATCCTGAGGGTCGAGGCACGTTCCGTGCCTCGCGTGAGAGCGGCCCTTGCTGTTTTGACCATTTTACTGCTCAGCGGTCCCGCTGCGATGGCAGTCGGAGAGGGCGACGAGCCGACGAACTGCTCGGTACTGGTCGATTGGGACGCCGAGAGTCATTGGGACGGCGGATGGAACATGACCTACGACGTCCTGCACCGCTACCTCGTAGTCTTCGAACCGCCGTTCACCAATGGCAGCGCGCCGAGTGCCCTCAGCGTCGAGGTCCAGCATCACAGGGACGGCGAGCAGATAGCTGACACATCCAACACCTCGGTGCTGAGCGCCGGCGGCGAGGTCGACATCATTCTATCTACTGAGCCCGAGTTCGGTGACTCGATATCGATCTCTGTCATCACCGGTGAGGCGTCCTGCTCGAGAAGCCTCGCCATCACTAACTGGAACCAGCCCATGGCCAATCACGAGATAACCCGAGAGACGACTTGGTCAATGGAGGGTGCTGAACAGAGTAATGGAATCGATTTCGAGGGCCGAGGTTGGCAGAAGAGGACAGGCAGCATCCTTGAGTCCAATGAACTGGGCAACGGGACCCTGACTCTGGATTCGATGAACGGCACCGAGGGCCTCAAACTCGAACTTAATCTCGACCGAATCTGGCTGAACGAGACCTACGACGGCGTCGAACTGGTCCGTCAGGACTTCGAGATGAGCGGAAACGGCTCACTCTTCCTCAACACCACTGAGGAGGGCGAGGACGGCGAGAGCAGTGGCTTCTCAGTCGATGTCCAGGTCAACGACGTTTACGTCCTACGCTCATGGGACGAGGGCAAGCTCACCGAGCGCTTCCTCATTGATGGCACAGGATGGCTCTCCTTCGGCGGCGGCGATAACAACAGCAGCGGTGGAGGATTCGGTCAACTATCATCGTTCTACTACGAAACTTGGGACGAGGACGACCGCAGACGCCTACAGCACCTGCAGATCGAGGCTAATGCCACTCTGCGCCTCAATGGAGTGGACAGAGATTACTTCTCCTTCGACCTCGACGAGTTCAGGATACTCGAGCGCTGGGAAGACGGCACGAGGGAGCAGCAGCACTTCCTGATTCTCGGAGGAGGGGATTTTGGTTTCGTCATCGAGGACGAGTTCCTCGAGGTCGAGGTCAATGGTACCATTCCGATCATTCACTTAGAGACTCAGGGCGGCGAGACCGTAGCGGAGACGATCCGAGTCGACGGCACCTACGATGGCGATGCTGAGGGCAGCTTCGGCTTCATCAGGAGGATAGTCGACTCCGGCTCACAGGAGAATGCTACTGGGATGATGTTTGAGGCCGACAAAATCGAGAACGAGTTCTGGTTCAATGTCTCTGCCACACCTATCGGCCCAATCACCGAGGAGTGGGAGGCCGAACACAACCTGACCTACGAGTTCATTGTCCCGCAGACCGACTGGGACAACCGCACCATCCGCTACCAGTATGTCGAGGACAACGGCAGTGTGACCAACGAGTACCCGGAGGTCTCCCCCATCATTATTCAGGCTGAGGCCCCAGAGGCGGAGGTCATGTTCGAGAACCACATATCCAGAGAGACCGGCGCCGCTCCCGAGATTGTCGTTGCAGGGGACCGCTTCTCATTGACCGGCAACGATGCTATGATACTGAGCATCGAGGTGACAGCCATCGTTGAGGACGAGATGGACGGTCACACAGTCGAGGTCGCCGAGTGGTTCGGGGACTACGGCGAGAATAGCCACGCTTCAGGCAGCATCGTCAACGAGGGCCCCCTCGCAGGTCTGCTCAACGAGGTCCACCGGTGGGTGGAGATCGAGATTGGTGAGAACGGCTCGGGAGATAGCATCGCCTTCGTCGAGCACCAGCTCGTTGACAGGGTGCTGTCGCCCTCAGTGGTTTCCGAGGAAGAGAACACTCCTCCCTCGCTGGTCTCACTGGGTTTCAGAGAAGGTAGACTGCTGACCGAGGGCGACTCAGCCCACCTAGAGATCCTAGTCTACGACTTCGACACAGATGTAACGGAAGTCTCCATCGACCTGTCGGAGTTGGACCTTGGAGTGGTCGAGCTCTCCGACTCAGGCCTGCAGGGCGACCACACCATCCACGATGACATCTGGACCGCGCTAATCACCTACGACGGCCTCGATCACGGAATGATGGATACATCAGTGGTAATCGATGACTTCTGGGTCTCAGTCGAGGAGCAGGCATCAATCGAGATAACCAACGCCGCTCCGAGGATGATTTCACTGGTCTTCACGCCTGATACTGCCAGGCGCGGTGATACAGTTGACGTCAGCGTCACCGCACTGGATGGGCACGGCATCGATTCGGTCGGCATCGATCTGTTGAGCGCAGGCGGCGCACTCAGTGTACTCTCAGAGTTTGATGGGATATGGAGGGGGCAGTTCGTGGTGCCGGATGGAATCTCTCCCGGTGAGCGTTCCATGCCAGTCAGAATTACGGACGGTGACGGCGAGACCGTGATGGCAGTTCACACTCATCCGAATGGCTTCCCTGTGGATGCGCCGATGCTGACTATAGAGAACGAGGCGCCCTCAATCAGCTCGGTCAGCGTGCTTAGGTCAGGAGAGGCGGCTGAGACGATTCACGTTCCGTACAGTGGTGATGCTCTTACTCACACACTTGAAGCAACCATCGACGACCCTGACGGTATTTCTTCCGCGCAGGCCAAGATAGGCAGGCTGGCGCCAATCGGCAGCTCCGACGTCTGGTTGCTTATGGTCGACGACGGAACGAATGGAGACAGAGTCGCAGGCGACGGTGTCTACACTTTGCAGTTCGATGTCAGGACGAGCCTTCCTGAGGGCAACATCTCAATTCAGATTCGAGCTACAGACACTTATCTGTCCACTACACCGACCGTCGAACAGGGCCATACCCTCGAACTCGAGAAACTTGGCTCGGGCGGAGGAGGAGGAGGAGGCAGCTGGTTCAGCGAAAACTCGACAACCCTCGTCTTCGTTGCTCTTGGACTGTTGCTGATTGTCGGAATCATCGCCATAGCGATATCCGTGCGAAAATCAGATACTGAGTGGTGAGGGAATCGGAGCAGTTACTGCCCTGTCCGAGCCATCTAGTCCAGTTCCCTAGGGCGGATGATGCCTTCGAATGACCAGTTTCCATCGGACCTGACGAGCAACGCAGCCGTCGCTGGAGGCATTGCGTGCCACTCCCCAGTCAAGTGGTTGATTAGCACCTCCGAGCCGGGATTGTGCCCGAGGATCATCGTTGTTCCTTCTCCCATCATTCCTTCTAACTGAGTCAGCAGCGTGCTTATTCCAGCATGATAGATCTCAGGCCTTACCTCTGTTCTCGCACCTTCCATGTGCTGAGCCATTCCCTCCAGAGTCTCCAAAGTGCGTGTGGAACTGCTCACCAGCACCAGTTGAGGCAGCCATCCGCGCTCGACCAGAGCATCACCTACGAGGCAAGCATCTTTCTGACCTCGAACATTCAGGGGCCTGTCGTGATCAGCTAGGCCGTGGTAGTCGCTACTACTCTCGGCGTGACGCATAACGATGAGACGTTCAACCACATATCCCAGAAGACATGCCAGTTATTGAATTGCATGAATCTCATAAGACGCCGCGCAGTCGAGTAGGTGTGCACACGCGCGGGGAGTTGTACATCGACGGCCAGTGGGTCGAACCTTTCGGCGAAGGCACGATTGAAGTGATTAATCCCGCCAATGAGGATTTGATTGGCTCGGTACCGGTCGGTTCCGCCGCCGATGTAGATGCCGCGGTGGCCGCAGCGCACTCCGCTTTCCCCTCCTGGTCACAGACTCCGGTAGGAGAGCGAGCGGAGTTCCTGAACAGACTGTCCGCGGCCATAAAGGAGCAGACTGAGGAACTGTCTCAATTGATTACGGCCGAGGTCGGCACCCCCATCAATTACTGCAGGATGGCTATGGTGGGAACCCCGAAGGTGGTCTCACGCTCGTACGCGAAGATTCTCGATGGCTTCGAGTGGGAGAAGGAGATTCGCAACTCACTCGTGGTCAAGGAGCCCATCGGCGTGGTAGCGATGATTACGCCCTGGAACTTCCCCCTGCACCAGATCATCGGTAAGGTGGCGCCTGCAATCGCTGCCGGTTGCACAATGGTGATCAAGCCGTCCAAAGAGGCGCCATTGAACGCCTTTGCACTCGCAGACATAATCCACGAAATCGGACTGCCTCCAGGGGTGTTCAATCTGGTATCAGGACATGGTAGGGAAATAGGAGAGGTCCTGAGCAGCCACCCCGATGTCGACATGGTCAGCTTCACCGGCTCCACCAGCGCCGGGGTAAGGGTCAGCGAGCTGGCCTCTCCCAGTGTCAAGAGGGTCACACTCGAGCTCGGCGGTAAGAGCGCAAACATCATCCTCGATGACGCCGACATCGCTAGGGCATCCGGCTCAGCAATATACTCCTGCTTCAACAACTCCGGACAGGAGTGCTCAGCGCTGACTAGACTACTCGTCCCCGAGTCCAAACGTGATGAGGTGATTGAGATCATTTCCTCCAAGATGGTCAAGTACACTGTTGGCGACCCACTCGACGAATCGATGCGTTGCGGCCCCATGGTGTCAAAGCGGCAGCAACAGAGCGTGGCTTCGTACATCGCCAGTGGTATCGAGGAGGGTGCTACTCTGGTTGCTGGGGGTTCGGGCATGCCTGAGGGGCTGGATTCAGGCTGCTTCGTCAGACCCACCGTGTTCGCTGACGTTACTCCTAAGATGACGGTATTCCGAGAGGAAATATTTGGTCCCGTCCTCTCTATCACCACCTACTCGACCGAGGACGAGGCAGTTGCACTGGCCAACGATTCCGAGTACGGACTCTCTGGAGGTGTATGGTCGGGCGATAATGAACGAGCAATGCGGGTCGCCCGTCAGATGCGTACCGGGCAGGTGAGCATCAATGGAGGGGCGTTCAACGTCTCAGCGCCATTTGGCGGTTACAAGCTCTCTGGGAACGGACGCGAGCTTGGGGTCCACGGACTCGAAGAGTACCTCGAGATCAAGGCAATCCAACGCTGAGGGTCGATATGAGTAGACCTCGCCTACTAATCATCGCTGGCAGTAGCGGTGTAGGCAAGTCGACCATCTCCGCCAGAGCAGCATCTTCTCTGGGATTCTCCAAGAGCGCCTCTACCGACACCATCCGGGAGGCCCTTAGGACCCAGTTCGATGCCGAGCAGGTGCCTGCTCTGCACCGTTCTTCTTTCGAGTCAGCGGGAAACGGGGCCATCGAAGACTGGCACGCGACCGTGGCAGTTCTTTCCGAGGCGATTCAGGCGGTTGTGAGCAGAGCGGCCTCGAAACGCTCCGACCTAATCTTAGAAGGCGTCCATATCATCCCAAGCAGCGGTATTCTCGAAGGTTGGAGAGAATTTGGAGGGGTCGCCAGGGGAGTACTACTGCATGTGAAGGATGAAGACGCCCACCGTCAGTTCATCAGGACGAGAGAGAAGCACAACGACCGAGGACTGGACCACTATCTGGACAATCTCGATCGCATCAGGACGATTCAGGAGGAGATGCTGGCAAAGGCTGACGAATCCGGATGGTTCGTTCTTGATGCTAGCATCGGTGACCCGATTGGACAGATAGGTGATTCGTTCGAGAATTAGAATCCCAGCGTTTCGAGAATCATGTCGGACCTCTCCTCGAGCTCCTCGAGAGAGCCCTCGTTGAGGATAATCGCGTGAGCCTGCTCCATCAGCATCTCAAGCCCCCACCCCCACTCACGCTCCTCGCGTTCGGCGAACTCCTCTCCACTGCCGTCCTCTCCTCGCCCTCGCCCCTCGAGCCATTCCGATCTCGATTGAGGCGCCGCCGACATCGCGACCACCGTGACATCGGTGACATGCTCCCTAAGCCGAACCATCTCCTTGGGCTGGCGCATCCCATCGATTAGAACATCTGACCCCTCCAAGGCACTCATCAGATTAGGAATCAGCCTGTCAACAACAATTTCCTCACCATGCTCCTCGCGCATCGAGAGAGCAGTCTTGCCTACGTTCTCGGGAGTCTCCAGCAAACCCTTCGAGGTCGTCTCAGCGCGCACAATGTCGCCCAGTGAGAGGACGCTCATCCCGCGCTCGGAGGCCTTTCGTGCCACCACGCCCTTGCCCGAACCCGGTGGACCACACAGCACCAACACGCGCCCCATCATGGACTGCGGTGAGAGTTCTTCGGACATGACGCTTGCTGGCCTTAGGCTATCTGCCGACCCATTTTGCGTCCTCGCGCTCAAGGAAGGCCGATACCCCGATTTCTTTGTCCTCGGTGTCGAATAGAGCCACAAACTCGGAGCGCTCGGTTAGGATTCCCTCTGTGAATGGTAGGTCTAGAGCAGCACGAACAGCGCGCTTCGCGACCCTGACGGTGTAGGGTGATTTCCTAGCTATGCTCTGCGCAAGTGCAAGCACCGCTCCTTCGAGATCTTCGGGCTCGACCACTTTGTTGACCAAACCAATGCTCAAGGCCTCTTCTGCTCCGACCATCTCCCCGGTCAGAGTCATCTCCATCGCCTTGCCGTAGCCCAGCAGCCTGCACAGGCGCTGGGTCCCACCGCCTCCTGGTATCAGCCCAAGGTTAATCTCGGGTTGTCCGAACTTAGCTCGAGTAGAGGCGACTCTCAGGTCGCAGGCCAGCGCGAGCTCGGTCCCACCACCCAATGCAAAACCATCTACCATGGCGATGGTCGGCTTGGAAAGGCCCCAGACTGCCTCCCAAGCATTGTTCGCGAAGAACTCACGTACATCATCGGAGTTCTTGCCCACAAACTCGGAGATATCCGCACCCGCAGCGAAGGCTGCCGGTTTCGAGCGCCCCCCTTCCTCCGGCATCGACGGGGCCGCGCCACGGATGACCACGGCTCTGACTGCGTCGTCCGACTCGACCCGAACGCACTGCTCCTTGATTGCCAAGTGCGAGTCTCGGTTCAGAGCATTGAGTTTCTCGGGTCGATTTAATGTCCAAACGGCTATGACTCCATCTGGAGGACTGCATCCCTCGACAGCGATGTCATCAGTAAGAAGCACCCCGCTCATGCGACGTCCACACCCCCCCCGCGCTTCAATTTTCAGTTACCCATCTAACTCTCTTCGCGGGTGACTGGTGGAGGCATAGGCGGCATTCCAGGAGGGGGAGGCATAGGCGGCATTCCAGGAGGGGGAGGCATGTTATCCGGAGGGGGTAACGGCATCTCGGAGACCTCTGTAGGGGCCTGTATCGATGTCTTCTTTACTGGCATTTCCAAAGGAGACCTAACCTTCAGAATCCGCTCATCGTCGATTCGTATGTATGAAACGCCCTGTGGCTTGCTGGGATCTGCTTCTTCAGGTTCCTCGAGCACAGTCAGTCCGTGATTTGGGTCTTTCAGTAGAGCAGAGAGATCCTCGCCATCCTCGACAGCCGACCATGCCCTCGCCTTGGATGCTCTCCTCTCTGCTAGGTCCATCCGGCGCTTCCTAACCAGTTGGGAGCGTATCTCAGCTCGCTTGACCCTCCTGTCACTGACGTACGCTTCGACTTCCGCCTCCTCTCCGGACTGCGGGTCCGATTCGGCCACGTATCTCGATGCTACCACGTTACCATCACCTGGCACGGGAGGCATAGGGATTGCCGGTGCACCCTCATCCTCAGCCGTCGAGACCGGCGGGGGCACAGGCAAAGGTGGCGGCAGCACCTCGGCTACGGGTTGCGCCACTTTCCCCCTGCTCCGCTTGATTTTACCTTCGCGACGCTCACTCGGTCCCTCGAGTTCAAGCACCGGCTCAGGCAGGTCGATTTCGACCTTCGGCTCCTCTACGACCACAGTCTTGACCTTAGGTGGCTTGGACACAGGCGAGCGGCCTGAGAACATCAGTATCGAGACTAGAGCGAGTAGTATCGTACCGCCCGCAACCCTGGTAATCTCGCTCGCCTCGCCCTGTAGGACTAGAAACAGCGGAATACCTAGCAAAACTGCCGCCCAGAGGACCATACGAGTGAGTGAGACCATACCTATCAGCCCGTCACGGAGAGCGCTCCGCCTTCACCTTGACGGGGAGTTGAGGAGCTCTGCGAGACGGTTCATCGCCCTCGCTCTGTGTGTGATTTCACTGTTTTTGCCCTCTCCCCACTCTCCGAAGGTGCGCCCATCACCCTCGTCAGGGATGAAGATAGGGTCGTAGCCGAAACCCTGGTTACCTCTCACTGTCTCGGAGATTCTGCCTCTGCACACGCCTGTACCGCCCCACGTCCCGGCTCCATCAGACACTATGGCGACGGTCCTGTACTCAGCGCCTCTCTGCCGACCGTCGGCCAGCATCCCGAGGACACCCTTCAGGCCAATCTCTCTCTCGACGTCCGAGGATTCAGCTCCTGGCCAGTCATCGTAGGCATCGAGAAATATTCCAGAATCCTCGACCATGACTGCAGATCCCTCAAACTCGGTGCCACGTATGAGCCCGAGCGCCTGCTCAATCTTGGCTACGGCCACCGCTTCCAGTCCGAGTTCCTTCGGCTCCTCAAAGTCAGGTGGCACACCACCGACCAGCAGTTGTTCGACGCGGTGGCCGGATTGACCCAGTACTGCGGATGCCTCCTCTACCTTGTTGGGATTGCTGGTCGCGAACAGTATCTTCATCACATCGCCTATCCGTGATATCTGACTCTTCCCCTGATAGCGTCGAACCTAGAGACGACATCACTGGCCCTAAATTCGCCTCCTCCGTCTCCGAGGTAGCCCTCGACCATCGCTTCCACCGCGCCCTCGAACTCGGAATGACTAGCCGTCAGGCACTCGTTGAAGACCTGCAGGTCAAGTCCCATGTGCTCGAGTTCTGGCGAGATTCTAGAGAGGCCGAAATCAATCAAACTCAGACGGCCCGAGGCGTCGACGAGTATGTTGTGGGTTGTCATGTCTCCATGGGAGAAACCCGCCTCATGCAGTCTCCTGATTAGCGCCCCGGCCGACTTTACCACGGCGAGGCCGGCCGAACCGTCCCTGAGCGCATCACATAGGGGTCTGCCGTCTATGTGGGAGAGCAGCATCCAGCCCTCCTCGATGTCTAGATCGTAAAGTGAGGGGGAAGGGAAGCCCATGATGTGTAGTCTGCCAAGAACCCGGGACTCCACTGATAGGCGCTGACGGGTAAGCCTGCGGTCTAGATCAGGGTGCCTGTAGCCCCGAGGTCTGCGCATTTTCAGGACCGCTGGCTTGCCTATCCAAGTACCAGCCGTGACTGTAGCCTCCGCACCCTCGTGAAGCACTTCGGAAGGTGCCCACATTGGTATAGCGGCGGTGGCCATGCAACTCCGAGATGAGATGCCTTGAAAGCGGTTGCACATAACGAAGGTCCGGGAGACATGACAATCGAGCTTCCGTCTGCTCCGATGCCGCGTGGCAGCCTGATTCCAGGTTCTTACTCAGAATTTGAGATTGAGATGGAGGCAAGGCGCTTGCAAAGTGCCATCAAACAGCCCGTGAGGTGGAGTTTGGACACCTGCAGGGCGATTGCACCACTCACTCTGGAGATCAACGATTTGAAGCGGGAGAAAGACGTCTTCCTGATTGCCCACTCCTACCAGACTCCAGACATCACTTATGGCGTAGCCGACTCGGTGGCAGACAGCTACGCGCTCTCTAAGGATGCCCGGGACGCCCCCCAACAGACCATCCTGTTCTCCAGTGTCCGTTTCATGGCCGAGACCGCCAAGATAGTCAGCCCACAAAAGCTAGTGCTCCACCCGTCCCCTCAGGCTGGTTGTTCTCTCAGCGATGGAATCACTGCTCAGGACATACGTGACCTCAGGGAGCTGCACCCCGGAGCACCCGTGGTGTGCTACATCAACACCAGCGCTGAGGTCAAGGCAGAGTGCGACGTCTGCGTAACCAGCAGCAATTACATGAGAATCTGTGAAAAACTTCCCGGAGATAGTCTGATTTTCGTCCCGGACCGCTTCATGGGCAAGCACCTGCAGAACCACTTGGCAGGCAAGAAGGAAATCATCGTGTTTGATGGGGAGTGTGAGGTGCACGCTGCATTTTCCGGTGACAAGATTCGCAACTGGAGGAAGCGCACTACTGCGGTCGGCATCAATCTGAAGGTCCTCAGTCATCCCGAGTGCGATGCCGATGTAATCGAAGAGAGCGA
>Ga0066857_10000886_pt1 | contig 11327 bp, 7 predicted proteins | sample ETNtaG_2_FD_65602 | JGI IMG/M metagenome (GOLD analysis project Ga0066857, IMG submission 65602) | Marine microbial and viral communities from oxygen minimum zone, Eastern Pacific Ocean - ETNP201406SV203 | ecosystem: Environmental > Aquatic > Marine > Oceanic | place: Pacific Ocean: Eastern...
ACAGGCGGACCACCAGGGAGAGATATTGATATAAGAATTGTGAGTGATGATTTGCAAACGATCAAAAAAGCTGCGTTAGCTTTGAGAAATGAACTCAGATCATTACCTGGACTTATTGCTGTTGAAGACGATTTACCTTTTGGAAAACAAGAGATACTCTTAGAGATTACCCCAGAAGGCGAAGCTATGGGCTTTAGTGCTGAAGAAATAGCAAGACAGGTCCGGAATTCGTTTTCAGGGGCTATTGCTAAACGTTTTTCACAGGATGGAGAAGAGATCGTGGTTAGGGTCAAGTTACCTGAAGTAGAGACCATCAACCAAACTATCCGTGATATCTCCTTGATTACACCCGACAACAACAATGTTCTTCTATCGGAAGTGGTTATATTGAAACAAAGGTTAGGTTTTACAAAAATTAGGAAAGAAGGTGGCGTGAGAAAAGTTTCTGTTACAGCTGATGTTAACCCTGCAATCACAACCACCAATATTGTTCTTCAGTCCGTCCGTAAAAATATAGCACCCAAAATTGAAAATGATTTTAACGTAACAATTGAATACAAAGGGAAAGCAGAAGAACAATCAGAGGCTCTCGGTGATCTTAGTTTAGCTCTGATTATTACAATTGCATCTATATACATTATACTCGCCTGGTTGTTTTCTAGTTACACCACTCCTCTCTTGATAATGTCTGTAGTGCCTTTCGGACTTATTGGAGCTATTTTAGGACATTATCTTTTAGGTTTTAATCTCAGCATGTTTAGTCTAATGGCCTTCTTTGGGCTAACTGGAGTCTTAGTCAACGACTCTATTATATTGGTTAGAACGATCAAGGAATTTGTGACGGATGGTTATGCATTAGCTGAAGCAGTGGTGATGGGAGCAAAAGAACGATTAAGACCAGTTATTCTAACCACAATAACAACCATCGTGGGTTTGTTGCCAATCCTCTTTGAGGGAAGTTTGCAAGCAAGATTAGTACAACCACTGGCCATTACATTTATTTTTGGAATGTTGTTTGTTCCATACTTGGTTCTAATATATGTTCCTTCAATGATGGGAATTGGAGAAGGGTTAAAGCGACGTTTGCAATACCTTGCTTACTCCCTTGGCCTGCGTAAACGCCAATATAGTTAGCCAAACTTAATTACCATCCGTAAAATGGAACTATTATGAGTTCTATTGAAAAACCCTTAGTAGGTATCGTGTGTTGTCGGAGAACACAAGACTCACACTATTTTCATATGGTTGGTGAAAAATATATCAACGCTATAAATCAGCACACAGGTTGCTCTGGCGTGTTGGTACCTGTTGATCAAAATGATGATATTGATCAATCAATTTTAAATCGTATGGACGGCTTTTTATTAACAGGCAGTTTATCTAATGTACACCCTGATCAATACGATAAAGAAATTATTAATTATGAAATGTTATTGGATGAATCCAGGGACCGCTCTGTGTTTAAAATGATTCAATCCATCATCCAAAAAGAGATGCCATTGTTAGCTATTTGTAGAGGATTTCAAGAAATGAATGTGGCATTTGGGGGTTCTTTATATCAAAATCTAGAATTGCAATCTGATCACCAAGGGCATGACTTTGATCGAGATGCTTCACATGAACAACAATATGGGTTTAGTCACCAAGTTGATATTATTGAAGGTTCAATGCTCCATAAAATTAGTGGATTAGTTAATGCTGATGTCAACTCCTTACATACTCAGGGAGTTAACGATTTAAGCGATCAACTAGAAGTTAATGCTTTAAGTGATCATGGATTAGTTGAAGCCTTTACAATTAAGGAAGCTAAGGGATTTAATCTATCGGTTCAGTGGCACCCAGAATGGCAACCAAGTAAAAGTGAATTATCACTCACAATATTTAATGCATTTGGAGATGCCTGTAGAGCATTTGCTGTACGCTAATGAATGATAAACAACTATCTGATTGGTTTAGTAAGAAAAAGATTCAAGAAGTTGAAGTCATAGTTCCTGACCTCGCTGGAATAGCTAGGGGTAAATTAGTACCCGCTGATAAGTTCCTTAACAACACAGCAATTCGATTGCCTGAATCTGTTTTTACTCAAACTGTAACAGGAGAGTTTCTAGAGGTGCCCGTCATCAATCCAGCAGACCGGGATGTTATTGTTAAGTCTGATTTGAATACTCTAAGACTGTTGCCTTGGGAGGAGCCGACCGCCTCTGTTGTTAACGATTGTTTTTATGAGGACGGATCACCGGTAGATATCTCACCCAGACAAGTGTTAAAAAATGTTCTGCAAAAATTTAACGATCTTAATATTCAACCTATTGTTGCTCCAGAACTTGAGTTTTACTTGGTTAAAAAAAACACCAACCCTAAAAATAATGTGGAGCCACCTATAGGTCGTTCTGGCAGACAAGAAACAGTGAGACAGCCTTTTAGTATTGATGCGCTTGATGAGTTTGAGCCAATAATTAATGACATACATCGCTTTTCAGAGTTAATGGATATCAAGATCGATACACTTGAGCATGAGATGGGAACAGGTCAGTTGGAGATTAATTTTGAACATAATGACCCATTAATGATTTGTGATCAGGTAATGATGTTTAAACGTTTAGTGAGGGAGGCAGCTATGCAGCATGATATTTATGCAACCTTTTTAGCTAAACCAATGCAATTTGAACCGGGCAGTGCTATGCATTGGCATATTTCATTAATTGATAGTCAATCAAAGCAAAACATATTTTCTGAGAAGGATGGAGAGAGTAAAAAATTTAGAAGCTTTATAGCAGGGTTACAAAAATACACACCCGAAGCACTGTTATTTAATGCACCCTATGTCAATTCTTATAGGCGTTTTACAAGATGGCAGAACGCACCTATAAATCTTTATTGGGGTTATGATAATAGAACCACTGGCTTGAGAGTTCCGTCCTCGTCTCCTGAAAATAGACGTATAGAATTTAGAATTGGCGGAGCAGATGTGAATCCTTATCTTTCAATTGCTGCATCTCTTGCTTGTGGTTATTTAGGAATGCAGGAAAACATAGAACCTAGTGCGCCAGAAGACGGAAATGCGTATAATTTACCTTTCGCTTTACCAAAAAATTTATCTGCAGCCATAGAGCTTTTAGAGCATAGTGAGGTGATGCCAATAATAATGGGGAGTCGTTTTTTACAAGTGTATATTGCTACTAAGAACTATGAATACAAGAAGTACTTTGAGGTTATTAGTCCCTGGGAAAGAGAATATTTATTACTAAGCGTATAGAAAGATTATGAAGCTAAAATCATTACAACAACAAGACAGGGATCACCATTTACATCCCTTCACGGATCATTTACAGCTCTCCGAAAAAGGAACAAGAGTTATTACAAAAGGCAAGGGTGTCTATATCTGGGATTCTGAAGGGCACCAAATACTGGATGCCATGTCAGGATTATGGTGTGTAAATCTTGGTTATGGTAGAGAGGAACTCACTCAGGCTGCTTACAAGCAAATGCAAGAGCTACCATATTACAATAATTTTTTTCAGTGTACCCATCCTCCAGCAATTGAATTGAGCTCGAAATTAGGCGCAATTTCTCCAGCTGACCTAAATCATGTATTTTTCACTGGCTCGGGTTCTGAGGCCAATGATACTGTTGTAAGGATGGTTCGTCACTACTGGCAACTATTAGGGCAACCAGAGAAGCAAATCATTCTATCGAGAAAGAACGCTTATCATGGCAGCACAGTAGCTGCTGCAAGTTTAGGAGGTATGTCAGGCATGCATGAGCAAGGCGGGTTACCTATACCTAATATTCATCATATTTCCCAGCCATATTGGTTTGAGGAAGGTGGTGATAATGACCCTGATGCGTTTGGATTGGAAGTTGCACAAGAACTTGAGCATGCGATTAATCATTATGGTGTTGATAACATTGCTGGATTTATTGCAGAGCCTATCCAAGGCGCTGGAGGAGTTATTATTCCTCCTGAATCATATTGGCCAGCGATACAGAATATTATTGATGAACATAAAATTTTGCTTATTGTTGATGAGGTAATCACTGGATTTGGTCGTTTGGGTCAATGGTTTGCAACGGATGTTTATCAAATTAGGCCAGATCTCATTCCCTTCGCTAAAGGGGTGACTTCAGGGTATCTTCCCTTAGGAGGCGTTCTAGTCAATGACAAGGTAACTGATGTTATTAGCAAAGGCGGGGAATTCGTTCATGGGTTTACTTATTCCGGACACCCTGCTGCGTGTGCTGTGGCATTAGAGAATCTTGAGATAATTGAAAGAGAAAATATATTAGAGCTGGTTAAGAATAAAACAGCCCCATATTTAGAAGAACGTTGGAAAAAACTATCAGACCACCCACTAATAGGGGAGGCTCGCATTAAGGGCTTAGTTGCAGCTATTGAAATTTCTAATAATAAAGAAACTAGAGGAAGATTTTCTTCAGACATAAGCGCAGGTTCTATTTGTCGAGATATTGCGATTAGTAATGGTCTGGTTATGCGGGCTGTTGGTGACACAATGATTATTGCACCACCATTAATTATTAGTGAAAGCGAAATTGATGAGCTCATAGATAAAACAACCAAAACTCTCGATGAAACAAATAGACACATCAGCAGCTTATAAATAGCTCTAAGATGACAACTGCTGAATCAAATTACCCAGATTCTTACTATCTGCATACAGCTAATTCAATTAAAGATAGACCACAGTTAACTGAATCTATTGATGCCGATGTGTGCATTATAGGTGGTGGTTATACTGGGTTATTAGCGGCACTAAACCTTGCTGAAAAAAATTATCGGGTGGTGTTATTAGAGGCAAACAAAATTGGCTGGGGAGCATCAGGTCGAAACGGAGGGCAAATTGGTAGTGGTCATAATAAAAAAATCGATCAGTTGGAAAAGGATTATGGAAAATCTCTAGCAAGAGAGCTGTGGAATTTAAGCGAACACGCAAAAGAAATTGTTAAAGATCGAATTACTGACCACCAAATTAACTGTGATTTAAGGCACGGTAATATGACCGTTTCTAATAACCCAAGAGATGATGCTGAGCATCGTCGTTATGTAGAAAAATTAAATAAGGATTACGATTACGATTCAATTCGGTATGTAGATCAAGAAGAAGTCTACGATATATTCCATAGTCCTTTTTTTAAAGGAGGAGGGTCAAAGGATATGGGTGGGATGCACTTACACCCTCTTAATTACGCTCTTGGTCTGGCAGATGCTGCAGAGCGACAAGGTGTTGAAATCTATGAAAATTCCAGAGTTTTGAATTATTCTAAGGGCTCGATATCACAAATCAGTACTGATCATGGAAAAGTTAGAGCAAAGATAGTCGTTTTAGCATGCAATGCTTACTTGGATAAATTAGAAAAACGTATAGCCGGTAAAATTATGCCGATTAATAATTTTATTCTAGCTACAGAGCCGCTAGAAGAGTCAGAAGCAAGATATATTAATCGTGATAATGTCTGTGCTCATGACAATATGTTCCATGTTCATTATTTTAGAATGTCTGAGGACAATCGTTTATTGTTTGGTGGCGGAGAAAACTACACGACTAAATTCCCAGAAGATCTTAAAAGTTATGTCCGCAAGACTATGCTTGATGTTTTTCCAAATCTTAAACAAACAAAGATTGATTATGCTTGGGGAGGGAGCATTGCAGTGACAGTAAATCGAATGCCACATCTAGGTCGACTTGATTCGAATGTTTATTTTGCACAAGGTTTTTCAGGGCATGGAATTGCAATGGCCTCGTTGGCCGGCACGGTTCTTGCAGAAGCAATTGATGGAAGCACTGGTCGATTAGACGTGTTTAATAAAGTGAAGATACCCACATTTCCAGGAGGCACCTTCCTTAGATGGCCAGGATTCTATCTTGGCATGATCTATTACTCAATTAAGGACCGATTATGAGACATTGGAAAAAGTGTAAATCTTTTTATTCTAAATACCTGTTTATATTTTTTTGTATCTCATTCGGTATTGATGCAAATGAGGTCAGAGTGTATAACTGGTCCGATTATATTGCCCAACCAGTCATAGAAGAATTTGAGAGTGAGACTGGCATTAAAGTCATTTATGATGTGTACGATAGTAATGAGGTACTTGAGGGTAAATTATTGGCAGGAAATACTGGTTACGATATTGTTGGCCCAAGTATAGAGTATTTAGGAAGACAAATAGTTGCTGGTATATACCAAGACTTAAACAAATCAAAACTCACTAATTATCAGCATCTTGATCAGGAGATATTGAAATTATTATCGATAATGGATCCGGGAAACACAGCTGCCATTCCTTATTTATGGGGAACAACTGGCATTGGATATAACAAGAATAAAGCCAAAGAAATTATGGGAGATGATTTCCAAATGAACACCTTTGATGTCATTTTTGATCCTGAAATTATCAGTAAATTTGAACAATGTGGAGTGGCCTTTCTTGATGCACCCAGTGAGGTATTTAAAGCCGCATTATTTTATTCAGGACTAGACCCTAACACCAAAAATCCTAAAGATTTTCAAGGACAAGCATTTGATTTATTGATTGGAGTTAGACCTTTTATTAGGTATTTTCATTCATCAAAATACATCAATGACTTAGCTAATGGGGAGATATGCCTTGTTTTTGGATGGAACGGAGATATTTTACAGGCTGGGGAGCGAGCTAAAGAATCAGGTAATGGCATTGATATTGGTTATGAGATTCCACATCAGGGTGCTCAAATGTGGGTTGATATGATGGCTATTCCTAAAGATGCGCCTAATCCTGAAAATGCCCATCTATTTTTGAACCACATTTTAAAACCTGAAAACATTGCAAACATTAGTAATCAGGTTCAGTTTGCTAATCCTAATAAAACATCTAAGATTATGTTAAATAAAGAGATATTAAATAATCCTGCCATCTACCCTAATGAGGAGATAATGAAAAAGTTATTTATTGCTGAAATAGCACCACCTAAGGTAGATCGGACAATGACAAGACAATGGATCAAAATAAAAACAAACCGATGAGAAATTTATTTTTTAAGATTATCTTAGTTACCTTGATTTTTAACTCAAGCTATCTATGGGCATCAAGTAGTGTTGCTAGACAGGTTTTTTTAAATGGATCAATACATACTTTTAATAAGCAACTTGAAATTATTGAAGCCATATCCATTAAAGACGGAGTCATAGAACAGATTGGTTCAAATGAAGAGATCAAGAAAATCATTGATAAAAATACTTCAGTAATAAATTTAGAGGGCAAAATGATGATGCCTTCTTTTCATGATGCTCACTCACACCCAATATGGTCTGGGATTGATCAATACAAATGTGTGGTTTCAGAATTATACGAAATTGAGGGTATGCAATCTGAGATTAAAGAATGCCTGAATAGTGAATTAACAAAAACCACAGGTTGGTTAGCTGGCACAGGTTTAAATATAGCCTTATTCCCAGCGGGAAACCCAAATAAATCTTTTTTGGATGAAATCAGTACAGACATTCCCATTTATGTTGATGCGTCTGATGGTCATAGCGGGTTAGCTAATTCAAAAGCACTGGAATTAGCAGGTATTACTGCGAACACTTCTAATCCTGAACAGGGCATTATAGAAAGAGACCCAAACACCGGTGAACCAAGCGGAACATTAAGAGAGCCTGCAGCTATGAATCTTGTCAGAGACATAACACCAAAAGACACAGATGCACTGTATGATAGAGGACTCAATTTTGCACAAGATTTAGCTCATAGCTTTGGCATAACCTCATCTATAGCTGCTGCTGTAGGTAAACGTCATATGGCCACCTATAAACGAGCAGCTGTTAACAATCAATTAAATTTAAGAGTAATTACGTGCCTTTCGTTTGGCGGGCTTTTTATCAGAAACTCTGGGTCTTTTGACGACGTATTGAACGATAGAGCTCAATACAGTGACCCAAGAATAAATGTGGATTGCGTAAAAATATTTATTGATGGGGTCTTAGAAGGTCAGACAGGAGCCGTTTTAGAACCGTACTTAGATTCAGGTAATTATGGCCAGCTTTATTTTGATCAAGACACACTCAATCATGCTGTCGCTCGTTTTGATGCTGATAATATTCAAATACATACTCATGCTATAGGTGATCGTGCAGTACGTTCAATACTTGATGCGTTTGAGTTTGCTATTGATGTTAATGGGAGGACTGATAATCGTCATCACATTTCTCATTTGCAAATGATTGATCCGGCAGATATACCAAGGTTTAAAGAACTAGGTGTTGCCGCAAATTTTCAAGCAACCTGGGCATTGCCTGATGAATGGATTACGGACATTAATACCCCTGAGCTTGGAGTTAAGAGAGTCAATAAAATGTATCCTATTGGCAGTGTTTTTAGGGCAGGCGGCTTAATTGTTGGCGGCAGTGATTGGGCTGTAAGCACAATGAATCCATTAGTTGCAATCGAGACAGCTATTAGAAGAGAAGACCCTGATGACCGTATTCAAGGTGTTTTAAATAAGAATGAAAGAATGACTCTGACGGAGATGTTAAAGGCTTACACAATCAATGCTGCTTACTTAATGCACCAAGAGCATCTTACCGGTTCAATAGAGGTGGGAAAAGCTGCTGATTTGATTATATTAGAAAGAAATTTATATGACATTCCAGTAGAAGAGATCAGTGAGGTACGAGTTTTAGAAACAATTATTGAAGGCAAAACAGTGCACAAAACAGAATGAAACATGATGGTATTAGCAGACGAGATTTTTTAAATGGCATTAGCTTAGGGATTGCTGGGACTATTGCACCCATAGATTTTTTAAAATCTCAAGGTATCGATATTGATTACTATCCTCCAGTATTGACAGGCATTAGGGGCAATCATCCGGGCTCTTTTAATGCCGCACATAAGCTTGCATTTACGGGTAGTGGTTTTATTGATGAGGTCCAAGATTTAGGTGAGAGTTATGATTTAATTGTAGTTGGCGGTGGTATCTCAGGATTGTCAGCTGCTCATTTTTTTAAAGAACGTACGGAAACAGTTCCAAAAATTCTTATTCTAGACAACCACGATGATTTTGGAGGCCATGCCAAACGCAACGAATTTGTTGTGAATGACCGGACGATGCTTGCCTATGGGGGCAGTCAATCTGTGGAGTCACCAAGCTATTATGAGGAAGTTTCAAAAAAACTACTGTTCGATCTTGGTATAGATTTTAATAAATTTTATAAGGCATATGATTTTGATTACTTTAAGAATAGAAGTCTTGATACAGGCTTTTATTTTAACAAAGCAACCTATAGTGTCAGCCAGATCGTAAAAAATGTACCTACTTTTAGATATGACCTTACTTATAAAGAATCTATAAAACCTGATAATATTCAAAGAGTTGCATCTCAGTTGCCAATTTCAGATCAATCCAAAGAAGAATTTATCCGGCTATTTTTGGATCAGACTGATTTTTTCCCTGACTTAACTCTTGAGGAGAAATATTATTTGTTAGATAACATCAGTTACGAAGACTATTTAAGAAAATATCACAAAGTTGGTGAGGAGGTTGTTGGTCTTTTTCATAGTTTGTTATGGGGTCTGTGGGGAGTGGGCAATGATGCTATTCCTGCTATTGGTTGCTGGGGTGATGGATTGCCTGGTTTTGCTGGACTAGGCTTCACGGATGACGAAGAGCCAAGTGATGAAATAAATGACCAAGAAAATTCTATGTATGTTGTTGACACTGTAGATGAGAGTATTCGTGATTACATGAGCAAGAATGTTTTATCTAATGAGCCGTATATTTTCCACTTTCCTGACGGCAACGCAACGATTGCAAGATTACTAGTGCGACAACTTATCCCCAACTCAATACCCGGGAATAATATGGAAGATATTGTCACTGCTAAAGCGGATTATTCCATGTTAGATGTGCCGGGACAAGACACCAATATCCGTTTAAACAGCACGGTGGTATCAGCCACTAACACCAAAGATGGGGTCGAAATAGTTTATGCAAATCAAGGTGCACTGTATAAAGTTCATGCCAAGCAATGCATTCTTGCTTGCAACAATGGCATCATTCCAGATCTTTGCCCTCAACTGCCAGAGAAACAAAAAGAGGCCCTTAAATACAATGTAAAAGTGCCTCTGGTTTGGGTGCAGGTGGCGATGAAAAATTGGCACATGATAATGAAAAAGAAGGTCCATACGCTACAGTGCCCTAATAGTTTTTATAATAGCTTCTATGTTGATTTTCCGGTGAGTCTCGGCGATTATCAGTTCCCTCAAACACTTGAAGATCCAGTGGTGTTCATGATGCAACATGTACCCACGCGACCAAACCAAGGGTACACCAATAGAGAACAATATAAACTTGGACGATACGACATACTGAAGATGACCTATCAAGATTATGAAGATAAATTATTTGATCAATTAAAAGGAATCTTCGGTGAAGATTTTGATGAAAACGATGTTGCAGCGATTACTGTTAACCGATGGGCGCATGGCTATTCCTATGAGTACAACAATTTATTTGATGCTGAATACTTTGGCGGTGAGATGCCAGACAATCAGAATGATGAACGCTACCCACACGTGATTGGCAGAAAACCATTTGGTAATATAGCCATTGCCAACTGTGATGCATTGGGAGTTGCTTATGTTGATGCCGCGATCAGCCAAGCCGATAGAGCCGTCAATGAACTATTAAAAAAGGGGTAGTAGGTTAATCCTTAGCTAAGTTCTTATCAAAGAACTCACCCATTTTTTGATAGAGTTCAATCCTATTTTCTTCTAAGACAAAACCATGCCCTTCTTCTTTCTTAATCATGACTTCATATGGAATATTTTTTGCATCTAGGTCATCCATTAATGACTCTGCTTGTTCAATTCTGACGTTATAATCCTTTCGGCCATGAACAATTAATAATGGTGCTGTAATCTTATCAATATGGAAATGAGGGGAAGTTTTTCTTAGTTGCTCTTTATCATTTTTTACATCTATTACATGATTTCTAAACCATCGTCCCATCTGATTATCCCATCGACCATCCTGTCTATAGAGCATTTCTAAATCCCAAACACCCACATAATTTACTGCACATCGATACAGCTCAGGGGTTAATGTGATTCCTGCCATAGTGGCATAACCACCATAACTGGCACCGTATATGCACACATGTTCCTCATCAGCAATACCTTGATCTATAGCCCATTGGACTCCATCGCTTATATCATCTTGCATGTCTAGGCCCCATCGTTTGTATCCAATGCGCTCGTATCGTTTTCCATAACCGCCAGAACCTCTAAAATTAATTTGCATTACCGCATACCCTTGATTTGCAAAATA
>Ga0066857_10000896_pt1 | contig 11259 bp, 12 predicted proteins | sample ETNtaG_2_FD_65602 | JGI IMG/M metagenome (GOLD analysis project Ga0066857, IMG submission 65602) | Marine microbial and viral communities from oxygen minimum zone, Eastern Pacific Ocean - ETNP201406SV203 | ecosystem: Environmental > Aquatic > Marine > Oceanic | place: Pacific Ocean: Eastern...
GCTCAGCTAAGCTTTCTTTAAATCCGTAACTAAAATCATGTTCAGCATTCAAAGTTGAAAGAAATTCCTGCATGCCCTTTGATAATCCATCATATGCAGCTGTCATGCTTGCCCACATGGTATCGCCCCCTTTTGGTGGGCAAATTTTTGATCTAAGAACCGAACCAAGTGGGGGGTGTTCTCGAAAGGTCATATCTGAATGCCACGCCTCTATTTTGGTTGGTTTGTCTGGCGTGCTTTCAAGAATTGTGATTTCAGGAAATCCCTCTACTGTCTGATAAGCTGGATGAGTTTGAACTGGACCAAAAGATTCAGCCAATGATTTATGTTGAGCAGGGGAAATATCTTGATCTCTAAAAAAAATTACTTGGTGCTCTACAAGCAACCTTCTAATTTCGGCATAAACCTCTGGAGAAAGATCTTGGCAAAGATCGACCCCGTGCAATTCTGCACCTAAGGCTGCTGAAATGGGTCTAACTTCAAACATATATCTTAAAAATTATTACCTCTATAAGTTTAATCTCTTATTTCGCTGTCAATCAAGACTGCTATTAGCAAGGCAGGTTCTTGACCATGATTTATCCAAGCATGATTTGTAGCTCTTTGCACGACAGTATCAAATGGTTGAAGCCTTACTTCTTCTTCATCCAACAAGAGACTCACATCACCTTTTAATAGAATGATGTAATCGATGGTCTCAGTTTTATGCATTGCTGGATGCTTAGAAGTATCAATTCTATGATGAGCAGCGCCAATACGATCAAATGCTTCGGCTGCAGCATCCTGCAGAACCTCCCACGGCACTCCTTCTGGTATTGGGTTAATTTGAAAATATCTAAATTTTGTTCCATTAACCGGGGGGGACAAAATAACTTCTGAATCTGCTCTATCAATTCCATCTGTTGTGTCAATTGGTTGGCCATCCGTATTCCATATTTCAAATAAGCCTCCAACATCCTCACCAATCGATCGAGCTGGCGCCCCATCAATGGTGATGACAGATTTTCCAGATTTGTTATGTCCTGTGATTATTCTTCTCATGCTATTTTCTTAGTTATACTTAAAAAATTAATTAAAGTTTTTTTGATTCATTGTATGAATATACCTTAGATTTTTTTTGCTGTGGATTTTTGGTTAAATGAACCTCATAACCATCTACATTGGTGATCTCTTTAATTCCATCAATATGCATTTTCTTATTTCTAAATTCATCCATACGCATTATTTTTTTCTTTGCAGACTTAGCATTTCCAGCGGCTACAAAAAAGTTTATGTGAGATTCATAAATCCCCTCACCAACTTGATCATCATAAAACCCCACATGAATCATAAATAATTTCATATTTTTCTTAGTTAATTAACAAGTAGTTAATTTATAACTTTTTTGAAATAACGTAGCAAGCAGGAATATAAAACAAAGCAATGATTGCTGACCCTATTACGCCCCCAGCCATTGCCCAAGCTAGGGGTTGAAAGAATATGCTTGTTAATAATAAGGGCATGAATCCACCAATCGTGGTTGCAGAAGTGGTAACAACATGGCGAGTCGATCTAATAATTACTTCAACAAGCTCTTCTTTATTGATTGGTGAATTAGCATTTGCCTCTTTGATGTGAGACAAAACTACAATGGAATCATTGATTGAAAGACCTGCCAATCCAATAGCACCAACCAAGCCGATAAATCCAAAATTAGCCTGCCCCAGAGTTAAACCTAAAAATGCTAGACCTGTGCACCAAATAGCTACGCTTAAAATTAAACCTGCTTGCCTGAATGAATTTAAAGCTGACACTAATGCCACAATAATAAGTACAAAGAATAAGATAGCAGATGAAAAAATATTTGATTGAGACTGACCTCTAGCCTCTGCTTCACCACCTACTTCAAGAATATATCCAGGGGGTAATTCAGCTTTGAAAATTTCTATTTTATCTTTTAAATATTTTTCAGTATCGGATGGTAGGAGTCCTGGCCAAATCCAAGCAGCAACCTGATTTTGCCTTTTACCAGCATCACGTGAAACAAAATTAGCTTGGTTGGTTACTTCAAATTCTCCATAATTTGAAGAATAATCAAATCCTTCTCTTGAGGGCACTGATAAGAATTGGGTGGACTCAATTGAATCAATTGATGAACCCCTCAATTTAATTGGTAACTCCTTATTACCATCAAGCATTGTCCCAACTATCGCCCCCTCGCTTGCGATTGCTAGCTCATTGATAAAAAATTCTCCAGAAATAGCGCTTAGAGCTAGATTAGATTCATCAAATTTAAATTCTAAATTTGTTGCGCCTCCAGATAACTCGCTATTTGTTAAAAAGACATCGGGTGCTCCTCTAATTATTAACTCTAATTTATTTCCTAAAGCTCTTAAAACTGATAAATCTGGTCCGTTAATGCTGTACTCCACAGCAGCATCAACCGGAGGACCAGAATCAAATTTATCTACAATAATCTTTAGATCAGGGTTTTCGGAAGTAACTTTTTTTGCAAGTGCAGGCAAAGTTTTAACCATATCCTTGTATGAAGTCGATATATACACTCCTTGGGCTAAATTATTAGCTCCCAAAGCAGAATCTCCGCCAATCACGTTATAAAGAATCCTTGGTAACCGTCTGCCAATGAACCAGAAATCATCCTTTACAATTCCAGTTTGATCGATAGATTCCCTCAACCTTAATACTGCTTTTTCGGTACTTTGAACATTAGAGTTTGGAGGCAACTCAATTGAAACTTTAAACATATTTCTATCTAGCTCTGGGAAAAAATCTGCTTTTAAAAATGGAAAAGATAAAAAACCAACCAATGGCAGCACCATTGCAATCATTATTGCTCTTTTTGGGATTGCATATGACCAAGTAAGAAGATCTTTATATCTTTTAAGAAGTTTTTTATTTGAATACCCATTTCCTGAAAAAATATCTTTTTCAAAAAACTTAATCTGACCCATGTAATTTAAAAGCACTGGAACAACATACAATGCAAGAAACAGTGATGAGGTGATTGAGAGGATTACTGTTTTTGCCATACCCCCAACAAATTCTGTACTAGGTCCTTGCCCTGCCGCAATTGGAAAAAAGGCTAAAGCTGTTGTAGCTGTTGCCGCCGCAAGAGGTATCCAAAGATGATGGAATGTTTCTTGAGAGGCTTTTTCGCGAGAATAGCCTAAACTTCGTCTATATTTGAAATCTTCGACAACTATGATTGCATTATCAATTAACAATCCGAGCGCAATGATAATTCCTGTCATTGAAGTTTGATGAAGTGGCAATCCAAGTAACTTGCAACCAAATAACACCAGAAAAATAGTAAATGGTATTACTGATCCAACGATCAAGGCTGATTTGAATCCTAGTAAAAAGTAACTAATTCCGATAACTATAAATGTTGCAAATAGAATACTTAAATACAGATTATTAAATTTTTGTTTAAAGTAATAAGATTCATCATAGATTTTTTCTATTGATATCTCTGTGGGCAACTCTTGTTTGAACTTATTGACCAATGCTTCAATGCTCTCAACATATAGATCTACTCTTTGAGAAAAAGCTCCTCTTACTTCAACTAGGACTGACCTCTCACCATTAAAAATGATGAGTTCTTCGGGAGGATCTCTAGGATTTTTTGATAAATTTGCAATATCTCCCAAACGAATAATCTCATATTCATTAAAAACTTTTATTGGTAAATTAGCTACCTGCGAGAGACTAGTTAAATTATCCTTAGATTTAACAAGAAGCTCTTTTCCATTCTGAGAAATTTGTCCTATGGGTTTTTTTGTATCAAGTGCTGATAGAACTTGCACTACTTCTTGAAAAGTTAAGCCTAAAGCGGATAGTTTTGCATTATCTATTTCTACCAAAACTTCTTCATCAGCTGCACCAAAAACAAAGCTTCTGTCTGATCCGCCTGCATATGCAAGAGTTTGACGCAGATCCTCAGCTATTCTGGAAAGAAGTATTAGAGGTATTTTACCATCTCCATTCCAAGTTAATGCATATAACAAAGTTGTAGGAGGTCCGCTACTTCTTATTAGTTGAGGTTTAACGCCTGATGGCAATAAGAATGATGATTGGTCTAACTTGTCTTGAACTTCTGACCAAACTTGCTCTATTAAATCTGGAGTAACCTCATCTTTAATTTCTAAGACTGTTGTTCCAAAACCTTGAGATGCAAAAGAAATAATCGCATCTAACTCGTAGATTTCTCTGACCTTCGCCTCCATAGGCTCTAAAATTTGAGTTTCAATTCTTGTTGGAGACGCTCCTGGATAAATAGTTTGAACGGTTGACCAACGTTGGGCAAGTTCAGGATTTTCTTGCCGAGGAATAGTAGCTAAAGAAAAAATACCTGATAAGAAAATAAATATTAAAAGCAAGGCAAAAACCCTTGGTCTATTAAATAAAATTTTTAGCAACGTCATGACTTAACTAGATTTAAGTATTTCGCTCTCTATAACTCTCTCAGCCCCACCAGCAACAACCATATCTCCAGTTGATATAGTTCCAGAGATAAATGCGTTGTCGCCCTCAACATGAATTAACTCTACAATTTCTTTAGATACTTGATATTGATTATTTTGATCTTTAGAAACCGTATAGAGATTCCACAAACCCTGAGTTCCTTGGGAAAGCGACTTGAGTGGCACCCAAGCACCAGTCATTGATTTTGTTTGTTGAAGTTGAAGGTATGAAATAGATCCTGGATTGATAAATATATTAAATTCAAAAATACAAAGCCTATTATCAGTTCCTTGATTGCTCATTTTTGTATAACGCTTGAGTGTAGCTGGGTAAATTTTATTATCTATTAAAAAATTATATGGCTCTCCGATAACCAACCCCTCGATAATATTGCTGGGAACTGAAACATGTGCCTCGACATTAGTCGAATCTATAATCTCTAGAATCGGAACCCCTGGACTTATTACAGTACCTGGGTCAAGAAATCTATTTTGAATATAGCCCCCAAATGGAGCGCGAATTAAAGTTTGCTCTAATTTGACTGAATACAAATCTACTTGTGCTTTGGCGATCAAATATTCTGAATTTGCTCTATCTAATTCTTGGTTAGAAATAAACCCTTTTTCCTTTAAGTCTTTAAATCTCTCTAAGGCTTGATCAGCTAGATCATATCTAGCTAAGGCTTGATTTAGATTAGCTTGCATTTCTGAGGGGTCTAAAACTGCTAAAACTTCATTCTTTGTAACGGCGTCACCAATATCAATTCTTACTTCCGCAATCTTGCCTGGTACCTCAAAGGCTAATTTGGAATAATTTAATGGAAGAATCTTGCCAGGAAAGCGTTGAATTATATTGTAAGAATTTTGGATCTCAATTGTAGTAATTTCCAAAGAAGCGCTAGCTGATGATAAATCAAGAGCTATCGTCAAAAAAAACGACAATTTTATAAATTTGTTCATAAGTCCTTATATGCTATGCTCATAATGTTTGCAGTGTAAACATTGTACTTATATGATGTAATCACTGTCAACATTAAATCATTTATGAAGTACCATCACGGAAATTTAAAAGAAGAACTGATTGCAAGCGCATGTACTATTTGTGAAGCTCATGGGCATGACCATATGAGTCTAAGGTCAATTGCAAAAGAGGCTAATGTTTCTCAGACTGCTCCTTACAGACACTTTAAAACCAAAGAGAACCTTCTGGCTGAAGTTTCTAAACTTGGATTTGAGGACCTAACAAATAGACTTAAATTAGCTATACATAAAAAAGAAAATTCTTCTGCTCAGGATAAGTTTCTTGAGATGGGTCTTGCCTATATTGATTTTGGTCTAGAAAAAAGAAAAACCTATGATCTTATGCACAGCCCAGTAATTGATAAGGTTGAATTTCCAGAACTGCTAGAGTCTGCTCAAGGGGCATTTGATGAACTAGTTAAAATTTTAATTGAGTTATACCCTGGAATATCTGAAGAAAATTTAGGAAGACAGTGTATAAAGTTTTGGGCAATGATGCATGGGCTTGTTGGGTTATTAGGAGATATAAAAATTGATCCAGAAACTCAATCAAATGCTGGAGATGCAATTTCAGTTGTTAAAAATGATTTAAGAACTTTCCTTGAAGAAACTATGGAGTTTAATAAACTTTGATTGTAATTCTCTTTGAATATATGGGAGGATTATGCGGAATATGCCTAAAGTCGCCTAATAGCAATTGAAGGGTGTGAGTGCCCTTAGATAACTCAACTTCGACTTCTGACTGCCCTTTTCCAAAATGCACATAATTTTCATCTGCTGGTATTGGTTGATTGAGTGGCGGTAAATCTGCATCGATAATCAAATGATGGTGGCCTGTATGAGTAACCTGAATGCCTGCTGGAGCAATACCAAAATTTTCTAAGCCGAATCTAATAATAACTTTCCCAGCAATAGACTCCTTATCATTTGGTGAAATGAAATATACAGAAGCATTAAGTGCTCCTGGCGTCAATTCCAAAGCACTCAATGAAGCTGAAATTAATAAGAAGAACAAATATCTCATTAGTCTAAGTACCCTCCATCTGCATACATTAATGTGTTAAATATATCTGCGTTTTCAGCTCTAAGCACCTTAGCGATAACAATTTTATGAGAATAATAAGTAACCGTTTCATCTACTTTACAAAATATATTTGATTGAGCATTTTTAATAAAAGGCGTATCAGTGGTATCCCAAAAATCATTTTCAAATCTAAGTGATTCCATGTTCTTTAAGCTACATATATTAGAAATTTCTTGCTGTGTTTTATTTAATATACTGATACAAAGATTTGCATTCTCAACAAGGACATCATGGATACTGGCGCCATTGTTAACGCAAACAAGAATTGCCGGTGGGTCGATTGTCAAAGATGTGACTGAGGATGCTGTCATAGCATATGGTTTGCCAGATGAGTCTTTTGCAGAAATAACACTGACAGATGCAGCTAAAAATCTCATTGCATTTAAAAATTGTTCTTTAGGCATTAGCATTATAATTTATACTCTGTAAAAATTTTAAAAATTGAACACATCAAGCATAAGAATAATTGGAGGTAGAAACAAGAGCTATAGAATAGTTTTTAAGTCTACGCCGACTCTTAGACCTACAACAGATAGAGCAAAAGAAACATTGTTTAGCTGGCTCCAATTTGAGATAGAAAATAAATCTTGTTTAGATTTATTTGCTGGAACTGGTGGTCTAGGTTTGGAAGCTTTATCCAGAGGAGCGAAGCATGTGACATTTGTAGAAAGAGAGAAAATTTTGTATAAAAATATTCTAAAAAATATAAATCATCTTGGTTATCAAGATAAAATTCAAGCTATTTGCAGTGATTCTATTAAATGGATAAAAGCTAATAAAAGAAAATTTGATTATATTTTTTTAGATCCACCATTTGATCAAATTGAATATAAGGGTCTGCTTAGAACAATCTATCAAACTAACGCCTTAAAAGGGAATGGAAAAATCTTTCTTGAAAGCAGCAAACATACTGACCTTAAATTGAGTAATGATCAAAATATTCTAAAAGATAAAATAATAGGAGATGTGAGGCTTGTGATTTTGCAATGAAAATCAAAATTGCCTCTAGAACCTCTCCGCTTGCAATATTGCAAACTAATGAAGTAATAGAAAAAATAAAATTACACAATCCAGGGTGTGTTTTCGAGATTATTAAAATTAAATCTGATGGCGATCTGACAGATGCACCCCTTCATCTGATAGGAGGGAAAGGGTTATTTGTTTCTAAACTAGAAACAGCTTTAAGCAATGAAATGGCTGATATTGCAGTACATAGTTTAAAAGATGTGCCCGCATTATTGGATTCTCAATTTGCTATTGCGGCCACTTTGCCAAGAGAAGCAGTTGGAGATGCTCTTTTGTTAAAGGAAAATTTAACTTTTAAAGATTTATCAAAGAATCTGAAAATTGCAACATCTGGACCTAGAAGAAAATCTCAATTACTTGCCATAAATCCTAACTTAAATATTGTGCCGATAAGGGGGAATATCCAAACTAGGATTAATAAAATAATAGATGAGGACTTGGACGGTTTGATTGTTGCAAAAGCAGCGCTTAATAGATTGAATATTTCATATTCAAATATTTACTTATTCACAGAAGAACAAATGCTTCCAGCCGCCGCTCAAGGAGCGATCGGAATTGAGATAAATACTCACAATGTCCGTCCTGAGATAACTAATTTGCTAAAGTTGGTCAATGATCAACGGACTCATGAAGCTACTGAGATTGAAAGGACTGTTGTTGCTTCTCTACAAGGTAACTGCCTATCCCCTATTTCAGCTCTATGTATAATTGATGGTCAGGATGTTGAACTAAAAGTCAGGGTTTCATGCCAAGATGGATCAGAAGTTTACAATGAGATGATTCTATTTAAATTAGAAAATAAAATTAATTCTTTAAAAGATTTTACAGAAACATTAATTCGAAATGGTGCTAAAGAAATTATCCAACTCTAAATGATTGTTAACACTAGACCTATAGATATTGGTCAAAAAACTAATATTCTGCTTGAAAGGTCTGATTGCAACTTTGTCCATCTTCCATTAACTCAAATTTTAAAAACAGAGCCTTCTTCTCAGGCATTGAAATGTTTAAAGAATTTAAGAAATTATGATGCTGTCATATTTACCAGTCAATCTGCTGCAAGGCATGGAGCCAAATTTTTTCAAGAAGAATACTTAAACCATAAAAAAATTCCTGTTATCTCTATAGGATTAGCAACTCAAAATTCATTACTTAAATTAAATATCTCTTCTTCTGTCCCACCAACTTATAATTCTTCAGGTCTTGCGACTGTAATTAAAGAAAAAAGTTATAAGAAATGCTTAGTTTTTTGTGGAGAAAAAAATCCTCGCATACTCTCTATGACCAATGCTGATATTGATACATTTCCATGTTATGTGTCTCATGATGAAACAAAAGTAGACTTTAAAAAAATAAAAGATTCAAATAAATTAGTAATTTTAATCTATACACAGCAAAGTTTAGAATTTTTAGGAAGAGAATTTAAAGCAGATAAAATGCAAGAAATAATTTTAATTGCCGCATCAAAAAGGATACAGCAATCATCTAAAGATTATGCTTTTATGAAATGTGTCGTAGCGGGATCTCCTCATGATAAGGAGATGGTTCAGGCTGCTCTAGCGGAGTACTAAATTAATTATTTTTTCTTACCATTCCCATTGCCGCTCTTCATGGCGCTAAAGAATTCATCATTTGTTTTAGAAGATTTTAGTCTCTCAATTAAGAACTCAATTGCTTGAGAATCTTCCATATCATCGAGAATCTTTCTTAGAATAAACATTCTTTGAAGCTCTTCAGGGCTGGTGAGTAGATCCTCTCTTCTGGTTCCAGAACGTCTAATGTTGATGGCTGGATAGATTCTTTTTTCAGCAATTTTTCTTTCTAAGTGAATTTCCATATTACCCGTTCCCTTAAATTCTTCATAAATGACTTCGTCCATTTTGGAGCCAGTTTCAACTAGAGCTGTAGCTATAATTGTTAAACTTCCACCTTCCTCTAAATTTCTTGCAGCTCCAAAAAATCTTTTTGGCCTTTCAAGAGCATTTGAGTCAACACCACCGGAAAGAATTTTTCCTGAGGCAGGCTGAACAGAATTATAGGCTCTACCCAATCTAGTAATAGAATCTAACAAGATAACAACATCTTTTTTATGCTCAACAAGTCTTTTAGCTTTTTCAATAACCATATCTGCTACCTGAACATGTCTTGTTGGAGGCTCATCAAATGTACTAGCAACAACCTCTCCTCTAACTGTTCTAGACATGTCTGTTACTTCTTCGGGGCGCTCATCAATCAATAAAACTATTAACTCAACTTCTGGATTATTTTTGGTAATTGAATGGGCAATACTTTGAAGCATTAATGTTTTACCTGCCTTTGGTGGAGAGACGATCAATCCACGCTGCCCTTTACCAATTGGGGATGCTAAATCAATAATTCTAGAAGAAAGATCTTCAGCTGACCCACTACCTTGCTCAAGTGTTAAACGAGATGTTGGAAAAAGTGGGGTTAAGTTTTCAAAGAGAATCTTTTTCTTTGTTTTTTCTGGGGTTTCTTTGTTAATGGTATCGACGTAAACTAAGGCAAAATATCTCTCACTATCCTTAGGAGGTCTGATTTTTCCATGAATTTCGTCTCCTTTACGGAGACTAAATTTTCTAACTTGGCTTGGAGATACATAAATATCATCTGGGCCAGAGCAATAAGAACCTTCAGGCGATCTTAAAAAACCAAATCCATCATTTAAAATTTCTAGTACGCCTCCACCATAAATATCTACGCCCTCTTTAGCTTGTCGTTTAAAGATACGAAAGATAATCTCTTGTTTCTTTAGTCGGCCAACATCTTCTATCCCAAGACTCTCGGCAATATCAACCAACTCATTGATTGGCTTGGTTTTCATTTCGGTTAAGTTCATAAATTATTCTCTGGTTTGTTTGGAGTAAAAGATTTTGATTTGATAGGTAGCTATAAAAGCTAAGATGGGAAAATGATAATTCGTTTTCCCGTAAGATGCAAAGTTTTAAACTTCTTCTGCTATAAAATCCTCCAATTGTTGCTTACTGATAGCGCCTATTTGAGTTGAGGCCACTTCACCATTTTTAAATATTAATAGGGTTGGAATTGATCGAACGCCGTATTGAACAGCTAATTCTTGATTGGAATCTATATCCATTTTGCAAACTTTCACTGAGCCTAACATTGCATCAGCAACTTCTTCGACGGTTGGAGCCAATTGTTTACATGGGCCACACCATTCTGCCCAAAAATCAATTAAAACTGGTAACTCTGATTCCAGAACTTCCTGATTAAAATTCGCAGATGTAATCTCTTGGACATTGTCACTCATGAATTTAACTCCGATGCTATTTGTTTTGCTGCGTAGGTTAAGATGGCATCAGCACCAGCTCTTCTGCAGCATACCAATGATTCTAACATAACATCTTTATCAAGCCACCCCTTCTCAATACTTAACTGGAGCATTGAGTACTCTCCGCTAACTTGATATACAAATGTTGGTATTTGAAATTCAGATTTAATTGCATGAACAACATCAAGATATGCTGTTCCAGGTTTAACCATCACAATATCTGCACCCTCTTCTATATCCATTGCCGTCTCATGAAGGGCCTCATCTAAGTTAGCAAAGTTCATTTGATAAGTTTTCTTTGATGCCTTGCCAAGATTTGCTGATGACCCAACAGCTTCTCTAAACGGTCCGTAAAA
>Ga0066857_10000897_pt1 | contig 11258 bp, 9 predicted proteins | sample ETNtaG_2_FD_65602 | JGI IMG/M metagenome (GOLD analysis project Ga0066857, IMG submission 65602) | Marine microbial and viral communities from oxygen minimum zone, Eastern Pacific Ocean - ETNP201406SV203 | ecosystem: Environmental > Aquatic > Marine > Oceanic | place: Pacific Ocean: Eastern...
TTGGGACGGTAGCTCAGTCGGTAGAGCAGAGGACTGAAAATCCTCGTGTCGGCGGTTCGATTCCGTCCCGTCCCACCACTTTAATTTCCTAATCCCCAAACGCTTACGGGATTTTTTTAAGCATTATTTTCTCTTTGTTTTCCGCTAAATTTTACTGCAACAAGTCCAAACGGACACGCGTTTCGGGTTGATTTACCGTTATTTTGAGTGCTCGATATGTACACAACGTGTACACACCGCTTTTGGGTTTTACCGATTTCATGTTCACTCACGAACATGATTAAGAATCCGTTGCTCTATCCAGCTGAACTACGGGCAGAACTGTATGACCTGATTTTTTTCAGAACTACCCATTTTCACTTCTGCTGAGTCTTCTAGTAAACGGGTTTTTTCTGTTTCACTTGTCTCAATTTTTGACTGAATTTTATAAAAAATCCAAAAGGGTATACTGGATAATATAGCTGCAAAAACACCCCCACCCGCATTTGGAGAACGATTTATCAGCCCTACTAACGCCGCACCGGTTATAATTAAAAAGATAATCAAAAATATTATTTTTAGAACTTTTATTATTTTTAGCAATATTTCTACCCCTTATCGTCTATTCATTTAAATGAGGTTTGTCGACAATTTCAGGTTCAATACCAATTGAATCATCGGTTATTCGCAGGACATCCTTGTCAATCTTGTTTAGTTCTTTATAGGCATGGTTGTAGTGGTTAACAGTTGTTCCTAAAGATTTTCCTAGTTTTTTCATATACTCATCATAACTGCCTATATGTCTCCCGAGTTCTTCTACACGAGAACGAATTTCTTTGGCTGACTCCTCAATTTGTAATGCCCTTAGTCCGTGCATAATGGTTTGGAGGTATGCCATCATAGAAGTAGAAGCCACAATAATAACTTGCTTTTCAAAAGCATAATTAATCAGATCACGACTAGAACTTCCTGAACCAACATCGTTAATTAGAAGGTCGTAATAAATGGCTTCAGAGGGAATAAACATGAACGCAAAATCGAAGGTACCTTCATTCGGGCGGACATACTTTGACGTTTCATTGATTCGGTTTTTAACATCCTTTGCAAATTCATTTTCTAGACTTGCTTTCTCGACTTTGTCGGATGCCTTAACAAACCGGTTATAATTTTCGAGAGGAAATTTGGAATCTACAGGCAAAATCTTTCTCGAATTGACGTCACCCATAAAAATAGCAGCATCAACGATTTCACCATCATTGAATTTATATTGCATTTCAAAATGCTTACTGGGAAGAACGTTGTTTAGAACAGATTCAAGAATAACTTCACCCAACACACCACGTTGTTTAGGATTTAATAGAGTATTTTGAAGGACCTTTAACTGATCCGCTATGTTTAGGACTTTTTCATTAGTACCTTCTAAATGGGTCATTTTGGAAGTAATATCACGGATTAATTTGTTTGATTCACCGATCTGCGTTCTCATTGATTCATGGGATTCACCAAGTTTTCGATCAAGAACATCTCTAATATCTTTTAGTTGGTTTTGGATTAGGATATTACCCTCACCACCTTTTAGTTTAAACAAGAGCCACACGAGGACTCCCCCAATAATAAAAGCAACTCCTATATAAATTGAGTCTTCCATCATCTGTTACTCACCTTCCTCCTTGAATTAAAAAACTTACTTTTTAGTAAAGATTTATAAGAAACCCTAGAATTCTTCCATCACAACGGTTCTCAGCCTTAAGCGAGAGGGCTTGTCCATATACTTCAAACCCTATTATTTCCCAAACCTCATCAGGTGAGTTTGCAGTTCCTCGGCACTACTCGCGGCATCGATATAGATATATGAATGACGGGGCGGTGAATTCAAAGCGAAGTTAACCCGGGCAAGCTGTGTTCCATCAATAAACATCACACTCTCCCACGGCTCTTTTACCCTGTAGTCTCTATGACTTGACACAAAACTGATAAAATCTTTAAAAGCTCCCACGCACAATCTTGAGCGCATCCCATCCAAGTCACAAACGGCACGGAGTCCGCTCGGATTATTCAACGTGCGCTTTTCAAGTTTTTCCACAAGTACCGCATTTTTGGTTGCTTCTGCCCGGTTCTCCTTAGATGAAAAATAACTCACCAATTCATCTGTCGGCAAATCAAACCTGATCGAAACGTCGAAATCGTCTTTGATAAATGTATTGTATTCATCGATGACCACCTCACCCCAGGCCTTCATACGCATAACTTGCCTTTCGCTGGCCTGAGACAAACTGGCTATTCCCTCCAGACAATTTTTAACCGTTAATTCCGTCGAGCAAAAATAAGTAGCAACCTGAAGTCGCTTCTCAAAGGCTCCCTTAAACTTTGACTTGATATCATCATACATTCTCTTGCGAAATGACCATTCCTTTTGCGGATCCATCAGAAGGATTGCAAACATTTCTTCCGAGGAAGCATGGTAATTAATCCGATATGAATGCGAATTTTCACCCAGCCCTCGTTCATCATCCAACACAATTTCCTTCCACCGGACAGGTTTAGCGCCGGGAGGCATCTCAACTGACGACAAACTCTCGTACCCCGCCATGCACTGTTCGTTAGAAATACGCTGTGAACAATAAAGGGAAGGGATCCTTAGTTTTAAATTTATTTTTCTCTTCAGCGTAGAAATTTTGGCGAGGAAAAGATCCTGCTTTTCTTTTGATAATCTATTTTCCAGAAAAGCGACTGTCTCCGGCAATGAGGCGTTCCAAGGAATCAACACGGTGTTGAATCCACCAGTCCTCAGGAAACGCGTACTGATACCCACGGTATGAATTTCTGGGTCTACCACACTATCCAACGCCGATGTTAGGAGTCGAACTCCCGCAAGGCAGTTCTTAATGAGCGGGATCTGGTCCTCAGTAAAACCAATGTTCTCTTTGAACGGAAAACATTCAACGGACTGCACATTAAATCTGGACTCCAAAGAACTCTTAGCGAGAATCAGTTGGTTAAAAGTGTTCTGAGAATTTGCAAAGGCTTTATATGGGGAAAGAAAAGCAATAATACCTGCGAATAGAAATACCCGTATATATTTCATAAAAATTTCCATTCAGGGCACCATCATCCCACAGTTACGGGGTTGGCCCCTTTGAGTGAGAACCACAACTTGTCGTGATTTGGCAAAATGCTGTACCAGACCAATCATCTGATCGTTACGGTCATCATCAAAATTCACAAAAACATCATCCTTGAGAGCAAGCTTGATAACATTTTGAAAGGCGAGATGAGTCGAGTTGCGAAATCGTTCAGCCTGAGAAGGGCACACCGAGGATAATCCTTTGAAAGGACTATCAATGTGTAAGTCAGAACAATGTAGGAATTTAAAAGTCGACATAAAACAACAAATAAAATATCAGGGGAAATAATACATGGCAAATTCTCGTGCCAACTTTATTATTGTATACGATACCTTTCATTTTTCCTATGATATTGAAGCAATAGCATTTTAGTGGGCCATTCGAACCCGAAGTTCATCTTAAACAAAAGTAATCATACACAGAGAACCCATGAACTCCTACCCTCCCATGGAATACAGGCGATTTGGAAAAACCGAAGAACAAATTTCCGTCATCACACTTGGGGGAATGAGATTTAAACACGGATGGATTCCGCCACGAAATCATCTGCCCAAAGAGTCCATTCAACATTGTATTTCCACAACGCGCATGGCGTTGGATTTAGGGATCAATCATATTGAAACTGCCCACGGCTACATGAAAAGCGAGCATCTATTCGGTCGCGCCCTGAAGGAAATGGGCGTTCCCCGAACAACGTACAAGATGATGACCAAGGGGGCGCCTATGACCGGTGACGATACCCGTAAACTGGTCGAAGAACAGCTCAATGCGCTCCAACTGGAATATGTAGATTTTTACGGGTGGCACGGCATCAACAACAAAGACCTGCTTAACGCCGCGGTACAAAAAAATGGACCAGTGGAAACATTACACAAACTGAAGGATGAAGGTTTGATTCGTCATATAGGATTTTCAACACATGGTCCGCTTGACATCATATTAGAAGCCATGCGAACGGATTTATTCAGTTTCCTCAACCTTCATTATTACTATTTTTTCCAGCGTAATTTCCCAGCCGTGCAATTAGCCGATGCAATGGATATGGGCGTTTTTATCATTTCTCCCAATGAGAAAGGGGGGATGCTGTGGAAGCCTTCGGCAAAAGTCGAACAGCTTTGCCAGCCTGATACCCCGGTCCAGTTCAACGGTAAATTTTGTCTGTCTCATCCCCAGATCACGACATTGAGCATGGGCATGCACGAGCCAGAACATTTCTCCCAGAATCTGGCTCTGTTGGTTCAGGAAAAAGACTCCAATCGGCAGTTTTCAGGGATCAAACAAAAAATGGATTCTCAACTGGAAAGAGTCCATGGTCTATGCACTCTTTGCGATAAGTGCATGCCCTGTCCGGAAAATATAAATATTCCAGAAATCCTCCGCTTCAGAAACCTCCTCGAAGGTTATGACATGATAGATTACGGGCGCTTCCGCTATAACATGCTTGAAGGACAGGGACATTGGTTTCCCGGTACTTTTTCTTTCCATTGCACAGAATGCGGAGACTGCCTCCCTCGCTGTCCCGAGAATTTGAATATCCCGAAATTATTATTTGAAACCCACGACAAATTATTTGACCACCCGAAATACTTGATAGGAAAAATTACAAATGCTTTGGGTTCAATACTCAAGCGTTTAAAGCTCTGGAAATGACTTTAAGTAAAAGCATCTACCTACCCCCCCCCATCACTGCCTGTCATTTTTTTAATGAAAACACCTTTAGATATTGACAGTTTAAACAAACGGACCATAATTAATATAATGGTATTATCTGTAAATATAAATATGATTAGCCAATAGAAACAATGGGTCAGAATATAAATTCTTATGATGGCAAAATGGAAGTGACCGACGGAAGGATTCTGATCATTGATGACGAGTCAGGGAATATTGCTATCCTGGAACGTGTTTTAAAAGGAAGCAGATTCAATAATATAAAGAGTATCAGCGATTCCCGTTTGGCGGTAACGACCTACGATGAATATCGCCCGGATCTGGTTTTACTGGATTTGAATATGCCGCATGTAACCGGGTTCGAGGTCATCGATCAGTTAAAAAAGGCCCAAAATGGAAATCATTGAAGGAGAAAAAAGGAACAGGCTTCGAACCACGTATGGTCGATGCGTTCAAAAAAGTATTACCGGAAATGGTTAAAATCGTAAACCGTCTCGCCGACTCCGCAGAAACTGACGGAGAAGAACATTTACTTAAAATATTCCGCACCGCAAGCTAAAAACACATCGACTCTCCTCTTAAATCTCCCCTTGAATCGGCAAAACTGGCCTCCTAGTTACTTACCTGCACCCTCTTCTTGCATTTCTCGGGATAGACATTCATTCAATAGAGACTGGGTATTACGGTAGGTATCGTCCTTCTTCAATACCTGCTGTAAATAGGGAACCGCCTGTCCGCAACGAAGGGTCTTCGCAAAAGTTTCCCCCATCATATATTGCAAATTGATGTCTTCAGGGTCCACCATAGCGTAGCGATTGCCGTAGTCCAACACTTCCGCAGGCTCTCCCCTGCCGCGATAACCAAAAACAATATTTTGCAGTGCCTGCTTGTTCAGAGGTTCCTTCTCTAAAACTTGAAAAGAATAATCCAGCGATTTCTGGTATTCCTTTTTAATATTGTAAAACCGTGCCACCGCATTGAGCAGGCCCGGATTTTCAGGGTCGGCATCCAACTTGGCATGCAAATCAACCAGTGCGAATTCCTGCATAACAGAGCCAAACTGACCACGGTTATTCTTGCTGGCAGCTTTAAAAAAAGCTTTCGCTTCCTCCCGCCTTCCCAGTTCCATCAGGTTTAAAGCCGAGTACAGGTTGGCAAATGAGTTTGCGGCTTCTTTTTCTAAAATAGTCTGGAGGATTCCAAAACTTTTTTCATATTCGCCAATCTGATAATATGCATGACCCAGATTAAGCAAAGCTTCTAAATTAGCAGGATTGGTACTCACCTCCTTAATCAACGCAGAAACCTGTTTCGTCCCGGCCTGCAAATGGTAGCGCACCAGATCATTGTCTCCCAATTTGACCAAGGCCTCCAGAAGCTGTTCACGATTACCATACATGACCCCGCGTTGGTACAGATCCATCGCATCGTAAATGGTTTCCAAGTTTTTTTGGTCATCGTAAGTCATGCCAGAAATGCGGCCCACAATCTTCCTGAAGGGTGCCCGCGTAAACACAAAGTCTTCGCGTCCATACACGCCTATCACTTTTCCCAGGTCGAGATAGAATTCAATCGCGGGCCGATTGTCGGTTATCACGGGTTGCCCCAGAGACAAATCATTCATCTGGTCTTCCAAAAACCAAATATTGCCGAGAAATGAAAGAGCATCCGGAACCTGTATTTCCTTCATGGCGCGGCTCACAATTGGGTCAGAAAAACGCCCCTTCAGCTTTTCAAGGTCCATCTCAACCGGGCTATTCGACCCGATGAGGATTATTTCGTTGGCAACCGGCATCCAGGCCATGGCATGAGGGAACACGGAAAGAAAAGTTTTAAAATGCATAAACACTTCATCCTTCCCCTGACTGTGCAGTGGAATCCATTGCGCCATAATGCCGCCGGACTTCAGATGGTTTTGCGCCAACTCATAATATTCACGGGTGTAAAGATTAACAGTGGACGCGGTACGCGGCGGCGGCGGCTCGGAGGTTATAACGTCATACATTTTTCGAGAGGTCAGCAAATGGTTCCTTCCATCTTGAAGGATAAGGTTGATCTTCTCATTATCGAAAGCGGAATAGTTGTGTGACGCAAAAACATGACCTGCCTTGAAAACACTTTCTGATAAATCCACGCTGTCGACCGATTTCACGTGCGGATGCACCCCTGCGGCTCCCGTCGTTTGCCCCGTGCCAAAACAAACGACCAGAACATCTTCCGGATTTTCTACCAACAGGATGGGTATATGCGCCAGCAGTTTCATATACCGCGAAGCAATAAAATTAACTGCGGACATGGAAATACCATTGGTGACCAGCCGCTTTGCTTCCGGGTCCAGAATACCGTAATCGTCCTCGAAAACAGCTACGGTATCAGTGAGACCTTCTTTGAAGTACAACAACTTGCTGATATCTTTCCGACCTGTACTGTCACGCATAAAAAATTGGTCGAGCAAATTCGAAGGCACGCCCATATTCACTACAACAATTATCGCCGCCAAAACCACTGTCAACACTTTCCGTAACGCTGTTGTCAGGTAACTTCCAGTGCGAAACAGATACATCACCATTATCAGGTTCAATGTCGCGACAAGAAGCAAACTCCGCTCAGACCCCAGTCCGGGCAAAAATAAAAAACCAGCAACAAGCGATCCAAAAATTGCGCCCAGGGTATTCGCTCCATAGATTTGCCCGGTTCCTCTTCCCACATGTTCGTGACCTCCGGAAATCATCTTAATGAGGATGGGGAAACTCATACCCAAAGCAACTGTGGGTAATAATATGAGCGCCGCTGAATCCATAAAATACCGACCAAACACGACTCCCGGGTTCTGCAGGCTATAACTATTCCATGGCGATGAAAGTAATTGATCCATGTTGTATAAAGAACCGATCACGTAAAATCCGATGCCCGCCTGAAGACATATCAGGACCGTCCGCAAATTCAGGCTTGACCTGAACACAGGCACCATGAGCAAACTTCCCAGCGTAATTCCAAAGAGAAAAACTGCCAGCATCATGCTGAAAGAATAAACTGTGCTGGAAATGCTGAAGACCAGCAACCGGGTCCACAACACTTCATAAGCCAGCGCGGTGAAACCACATGCAAAACTGATTGCCATCCACTCCTTCTGCTCCTTCGTCCATTTAAATGATGGCAGTTTAAAACGCGGCAAACGTAAACTCGGACTGCTTCCTCCCGATTCCTGATATATCCGAATGGCGCACACTCCGACGAACAGATTCATCACCGCGGCACCCAATACCGTTTGCAAAACCCCAAAGGTTCCGATCAGAAAGAATCCGGCCAGCAGACACCCGAACGCGGCACCCAGTGTGTTGATACCGTATAGAATCCCCATCTGAGTCCCCAGCCTGGTGTTATCTGTAATGTAATATTTGCTGATGATGGGCAGAGTCGCGCCCATCAGGGATGCGGGAATGAACATCAATCCGAAAGCCGTCACGGCCTTGACGATGTTTTGCACCACAAGCGATTCAGGAATAAAAGCACTCAGCCAGGAATAGACCACAGAAAATTCGAACAGAATCAGTGAAACTATGGCACAAATCACAAATATCAATATCTCAATCCAGCCATAGATTAACAGCGGAGTGGGTGCCTTCCAGTCTTCGGGCAGGTTTTCATCCCAATTCTCCTCGCTGAACGCCTTATTTTCCTCCCAAATACGGTCAATAGCACAGCCAAAATAATAGCTCCCGAAACCCAGTCCGGCCATAAATGCCGCCAGAACCACGGATACGGAGAACACGGTGTGTCCGAACACGAGAGAGAGCATACGAGTCCAGACCACCTCGTAAATCAGTGCTGTGATTCCGGAAAATAAGAATAGAAAGTATACGATCGGGGAACGGTTCATTATAGTAAGGTTATATCTCAGGAAACCGGGTTTGGAAACCACCTAAAGTAATTGACATTCAATTCTGCTTCAAGTAGTTTTTAAGTATAGGTTTAATTTCAGAACTCCGTGAAACGGGCGTCATCGCCTGTAGAATAATTATGACTGATGAAACACCATCAACAGAAAGTATAGACCATCCCTACGCCCGTGAAAACAATGTTGAATGGGATGCCGATGCCTGGGAGAGAGTGAAACACGCCCCGGAATTCGTCCGCCCCGGAATTCGCAAGCTCATGGTGCAAAGGGCCGTTAAAAGAGGATTTAAACATATTAAATCCGATTTCCTCACTGAAATTCGCAATGAATCCATGATGCTGGTTTCCAAGCGGGTGAAACAGTTCGGATTCGAAGAGTTGTCCATGGGCGCGTTTGATGTCGCCAAGGACAAGATGAAGCAGAGTCCGCGCAAAATTGAAGTGATTGAAGAAATCGAAGACTTTCTCTCCATGCGGACGGAGAAGAAAGACGACATCATTGAAAAATTTAAAAACTACATGGAGGTCACGCCCGCCAGCGGAATGCCCTGGAGTAAAGAGGCTTTGGCCAAGATGGAAAAGGTTCCTCCGTTTGTACTGGGAATGGCCAAGCAAACCATTGAAGCGCGTGCCAGGGAACGTGGCGACAAGATGGTCAACCCTGGTATCATTGAAGAAGTATTCACCAACATCATGCCCGCCTCAGCCAAACAAGCTATGGGCATGGAGGTGACCGAAGAGGAACTGAACGAAGAACAAAATAAGTCTGATGCGCCTCAGGATATGCCAAGCTTCGAACTCAAGTGGCACGACGACGCGGCACAGAAAGTAATGAAGATTCCGATTTCATTCATTCGGGATATGGCCGTCAAGCGCATCGAGCAGGAAGTCAGAAAAGAAGGAATAAACGAAGTTACAATGGAACTGTTTGAGAAATACCGATTCAGTTTTTAATAGAGAGGAGCGTACATATGAACATCACAGCAGATTGGGTATTTCCGGTTGGATTAGGAATTCTGGGCACCTTAATTGTGCTTCTTAACTGGAACGCCAAAACCGCCCCGGTAAAAACCAAGAAACAAAATCGCCATCACTAGCTGTGCCCGATTCATCGGGCTGTTTTAAAAGCGCTCAATGCCCGTCCAGCTTATCTTAAAACTCAAATGAGTGGAGGGCTGGGAATTGAGCAACTACAAAACTCATACAAAGATCTGCCGCTAACCGTAGGGACAACCTACGGGAAATTGGCTCAGGCCCTTGCCCGGTTACATCCCTGTGGGGTAATCGAGGAATTCGGATTCGATACCGAATTTTTCTTGAAGATGTTTTCCCACGGCCTTAACGCCTCCAGTCTCGGTCGCGTAATGACCCGCCAATATTAAAACACAATCGTTTTCCACGGCTTCGTGGAAATGATGGTTGGCCCCTTCTCCGGTGAGGTAGGCATCGAGACCTTCCGCTGAAGCCTGTCTGAGAATATCCGCCGCGCCGCCGGAAACCAGACCCAGTGTTTTAACCTCTCCCGACCCGATCACTTTGACGGATGACCCCATGCTCGCTTCCAGTTTTGCTCCCAGGGCAGTTGTCGAAATCGGCTCCAGCCGACCTTTGAATCCAATCTTCTGGCCTTCGTATTCGCCGAACGGCTCGATCTCGGAAAGTCCGGACAAATCCGCCAACGCTTTATTGTTCCCCAATACCGGGTGCATGTCCAAGGGCAGATGCGCCGAATACAGCCCCAGATTGTTACGCATCATCGTGGAGAGTTTTTCGTAAAAATTCCCTCGGATCGGTTGCACACCTCCCCAAAGCATTCCGTGATGGACAAACATCATGTTACACTCTGCGGCGACGGCCTTTTCAATTGTTGCCATACACAAATCAACCGCCAGCCCGATTTTTTTAATATCGCCGGTGTTTTGAACCTGCAATCCGTTCATCGCGTTAGGCGAATCCTTGATATCTTTAATATCAAGCAGGTCGTCGAGATAATGGCTGATCTGTAAAATGTCCATACACAAATTATAAGTTAACCATGACCCAGTTCATAATTAAAAGTATCGGCCAGCGCATTGTCCTGCTGTTTTTTATCTCGATTATTTCGCATTCGATCGTTCACCTGGCACCGGGAGAACCCAGTCTGGTGGACCCGTCCAATCCCAGGATGAAAGCTGAGGACATCCAGCGCATCCGCGCCGCCTTCCATTTGGACGAACCACTCCACGTTCAGTACGTTTACTGGATGAAGGATTTATTCACTGACGAACTGAAGTCGTTCAAGGACAACCAACCCGTACTAAAGAAAATATGGGACCGTTTTCTCAATTCGCTACCACTGTTCATCGTGGGAACACTCATCACCTGGTTCCTGGCATTCCCGGTAGGGATCAAGGCGGCGATCAATCGTGGCTCTACGTTCGACAAGACGGGAACTTTTCTTGCTTACGCATTGATTTCCATTCCCGGTTTTTTTCTGTCCTATATCTGCATTATTTTTATGGTGAAGACATTTAACGTTCCCGTGATTGGAATGCGCACCTTCGGGCTGGAAGACGCTGGCCTTCTGTTCCGTTCGATGGACCGGGT
>Ga0066857_10000910_pt1 | contig 11201 bp, 11 predicted proteins | sample ETNtaG_2_FD_65602 | JGI IMG/M metagenome (GOLD analysis project Ga0066857, IMG submission 65602) | Marine microbial and viral communities from oxygen minimum zone, Eastern Pacific Ocean - ETNP201406SV203 | ecosystem: Environmental > Aquatic > Marine > Oceanic | place: Pacific Ocean: Eastern...
AGCAGGACCACCACGGCGATTGCTGAGACTGCCTGCCAGTTGTCCCTCAGACCCTCGACCGAAGGCAGTGTGATGATCATCGAGGGCTCCTCGTCCTTGTCTTCATCGAGGAACAACTCATCTGTCGCCTCACTGGGGATTACTCCGGAGAACCACGGATCCTCCTCGACTGGTTCTGGCTCCTCCTCGGGCTCGAGCTCCTCGGGCTCAGCGATCTCCGCTTCGACAATCTCCGCCTCAATAGCCTCTTCCTCGGGCTCAGGCTCTGGCTCTGGCTCGGGCATGGGCTCAGGCTCAGGCTCTGCCGGCTCGTCCCCGCTGACTCTGGCGATTAGTCTGTCAATTGCATCGTCGATGCCCTCCGATACCTCCTCCGTGACGACTTTTGGGGTCTTATCAGAGGGGGTCTCAATGCCGAGTAACCTATCCACCAGCTCGTGCTTCTTGCCCGACACCAGAAAACCATGATCGCTGCACAATTGGCGCAGTTCGCTGACCTTCATCGCAGACAGGGTGTTGCGGTCAGGAATCTCTTCGGATGGCATTCTGCTCACTCCTAGCCCAATGGGGCGGCTTTCAACCCCTTCGGCGTCCTGCCTTGCAGGACGCGCACTCGCGAGGCTGTACGACTAGGCCAATGAAAGGACTCAAGAAGTGCAGTCGGTCGGCGCAGGACATGGACCCCCGCTTGGTCATACTGTCCCGAGGACCCGGGTTGTACAGCACCAAGCAGCTCGTCAAGGAGGCCGAGAAGGAGGGCTGGGCGGTCAGAGTTGTGGATCCAATGAAACTCACTGTGCTAATCGATGAAAATGGGGGCAGGATCTACTACAGGGGCTGGCCTCTCGAATGTGAGGCTATCATCCCGCGAATCGGCCACTCGATTACTCGTAGGGGTGTTAGCATCGTCAGGCAGTTCGAGAGGATGGGGGTCATCGTGATCAACCAGAGTGATGGTATCGCCAACAGCCGCGACAAACTGGTGGCCTGCCAGCTAATGGCAGAAGCAGGGGTCCCTGTTCCCATCACCGCGAATGTCGGGGCTTGGGAAGATACCGTTCGCGCTGTCAACCAAGTCGGAGGCACTCCGTGCGTAATCAAGAGCAATGAGGGTACTCACGGCTCGGGAGTGTTTCTCGCTCATACCGAGCAGCAGGCTCGCCAACTGGTCTACCAGATGCTCGAACGCGACATGCGCCCGCTGGTCCAAGAATACATCCAGGAGTCGCACGGACAGGATGTTCGAGCACTAGTGGTCGGCGGCAAGGTCGTCGCTGCTATGCGCCGTAAGGCGCATGGCTCTGAGTTCCGCTCCAACTTCCACCTCGGTGGCAGTGTCGAACCAGTCGAAATCTCAGACAGATACGCTGAGATAGCCTGCACCGCTGCTAACAAGCTCGGTCTAGACCTCGCCGGTGTGGACATGCTGGAGTCACGCAACGGGCCACTTGTCCTCGAGGTCAACTCAAGCCCCGGCCTCGAGGGAATCGAGTCCGTTGTCGGCGAGGGATTCGTGGCCGCTGAGGTGGCTCGCCTACTCAACAGGAGGCTTGAGGAGTCCCTGAGTGACTCCGGGGCAGCCAACAACACTGAGATGACGGGGGCTGGGAGCGAGGCTTTCGGCATCTACGACTGACGGCATTTCCGAAGGCTGCGTCAAACGGCGGTTCTCCCCCCTCCGGGGAGAGAAGCATTCAAGTCTTATCACGATAACTTGGACCTGTCCGTAGGGACAGGGATGCACGGCCGTTCGCGGCCTAGAGGCGAGTGAATTGACTGAAAGGAATGGAGAAGTTGCTAGTTCTTGGACCACTGATAGCCTAGTGGGGCGAGAGCGATCTAGGTTCGCGAACTTCGCTGTAGACGGAGATGCTTCCCTCCCCTCGCGCCTCCAGAGCCTCTCTGAACTACCTTGGTTCGACTGCTGGATGCAGAGACTGCGGACCGAGAAGAAGAGTGTTCACACCATCAGGGCATACACTGTCACTGCACGAACCCTGAGCACCACATCTCTTCCAGGAGAGTCCCCGTTCGACTGGGAGCATGTGAAAAACATCAGCGTTCGAGACTTTCACTCCAGAGTCGATCCCAACAGAGGCAGGCTGGATGCTTGGCTGAATAGCATAGGGGAGCTGAAGCCCGCAACCGTCAACGCCCGTATTGCTGCCTCCTCGCACCTCCTTCAATGGATTGGGCACACCGTGCCCGATTGGATCCAGAGACCGAATCGCAGCCGCTCGCTGCCTCGTACTCTCGGACGCAACGAACTCGACCGGGTGCGCACCGCAGCCACCCAATCCGAGGACCCGCTCGCTCAGCCCGTGGTCACCATACTCCTCGACACCGGGCTGCGTGTCTCGGAGTTGTGCTCTCTAGACATCGACGACGTAGACGTCGAAGACATGTCAGCTCTGGTTATCGGAGGCAAGGGAGAAAAGGACCGTACCGTGCTATTCACTCAGGCCACAGTCAACGCCATCGAGGCCTGGACCCCAATTCGCAATAGCCGCACCCAGATGTGCAACAGGGAGGACGAGATGCGCTCCCTGCTGCTGTCGAGCCGAGGACGCCGGATGAATCCTCGCTCAGTGCAGAAGCTGGTTGACAGGTTGGCCGACGCGGCCGATATTCCGCGCTCCCGATTGAGTCCGCACACTCTGCGCCACACCTTTGCTACCGGGTTGCTGGAGCGCGGTGCCGACCTCGTCACAATCCAGCGCCTGCTTGGTCACGCCAGTATCGCTACCACTCGAGTCTACCTAGAGATCGGTGACCAGACCCTGAGGGAGATTTATCACCGCGCACAGAATGAGCTTCCGAGCGGTACGGTCGAGGAGACCGAAGTCATCGAAGCGCCGGAGGACCTTGCTACAGTGGGCGAAGCCCCGTTCCAGAGACTGCCCTGACTACTTCTTGGCCGGATTCTTCTTGTTGCCTCTTTTGTCAACTGACTCCGGACCCTGCCACTCACGCTCTGCTGGGATGACATAGCCGGGGTGCGAGGGAATTGGGCAGTGTTTGCCCGCTCTGCACCTGCTGCAATTGTCGGAAGGCGGCGACTCCACCGTCTTCTGTAGCCTTCCGTACTTCCTGCGCGGCACGTGCAGTGCTCGATTAGGGGGGACTTAGCGGTTCCCACGTGCGCGCAATGTTCAACCCATCTCGCGTACGCAGGATGCCGTGGATACTGAGGAGAAGGAGGTCGGCTCGGACGCGAGTCGTACAGTGCTGTACGCACAAGTGCGTGACGGGCAGCCGAGGATGGCCATCGACGAGGATGAGTACTTGCGTCCCGAAGGCTGGCCAGGTTCTGGAGGTAAAGTGTACCTCGGTGACGTAGCGCAGGCCGCCCTCAGGGCGCTCGGCCCGCATGATCCTCCGAGATTTGTCGAACAGCCTGGCTTCGACGAGCAGATCTGGTCACTCAGCTCCCGTGCCAACGAACTGCAGATGACAATCTCAAGCAGTTCGTACTGGGGCTTCGGGCTGCTGCCCAAATGCTTCCTCAACCGAATTGAGATAACTGGCCCATTGGGTCTGCGAGCGAGGTGCGTGCACGACCTCGCTGCCTCGCTGGGCAGGAACCCTTGGGAGCCGAATCGACTGCGTCAGTTCGAGAAGGTCACCGGATGCGAGGTTGCTCAGCACAGGAACGCATGGGAGGGACTCATCACGCGGGCCAGTGAAGACATGAGCGAGGAGATCGACCAGCTCGAGGATTCGCTCAGAGGACTCAGAGGGTCAGACGGAACAGACTCGGATATCCTCGACGCAGCCGAGATGGCGATAGGTGAGGCACGTGCGGCTCTCGCCGACCGTAATGCGCCCGCGGTGGAGCGCGCGTTGGGAAGGGCTGCGAGCGCGCTCATCGAAGCCAACCCGGCCACTGAGGTCAGTTCGTCAGAGAGTAGCGCGCAGAGCACGCGCGCTCTTACCAATAATACGAAGCAGAACGAAGTCGAAGCGGGGCACCTTCTCGACGAAGTCCCGTTCGTAGATCTCTCCGAAGAAGAGTAATCACAGGCCGAGTGTCGACCACATCCACGACCAGACGCCGTGGTTTGCTAGGTAGATGCCAACTGAGAAGCTTATGCAGGCTGCGTAGATTAGGCCCTTGGAAATCTGTATGGCGTCCTCCGACTCCTCGTCGAAGTAGCGAATCAACCCAGCTGCCTGCTGGATCCCACTGCCCTTCTTCTCCTTGGCCATCGAGCGTCGCACCTGCCTGCACTATTTCAATTCCACGAGATGCCTGAATCCGACCCCACAGGGGTCGATCAGGGTTCCAGTGTCTCGATGAGAACGCAGCCGCCGTCTAATTCTACTATCTTCGAGGCCGCACTCATCGCGGTGTCAATCGAGGTGGTCATCAGGATCTCTCTGCGCTTGCCATTGTTGGACTCGAACACCAGTCGATGACTGAGGATGTCGAGGACCTGTCGATCGACAATCTGCCATATCCAGCTGTTTCTCTCAATGGTCACCAGCGCCTCGACCGGTACTAGGGGACCCTGCTCCCTCCCCACCGCTCTGGCGCGTTCGACCAATTCGACCAGCTTTCTGGTCGCCCCGTTCAAATCGGTCTTAGTTGGTTCCTCTGATTTACTGGCTATTCTCCTACGTAATCTCGTCATGTGCATCCCACGCGGCTAACGCCACAATTTCCGAGCGCTTCGCTGAGGGTTTAACCGTTTACGATGGTGCTCACCTGTAAATCGGCAATATCGAACGGGTAGAGTCGAGCGGGGATGGCATCGCGCAGTTGATTTCCGTCACTGTCACCCGCCGGGTGTGGGTCAGAGCGATACTCCTTGGATTCAGATGGCTCGTGACAGTGTCCTGCTGCGAGCGGTCTCCCACTGGAGGGCGGATGCGGAAGGTTGGTTGAATGGCTCCTTCGACAGGCTTCCGGAGACGGTGCGGGTCAATCCGCTCAGAGACGACTTCGACTGGACTGAAAGCTGGCTTGAGGATATAGGCTCGCAGCGAATCGCCTGGTTCAGCGGACCAGGCAGCGCGTGGGCACTGCCGTTCGAGCGTGGCTCTGCTCAGGGTGACATCAAAGCGATTCTCAATGCACTGCACGAGACCGGCCGTCTGACCCGGCAGGAGGCATCCTCGATGCTGCCGGTGCTGGCACTCGGGGCCAAGCCGGGTCACGTCGTGCTCGACATGTGTGCCTCTCCCGGCTCCAAGACTACTCAAATCGCCGAGCATCTAGGAGAGAGCGGTCTCATCCTGGCTAACGAAGTCGTCAACTCAAGGGTCAACATGCTAGTAACCAACGTCCAGAGGCACGGCTCGATGTCTGTGGCGGTGGTCCACCATGATGGTCGTCACATCCCGCGCGTTCCTATGTCGGGGTTTGACAGAATTCTGGTTGATGCGCCGTGTACCGGCTCGGGCACGACTAGGAAGAATCCGGATGTTTGGAGAAAGTGGCTACCTTCTGGAGGGCGGTCGTTGCATGACCTGCAAGTCGCCCTCCTGTCCAAAGCCTCAGCGCTGGTCAAGCCAGGGGGAAGGGTGGTCTACTCGACCTGTTCTCTCGATCCGATCGAGGACGAGGCAGTGGTCGCTGCGGTCTTACGCTCCAACGATGCGATGAGTTTGCTTCCTGTCTCGCCTCTTCTTGCTGACGTCCCGGGAGAAGAGGGGCGTACAGACTGGTCGAACCTGAACGACGACGGGGGGCTCTCTGAGGAGGAGTTTTCCGAGTCGATGCTGTCTCCAAAAGAGTCCGAAATCGCCGAGCAACTCACTCGCTGCATGAGGGTCTGGAACGACAGCATCGGCGGGGGTGGCTTCTTCCTCGCTGTGCTCGAGAAGTCCGCAGATGCGCCTCGGCGTCCTGCTCCTGAGGTCCGATCCTTCCTGAGCCCCGATGAGGTCAAGCCCGATCCTGGGAACTTCCCTCAGCCCCTATCTGAATCCGTTGCCTCCTCGGTCGAGTCAAGCTGGGGGGTGTTGCCTGACAACCTGTGGTTGCGCGGCAAGCGCCTACTGCTGTCGACGCCTGAGGCTAGGGTAGTCTGGGAGTCAGAGCGCAGCCGCCGAGGCGGCAGGACGAGAATCCCCGGGGGCCGCTGGAGGCCGCTCAGGGTGATACATCTTGGACTCAGTGCTGCCCAACTCCGCGATGGCGAGGTGGAGAGGGTGGTAGCGGGCGGAGCCCGGGTTATGGGGCCGCTCCTGCCCGGCGCCTCCTGCGGGGTCGATAGTGTCCTCATCGATAGTCTTCTCGAGGAAGGAGATGCCCCTATCGAGGAAGGTGGCGTGTTCGAAGGGATTAGAGGAGGTCGCATTCTTATCGATTCGCAGAATGGTGACTGTGTTCCCGTCTGGTTTGGTGGAAGAATCAGCCTGATGCTGGGGGGTTCTGAGCGCCTGCTGCTCACTCTGCAGCGCGGCTTGACGTTCAATCAGAATAATAGCAAATAAATCGCTGATGATGAACAATCGAACAGGAGGCGACTTGAGACGCTGGCATATGTTCAATAGCCGGTTTGAGAAATCCGTAACTCCCGGTGGGCTCATGCTGGATGACACGGATCGTCGCATACTCTCAGTGCTACAGCAAGACGCTAGGGCCTCGATGCGCAGGATATCCGAAAAAGCCGGGGTCTCGTTGGGAACGGTGAGCAACCGAGTGCGCCGTCTGGAGGAGTCAGGTGTCATCCGTGGATACACGGTGATGCTCGAACCCGAGATGGCCGGATGGGAGCTGACGGTAGTCATCGGTCTGCGCATACAGAAAGGTCGCCTAATCGAAATCCAGGAGAAGATTGCGAAGGACTCCCGGGTGTACGGTGTCTACGATGTGACCGGTGACTTCGACTCCATGGTGATAGCCCGAGCACGGGATCGTAGCGACCTCGACGACCTCTCAAAGAACGTAATGTCAGTCGACGGCGTAGAGCGCTCGGTAACCCATCTGGTGCTGAACACGGTCAAGGAAACCTTGACTGGACTGCCGGAGTAGCCGTCAATTCACTTCTCTGAGGACTTCATCGATCATCGGCACGAGTTTCTCTGAGTGTGGAGCCAATGCCTCAACTGTCCTGCCTTCGGGCTTCATCACCTTGAGCAATACCTGCCTGAGCGTTTCGTCGACAGGGACATCGAGCGCCATCAGCCTGTCCCTAAATCCAGTCTGCAACCTTCCACCTGTCCTGTCCCAGTCCATCAGGAGAATCAAGGGTGGACCTTTGTCCACGGTGTTCCGCGTTCCATAGGTATCGTACAGATAGGCAACCAATCGAGAGCGATCCCAGCCCCTGTTCACCCTCTCTATTACTCCGGAGAACCCGAGTGCCCTGAGGGCTCTTTCATCCTTGATGCCCTCGACCAAGACGGGGCAGTTAGGGGAGCCTGGTGAGGAGTGGTTTCTGAGTATGCTCTGGGCCAAGGCCGCAGCAGCGGCTCGGAAGCGGATTTCGCGGTCCGGTGGGCCTTCCTTGCGAGACCTCTGACCCACCCAGTCCGGAAGCCTCTCGCGCTCTGACACTATTGGCCCTCCAGAAGATTGTTGATTCGGCTCGGTCCGATGTCCTCTATCTTCACGCTCTTGCGACGGCTTGAATGGCCACTGACTATGCTCATCTCAGACACACTCACACCCGTCCACCCAGCCAGCGCCTGCAATACCTCTCGGTTGGCCTCTCCACCGTGTGGTCTAGCGATTACAGAGATTTTGAGACGCTCTCTCCATTGCTCAATTCCAACTATCTCGGTCCTGCTCGCTGATGGCTGGACGTAGATGTCTAAGATGCAGCCGCCATCTGCTTCTCTCAGCCAATCTAAGGGCATCTAGAAGTGGCTATGCCGGGCCTCGCCTTGAAGTCGTTTCTCGACTCTTCATAGCAGGTCTTACTGATGTCTATTCCGCGATACTTATGAGGGTGTTTCGTACGCGTGTGGGTGAGAGATAGCGATGGCTGGAGTGACCCCGCTATACGATGCCATCTGGGATGACTACATCCTGTGGTCGCTATTCGTCGGAGCCATCGCTTTCGGGTGGCTCTACCACCATTCATACTTCTACCGTTCAGAGGACGGTGAGAGCCCCAACGTCGACAACCTAGAAGTGGGGGTTTTCCCCAAGGAATACGACAACCTGAGGCTGGAAGTCACCTGGACCGTTCTGCCCTTCATTCTCATCGTATGGCTGACCTACATCTCGTGGGCGCCACTTGACGCGGTTTGGAGTGCGACCGGTCCTGATGGGTACCATGGCAGCGAGTGCCAAGAGGGTGAATCATCAGAGAATTACTTCGATAGTGACGGTTATGTGCGCTCCTCATGCTATCACGATCTCGGTATCACTGGACAGCAATGGTTCTGGGAATTCGACTGTTACGAACTGTCAGAGGACATCTGCTCCACGGACTACGCTACTGTCGAGGGTGAGTTGAAGCCGCTGCTGAGACTAAAGACGGGTGAGACCTATCTGGCTACGATGACTTCCATCGATGTCACCCACGCCGTGAAGAACCCGGGATTCGGGATAATGGAGGATGTGCAACCCGGCCAAATTACCTATCTCTGGATGCCGGCTGTTGAAGACACCTCATTCCTGATGCTGTGTGCTGAGTACTGTGGAGACAACCACGCCTATATGACGGCACAAATTCTGGTGGAGTGATTCGATATGGAGAGAGAAACCGTCTCACGAAGGCTCGTCCTGATTTCTCTGCTGGCCATGGCCATAATCGTCGTGCCCGCTGTCACCTCCCTGCCCACCGGCATCTCGGGCGTCAAGGACACAGGGTGCAACTGCCACGGCACCGAGGAGAGCGCTTCGGTAACTGCATCAATCTCAGGGCTTCCAGAAGCATACAACGCCTCGGCGACCTACGCTGTGACAGTCTCGTTCACCGGTGGACCCAGTGTGGACGGGAACATGAATCTAGGTGGATTCAACCTGTGGGCCAGCGAAGGCACACTGGCAACTCTGGACTCATCAACGCAGCTTTGGGGCCCGAATGAGGCCAGCCATACCACCGAGGGCAACGACCAGCGCTCTTGGGCCCTTGAGTGGACTGCGCCGGACAGTGGGTCCGATGTCGAGTTCATCCTCCACACAAACTCGGTTAACGGGAACGAGGGTGACGGCGGAGCCAGCGGCGATATGTGGGACCGTGCGCAAGTCACTGTTCTGGGATTCGGTCCCGAAGTCCTCCCTGATGCAGACCCGTTCAAGGTACTCGCCACTCTGATCATCATCTCCGCGACGCTTCTGAGCATCATCGTGCTGTACGTCTTCTACCGCAACAATCCAGATGGTTTCGAATGGAGTCGCTTCGCTCCTTGGATTACAGAGTGGCTCACCAGCACCGACCACAAGAAGATCGGGACGTTGTACTTCGTGCAGGGGCTGTTCTTCCTAGGTGTGGGCGGGATAATGGCGCTGATGATTAGGGTCCAACTGTCATCTCCTGGCAACGACTTCATCTCACAGGACTACTACAACCAGTTCTTCACGTTGCATGGAACTACCATGATTTTCCTCGCTGCGATGCCACTGATTGCCGGCTTTGCTAACTGGATAGTGCCCCTACAGATAGGAGCGCCGGACCTCGCCTTCCCGCGCCTGAACGCGCTCTCCTTCTGGCTACAGCCAGTGGCAGCTCTGCTGATATTCACGGGAGTGTTTAGTGGAGCGGGCGCTGACACTGGATGGACCGGTTACGCACCCTACGTCGTCTCTGAGAATACTCACGCTGGAGTGAGTATGTGGGCCGCTGGTCAGATTATGCTAGTTGCATCGTCAACTCTGACTGGAATTAACTTCCTGACCACGATGGCGGTAATGCGTGCCCCTGGAATGGGCTGGTTCCAGATGCCGCTGTTTACCTGGTCGATACTGGTCGCCAACCTGATGCTCTTCCTGTCCATTCCAGCCTTCGGTGTCGGTCTGATTCAAGTATACCTAGATCGTACAATAGGGACCGCTTTCTACGATGTTGCAGCCGGCGGAGATCCTTTGCTGTGGAGTCACCTGTTCTGGTACTTCGGACACCCCGAGGTGTACGTTGTCATCGTCCCGGCCTTCGGTGTAATCTCTGAAGTGATAGCGACCAGTGCGAGGCGTTCCATCTTTGGCTACAAATCGATGGTCTACGCTATGGCGGGAATTGGTCTCGTGTCTTTCATCGTCTACGGTCACCACATGTTCACTTCCGGCATGTCCCCTACCCTGAGGTTCGTCACCATGCTGACCACGATGCTGGTGGCCGTGCCCACGGGAATCAAGATCTTCAACTGGCTCAAAACGATGCATGGGGGCTCGTTGGTCTACCGCACTCACACGCTGTGGACACTAGGCTTCCTAGTGACCTTCACACTGGGTGGAATCTCAGGGATGTTCTTCCCGTCAATGGCAATGGACGTTCACCTGCACGAGACCTACTTCGTGGTCGCTCACTTCCACTATGTGCTGGTCGGCGGGACCGTTTTCGGTTTCTTCGCCGCAATCTACTACTGGTACCCAAAAATGACCGGCAGGATGCTGGACGAGAGGCTTGGAGTACTACACTTCCTTACGGCCTTCATCTCATACAATGCCCTATTCTGGCCGATGCATAGGCTCGGGGTTGTGGGGATGATTAGGAGAACTCACACTTACTACATCACTACAGACGATATTCAGGCCCTGCCGGAGTGGGCGGCGGACTGGAACATGCTAATCTCAATGTCTGCTTTCCTGTTCTTCGCTAGTAACCTGCTACTCGTGGTGAACATGATCAAGTCCCTCATCAGAGGCGAGAAGGCACCTGCCGACCCATGGGGTGGCTGGTCCTTCGAGTGGATGACCAGCTCGCCGCCGCCAACTCCCAGTTTCGACCCTCACAACCTGCCTGAACTGAAGGACGCCAACGAGCACGTCGCCAACGAGCCGGGAAGACTGGGGCAGATGTTCCGCAGGCTGATGGTGGCTGATGATGCACTAGAGGAGGAATCGCATTGAGTGACAACTACGGTCATGATGACGATCACCCGAGCCCATGGGGCCCGCACGACTGGGGCCACGGTGCTCCTCACAACTCGTACGCTCCGCTCATCCTATCGATAGGTTGCGGTATGTTTCTCCTTATGATTGGAGGCCTGTTCTCATTTGGAGAGTACAATATCAGATACCTTCCAATGGTGTTCGTCTCACTCTCTGTAATCGCTGCGGCTCTGATAGTCTGGTGTCGACA
>Ga0066857_10000915_pt1 | contig 11167 bp, 9 predicted proteins | sample ETNtaG_2_FD_65602 | JGI IMG/M metagenome (GOLD analysis project Ga0066857, IMG submission 65602) | Marine microbial and viral communities from oxygen minimum zone, Eastern Pacific Ocean - ETNP201406SV203 | ecosystem: Environmental > Aquatic > Marine > Oceanic | place: Pacific Ocean: Eastern...
AAGAACGTAAGTGATGCTGTAAATAACTTAAATCCTCTAGGACTTGAAGTTATGAGTGATTCTCAAATTGCAAAATATATTTCTTTATACTGGGGAGGATTAATGATTGGCAGGTGGACTGGGTCAATCACTGTTTTTAATCCTACAAAAAACATGAAAAAGATATTATTATGTGTTGTTCCATTTTTAGCATTTGGGGTTATTATAGCTGTTAATCAAATTAGTGGGAATCCTATTACTTCTAATGAAATCTTAATATTCTCCTTAATTATAATTATTCAAATAATTGGTTTCTATTTGGCAAAAGATAACGCTATAACAACTATGAAAATATTTAGTTTATTTGGAGTTATTGCAATGTTAATTGGAGTGTTAGCCTCTGGAAAAATTGCATTATTTGCATTTTTAACTGGTGGATTATTTTGTTCAATAATGTGGCCTTGCATTTTTTCATTAAGTATCAATGGAATTGGAAAATATACCTCACAAGGATCCTCATTTTTAATTATGATGATTTTGGGAGGAGCAATAATTCCTCCTGTTCAAGGGAAATTAGCTGATATCTTTACTATACAAGATTCATATTGGGTGGCTGTTCTATGCTTTGCTTTCTTGCTCATGTATAGTTTTTTAACACAAAAAATATTGGCAAAACAAAATCTTCTATAAATGGAAAGGAGAAAATTCATAAAAAAAACATCATTATTCTCTATGGGGCTAGGGATAGCTAATGATGCCTTATCAAATGTACACAAGCAAAAAATTAATTTAAACGAGGATACATTGCCCGTTGTTATCGCAACTTGGGATGTAAAAAAGGCAACAAAAAAAGCATGGGAAACCATGCAAAATCATGAAAGCTCCTTAGATGCTATTGAAAAAGGGTGTATGGTTGAAGAGGCAAATGAAAAAGGACAATCTGTTGGTAAGGGAGGCCTTCCTGACAGAGACGGGAATGTAACACTAGATGCATGCATAATGAATAGTAAAGGAGATTGCGGATCAGTGGTTTTTTTAAAAAATATAAAACATGCTATTTCATTAGCAAGAAAAGTAATGGAAGATACACCACATGTTATGTTATCTGGAATTGGAGCTGAGGAATTTGGATATTCAATGGGCTTTGTAAAGGAAGACCTGCTAACTGAAGCATCAAAAAAAGCATGGAATAAATGGAAAAAGACTTCAAAATATGAGCCAATTATAAACATAGAAAATCATGACACAATTGGCATGTTAGCAATTGATAGTAGTGGAAATATCTCTGGAGGCTGTACTACAAGTGGATTAGCTTATAAAATGCATGGCAGAGTTGGGGATTCTCCAATTATAGGGTCTGGATTATATGTAGATAATGGAATTGGAGGAGCAGTAGCAACAGGCCTAGGCGAAGAAGTTGTAAAAACAGTAGGAAGCTTTCTAATTGTTGAATTAATGCGACAAGGCCATAGTCCTCAAAAAGCTTGTGAAATAGCAATTAAAAGAATTATATATAAACCTAATAGCAATTACAAAAATTTTCAAGTCGGCTATATCGCACTAAATAAAAATGGAGATGTAGGATGTTATTCAATACAAAAAGGGTTTAGCATGACTAAATACCAATCAGATAAAAATGTCAATATTAAATCAGACTCTTACATAATTTCTTAATAAATGTAATTTTTATTACATCATTGTATGCCTATGGAGAATAAAAAACGTCTTTTTTTAATTGATGCATATGCTCTAATTTTTAGAGGATACTATGCTTTTATAAAGAATCCTAGAATTAATTCAAAAGGACTTGATACATCTGCTGTTTTAGGTTTTACTAATTCATTATTTGATGTGATAAAAAGAGAAAGGCCAGAATATATTGCCGTGTGTTTTGATAAAGGAGGAAGTCATGACAGAATAGAAATATTTCCTGAATATAAGGCCAATAGAGATGAAACTCCAGAAGCTATTAAGATGGCTGTTCCATATATTCAAGAAATATTAAATGCACTTGGAATATGTATAATGGTTAAAGAAGGATATGAAGCAGATGATATAATAGGGACATTAGCAAAAAAAGCTGAAAAAGAAAATTTTGAAACTTATATGGTAACCCCTGATAAAGATTTTGCTCAATTGGTAAATGAAAAAACTTTTATATATAAGCCTTTGTTTGGAGGAGGGTATGAAACATGGGGAATAGAAGAGGTAAACAATAAATTTGAAACATCAGATCCAATACAAGTAATTGACTTCTTAGCAATGAAAGGTGATTCAGTAGATAATATCCCAGGGCTACCTGGTGTTGGAGATAAAACCGCTAAAAAATTTCTTAAAGAATATGGTAGTATTGAAAATTTATTATCAAATACTGATAAAATCAAAGGAAAACTACGTGAAAAAATAGAGGCTAATAGTGAGGCTGGGCTACTTTCAAAGAAACTTGCTACTATTATTACAGATGTCCCTGTAGATTTTGATTCCAATAAATTCAAGCTAAGTTTAGACGAGCCTGATAAGCTCTATGAAATATTTTCAGATTTAGAATTTAGGAGATTAGCTGAAAATTTCAAAAAAATATTTGACATTCCAATTAAAAAAAATATAGAGGCAATTAAGGAAAAACAGCCTAAAACTAGCCCAATTGCTGCAGGTAGTGGTCAATTTTCTCTTTTTGATCAAGTAAAAGAAGACAAAACAAATGAAAATTCATCAATAAGAGTCTCTAAGAAAGAAATATCTCATCTTTTCCAAATTATTGATACAAAAATAAGCCTAAAGATCTTCCTAAATAAATTAATGAAACAACCTTCAGTTGCATTTAAACTATTATTAGATAATCATAATTCTCTACTATCAAGTCTAATTGGAATTTCATTTTGTTGGAGTAAAAATAAAGTCTATTACATAGATTATTTGGCAATGCAAAAAACTGACAAAAAAATACTTCAAAAAATAAAATTATTTTTTGAAAATCATTCAATTGAAAAGATTAGTGAAAATATAAAGCATGATATGAAATCTCTAGAAAAGCATGATATAGGCATAAATGGAGAAATCTTTGATACAATGCTAGCTCATTACCTAATTAATCCTGATATTAATCATACTACTGAAATCCTCTCTGAAAATTATTTAAACTACTCTATAAATCAGGAGGAATCTAGCATTGATAACGCCTGTGAAAAAGCAAATATCATATTTCAATTAAAGGGCCCTCTAGAAGATGAGCTAAAACTAAATAAACACATCTCATTATATAAAGAAATAGAAATTCCACTTCTTAGGGTTTTAGCTAATATGGAAATTGAAGGAATTAGTTTAAATGTTGCATATTTAAATAAACTATCAAAATCTACTGATCAGGAGATTGAAAAGACAAAAAACATTATATATGCTGAGTCAAAAGAAGAATTCAATATATCTTCTCCAAAACAATTAGGTGAAATTTTATTTGATAAAATGAAAATAGCTGCTAATCCAAAAAAAACGAAAACAGGACAATACTCAACCTCTGAAGAAATTTTATCCTACTTAGCAAAAGAGAATGATTTTGTAAAGACTATTTTAGAATATAGAAGTCTTACTAAACTTCAAAATACTTATATAAAAGCTTTACCTAATCAAATATCAAAAAATACTGGCAAAATTCATACTGAATATTTACAAACTGTTGCTGCAACTGGTAGATTAAGCAGTATAAATCCAAACCTGCAAAATATACCAATAAGAACAGAAAGAGGTAAAGAGATTAGAAAAGCATTTATCCCTCGGAATAAAGATTTTGTTATTTTATCAGCAGATTATTCCCAAATTGAATTAAGAATAATAGCAGCATTAAGTGAAGAGGGGAATATGATTAATGCTTTTGAAAATAATGAGGATATTCATTCGTCTACAGCAGCCTTGGTTTTCAATACAAAAATTGAAAATGTTACTAACATGCAAAGGACTAATGCAAAAACTGTAAATTTTGGAATTATATACGGAGTATCAGCTTTTGGACTAAGTAATCAGACTAATTTATCAAGAAAAGAGGCTAAAGAGCTAATTGAAACATATTATAATAAGTATCCTAAATTGAAGAAATATATCGCCTCTCAAATTTCATTTGCCAGAGAAAAAGGGTATGTAGAAACATTGCTTGGAAGAAGGAGGTACTTAAAAGATATTAACTCAAGGAATTCTATAGTCAGAGGAGGTGCAGAAAGGAATGCAATTAATGCTCCCATTCAGGGAAGTGCAGCAGATATAATAAAAATTTCTATGATTAATATTCAATCAAAGCTTATCAAGAGAAAATTCCAAAGTAAAATGCTTCTACAAGTACATGATGAATTGGTTTTTGATGTATTTAAGCCTGAATTAAATGATGTAATTACATTAGTTAAAGATGAAATGGAAAATGCATTCATTCTTAAAGTTCCTCTAATAGTAGATATTGATTATGGAGAAAATTGGCTAGAAGCTCATTAATTATGTCTATTTCGACAAAAATCTATTGATAGGATTCCCTGAAAATAATTTTGATTATCTGTTTGGTAATATGATATATAATTGTAGATTTGCATCCACTTTTGAGATAAAGATTATTTTAACTTAAAAACTATAGATGGATACATTAAGTTATAAAACAATTGCAGCTAATAAATCTACAGCAGATAAACTGTGGGTTTTAGTTGATGCTGAAGGTCAAACTCTAGGGAGACTTGCTTCTAAAGTAGCTATTCTTTTAAGGGGAAAACACAAGCCAAACTTCACTCCTCATGTAGATTGTGGAGATAATGTTGTTGTTGTAAATGCCTCAAAAGTAAATTTGACTGGGAAAAAGTGGGAAGATAAGACCTATATTCGATATACAGGCTATCCTGGCGGACAAAGGACTCTTACTGCAAATCAATTATTTGAAAAAAATCCCAGCACAATTATTGAGAAATCAGTAAAAGGAATGTTGCCAAAAAATAAATTAGGAGCTACATTATTTCGCAACCTACATGTCTATAATGACACCAATCACAATCAAGAGGCTCAAAAACCAGTTTCAATTAATTTAAATGACGTTAATTAGATGGAAAATGTAATTCACAAAATTGGTCGAAGAAAAACTGCAGTTGCTAGAGTTTATTTAAAAAAAGGCAAAGGAAGTATTATGGTAAATAAAAAAGATTATCAAATTTATTTTCCAACTCTATCTCTTCAATATAAAATTAATCAACCTTTTACTCTGACTAAAAACGAAAAAAAATTTGATACTAGCGTAAATGTTTATGGTGGAGGAGCAACTGGACAAGCTGAAGCCATTAGATTAGCTCTCTCAAGAGCATTGTGTGAGCTTGATGAAAAAAATAGAGAAGTATTAAAACCTGAAGGATTATTAACTAGAGATCCTAGAATGGTTGAGAGGAAAAAATTTGGTCAGAAAAAGGCAAGGAAAAAATTCCAATTCTCAAAACGATAATATTATAATATATGTAATAAATCAAAAATTTAGTTTAGCATCTAAATACCTAAGGCTTAATTTATTTATACCACTTAGATATTGCTATAATTAAGAACGTAAACTAATTCAAAATGGGAAAAATAGAAGTAAAAGATTTAATCAAAGCAGGTGTTCATTTTGGACATCTTACCAGAAAATGGAACCCTAATATGGCTCCATTTATATATATGGAAAGAAATGGGATCCATATAATCAATTTATATAAAACAATAAGCAAACTAGAAGAGGCTTCTGAAGCACTAAAAAAAATTGCAATATCAGGGCGAAAAATTTTATTTGTTGCAACAAAGAAACAGGCTAAAGATATAGTTTCTGAAGCTGCGAAGAAAGTTAACATGCCTTATATAACCGAAAGATGGCCTGGAGGTATGCTTACTAATTTTATTACGATTAGAAAGGCGGTTAAGAAAATGAGTTCTATCGATAGAATGAAAGAAGATGGGACATTCAATACGTTATCAAAAAAAGAAAAATTACAAGTAGGAAGGCTTAGAGAAAAGTTAGAAAAAAATTTAGGTTCAATAGCCAATATGACTAGGCTCCCTGGTGCTATTTTTGTAGTTGATGTTGTAAGAGAAAATATTGCTATTAAAGAAGCTCAAAAATTAAATATTCCTATTTTTGCAATGGTTGATACAAACTCTGATCCAAGAGGAATTCAATATATTGTCCCCTCCAATGATGATGCTTCTAAATCAATCTCTAAAATTCTAGAATATATTTCTGATTCTATCCAGACTGGTCTAGAAGAAAGAAAATCAGAAAAAGCAGCTGAGGAAGCTGAAGCAGCAGCAGCAGAAGCTAAAAAAGTAGCAGCTGAGGAAAAGGAAAAAGCAGCAGCTGAGGAAAAGGAAAAAGCAGCAGCTGAGAAAAAGGAAAAAGTAGTAGCTGAGAAAACTAAAAAAGAAGACAATAAATAATCAGTGGAATGATAAAAATTTCTGCATCAGAAGTAAATAACCTACGAAAATCAACAGGAGCTGGTATGATGGATTGTAAAAATGCATTGGTAGAAGCTAATGGAGATTTGGATAAAGCAATAGAAATTTTAAGAAAAAAGGGTCAAAAAGTAGCTGCAAAAAGAGCTGACAGAGACTCCCATGAAGGAGCATCAATAGCAATGACTAATCAAGAAAAAACTGTTGGTGTAGCAATTGTATTAGCATGTGAAACTGATTTTGTCGGCAAAAATACTGATTTTGTTAATCTAGCATATAAACTAGCAAGTATAGCGCTTGATTGTGATTCTAAAGAAGATCTATTGAAAGCCTCAATTGATAGAATGACTGTTGAGGAAAAACTTTTAGAACAAACTGGAGTTATTGGAGAAAAAATTCAAATTAACAAGTTTGTTAAAATTACTGCACCATATATTGGTTCATATATACATGCTGGGAATAAAATTGCAACCATTGTCGGGTTATCCAAGACAAACGATAGCTTGCTCCCTCACATGGTTAATATATCAAAAGATATTGCTATGCAAGTTGCAGCTATGAACCCTATTGCTCTGGATGAATCAAGTGTAAAATCAGATGTAATAGAAAAAGAAATTGAAATTGCTAAAGATCAATTGCGAGCTGAAGGTAAGCCAGAAGCTATGTTAGATAATATTGCCAAAGGGAAGCTAAAACGATTCTTTAAAGATAATACTTTATTAAATCAGGCATTTATAAAAGATACCAAAATCAGTATTTCCAATTATCTTTCATCCTTCGATAAAAATCTAACTGTAACCTCCTATGAAAGGATTTCAATTGGCTAATTTTCAGTACTAAAGTTTTCTAAATTTAAGGGTTTTTATCAATTAAAAAATGTATAGTATATTTGTATACATTTATTAATTATGAGCTACAATAGAGTCCTCCTAAAACTTTCTGGAGAAGCCCTTATGGGAGATAAAAAAGCAGGTATTGATTCAAAGAAATTATTGCACTACGCCAATGAAATTAAAAAAATACACGATATAGGTGTTCAAGTTGCAATTGTAATTGGAGGAGGAAATATTTATAGAGGATTTAATAATACGGAACATAAAATTGATAGAGTTCAAGGTGATTATATGGGGATGCTTGCTACTATAATTAATGGTTTAGCTCTTCAGAATACACTAGAAAATATTGAAGTTCCTACTAGACTACAAAGCGCAATAAATGTTAACCAAGTAGCTGAACCATATATAAAAAGAAAAGCTATTAGACACTTAGAAAAAAATCGAATAGTAATTTTTTCAGCTGGCACAGGAAATCCATATTTCACAACAGATTCAGCAGCTGTTCTAAGAGCTATTGAAATTGAAGCAAATGTAATTTTAAAAGGCACTAAAGTTGATGGTATATATGACTGTGATCCTGAAATTAATTCAAATGCTATAAAATTTGAAAATATTACATTTCGTGAAGCTATAAAAAAAGGCCTAAAAATAATGGACACTACTGCTTTTACTCTTAGTCAAGAAAATAATTTACCTATAATTGTCTTTGATATTAATTCATCGGATAATTTATTAAAGGCAATTTCTGGAGAAAAAGTTGGTACTATTGTAAATATTTAATACTAATAAAATGAATGAAGAATTAGATCTAATCTTTGATTTAGCTAAAGAATCAATGTCCAATGCAATAACGCATTTAGAAAAAAAATTAATGAATATTCGAGCAGGAAAAGCTAATCCAAATATGCTTTCTAATGTAACAGTCGAATATTATGGGACTAACACCCCTTTGTCTCAAGTCGCAAATATAAATACTCCTGATGGTAGAACAATTATTATTCAGCCATGGGAAAAATCAATACTCCCTGAAGTAGAAAAAGGTATAGAAATAGCTAATCTTGGTTTTAATCCAATGAATAATGGAGAGAATATAATTATTAATGTCCCTGCTCTTACTGAAGAAAGAAGAACAGAATTAGCTAAACAAGCAAAAACAGAAACTGAAGAAGCAAAAATTGCTATTAGAAATGCTAGGAAGGATGCAAATAATGAAATTAAAAAATATTCTGATTTCTCTGAAGATTTGAAAAAAAATTCTGAATTAGATATTCAAGAAACAACCAACAATTATATAGACAAAGTAGATAAGATTTTTGAGCTAAAGCAAAAAGAAATAATGACGTTATAATACTCTTTTTTTCTTTAAGCTATTTTCAGAACTAATTAATACCTTTATAAAAGATAATTTATAAAAAATGTCAGAAAAAAATGTAGGTGGATTATGGGAATCAATTGCTAGAATTATTCTCAATAATAGAATACTTATAATAATTTCTCTAATATTAGCTACGTACTTTTTTAGCACACACTGGCATAAAATTAGATTTACCTATACAGAAGCAAACCTTTTGCCGGATAATCATGAAGAGAATTTAAAATACAATTCTTTTACAAGCAAATTTGGAGAAGAAGGAAATCTAATTGTAATTGGTGTAAAAGATAGCTTATTATTTACACTGGAAAATTTAAATGCATGGAATAAACTTTCTAACAGTTTTAAAGAACTTCCTGAAGTTGAAACAGTAATTGCATTTGGAGATCTACAAAAATTAATAAAAGACAAAGATGAAAGACAATTCTATATTGAGCCATTCATCGAAGATTCTATTAATTCTAATATTGAACTGAAAAATCTAAAAGATGAGCTTTTCTTTAAATCTCCTTTTTATGATAAATTCTTAATTAACACTGAGACAAAAGCTGTTAGGAGTGCAATCAATTTAAAAACATCTATTGTCAATACCGTTAAACGAGAAGAATTTATAAATAATGTTCTTTTACCTAGAGTTAATGCTTTTGAAGAAGCTTACAATATAGACGTTAGAATCTCAGGAATGCCTTATGTTAGAACTAAATATTCAGAAACTATTAAAGCTGAACTTGGAGAGTTTGTCCTTCTCGCAATTTTTGTTACCTCTTTAATTTTCTTTTTCTTTTTTAGATCAGTTAGGGCAACTGTTATTTCTATCTGCACAGTATGTATAGGAGTAATGTGGACTTTAGGAATAATTGGAATCCTTGAGTATGAGCTTACTGTATTAACAGCAGTAATTCCTCCATTAATTATTGTTATAGGAATGCCAAATTGTATTTATTTGATAAAAAAATATCAACATGAAGTTAATACCCACGGCGATAAATCCCTTTCATTACAAAAAGTAATAACTAAGATTGGAAATGCGACATTGATGACAAATGTAACAACTGCCTCAGGATTTGCAACATTTATTATTACAAATAGCCAATTATTAAAAGAATTTGGGACTGTGGCCTCACTAAGCATACTATCAATTTTTATAATCTGTATTTTAGTTATCCCCATAATTTATAGTTTTTTGCCTATCCCAGACTCTAAACATTTAGAGCACCTAAATAAAAAGTGGGTTGTTTCACTTTTTGACTGGATGGCGTCTACAGTAAAATTTAGAAAAATTGAAATTTATACTATAGCGATAATGCTCCTGGCAGTTAGTATTATTGGTATCTATAAAATAGAAATATCTGGAAGTCTAATAGATGATATGCCTAGAAATACAGAGTTTTTTGAAGATGTAATGTTTTATGAAAAAGAATTCAATGGAATTCTGCCGCTTGAAATTTATATTGATACAAAAAGAAAAAAAGCGGTTACTAAATTATCCACAATAAAAAAAATGAAAGTGTTGGAAGATATTATTTCCGAGATTCCAGAACTATCAAGACCTATCTCAGTAGTAAGTCTAGTAAAATACTCTAAACAAGCATATTATAATGGTAATCCTAAATATTATCAAGTGCCGACGACTCAAGAAAATAGCTTCATTCTTTCCTATGCAAAAAATTCAACTACAGGAACAGATGGTATTGACCTAATTAAGAATTTTGTTGACAGCACTGGACAATACACCAGAATTACAACTTTTATGAAAGATATTAAGATTGAAAGAATGGAAAGGATAGAAGAAAAATTAGATTATGAAATTTCGAAAATTATGCCCAAAGACAGATTTGAAGTGTATTTGACAGGGAAAGCATATTTATTTCAGCAAGGGACATATTTTTTAGTTAAAAATCTTATTCTTTCACTCTCATTAGCAATTCTTTTAATTTCAATATTTATGGCCTATATGTTTAGAAATTTTAGAATGATTATTATATCTCTTGTCCCTAATTTATTACCTCTTTTGATTACTGCTGGATTAATGGGCTTTATTGGTATTCCTATAAAGCCATCTACAATCCTCATTTTTAGTATTGCTTTTGGTATTTCTGTTGATGATACAATTCACTTCCTGGCCAAATATAGACAGGAACTTCAAGATAATAAATGGCAGATAAAAAAATCTGTCTACAATGCCATAAAAGAAACCGGTATAAGCATGTTCTATACTTCAGTAGTTCTTTTCTTTGGTTTTTCAGTTTTTATAGTATCAAATTTTGGCGGCACTGTTGCCCTTGGTGCACTAGTTTCTGCTACACTCTTACTAGCAATGCTTTCAAACCTTTTACTGCTACCTTCATTGCTTCTTTCACTTGAAAGGAGTATAGCAAATGAAAAAGTGTTAAAGGAGCCTAAAATTCAAATTCTTACAGATGAAGGGGAATTATTGAATTAATTTCTAGCAAAACCATATCTTTGGATTAAATTATAATTAATGAGTAATACTACTGTTCTCAAAATATTAAATGAATTAAAGAAAAACCAAACAATAGAA
>Ga0066857_10000927_pt1 | contig 11103 bp, 9 predicted proteins | sample ETNtaG_2_FD_65602 | JGI IMG/M metagenome (GOLD analysis project Ga0066857, IMG submission 65602) | Marine microbial and viral communities from oxygen minimum zone, Eastern Pacific Ocean - ETNP201406SV203 | ecosystem: Environmental > Aquatic > Marine > Oceanic | place: Pacific Ocean: Eastern...
CAAATAAAATATAATTTGAGAGAAAGGTTCTTCTAATGTTAAAAATACCTCGTTTCAATGTTTGAAGGTAAAAAAATTCTGATAACTGGTGGAACTGGCTCCCTAGGCCAAGCTTTAACTGAACGCCTTCTTGGTATGGGAGTTGAAACAATAAGGATCTTCAGTAGAAATGAATATAAACAAATTGAAATGGAATCAAAATTTCAAGATAAAAGATTACGTTTCTTTATTGGAGATATTCGTGATTACCAGCGTCTGGAAATGGCATTAGAAGATATTGACATTGTTTTTCATACAGCTGCACTCAAGCATGTCCCAAAAATAGAATATAATCCATTTGAATCTATCAAGACAAACGTAATTGGAACTCAGAATGTTATTGATGCATGTTTAAAGAGAAATGTAGAGAAAGCGGTTTGTATAGGAACGGATAAAGCTGTTTCTCCACTAAATACATATGGTTCAACAAAACTATTAATGGAAAAATTATTTGTTGCTGCCAATAATTATTTGAATAGGGAAAAACATAGAACAGTATTTCTGGCGGTCAGATATGGTAATGTTTTAGGGAGCAGTGGTTCTGTAATTCCAAAATTTATCGAACAGATCAAGGCAAACAAACAAGTCACTATAACTGATCCAAAAATGACTAGATTTAGCATTACTATGAATGAGGCTTTGGACTTAATTCTGAATGCAATAACATCTGCTAAGGGTTCAGAAATTTTTGTTCCAAAATTACGTGCATATAATATTGTTGATGTGAAAAATGCCCTAACGGAATTAATATCAGATACAGGTGAAAAAAATACTGGGATTCGCATTGGGGAAAAGCTTCATGAAACACTGATCAATGAAGATGAAATCAGATACGCCTGGGAGTTTGAAAATATGTATATGATTGCAAGTCCTCTGTACACTTTGTTTAATGATAAAAACATAAAAGAATCTTATCAAGGAATTAAGAAAATAGAAGATGTACAGAAATATTCATCAGATATTGTTGAGAAAATTTCTGTAAAAGAACTAAAAACAATAATAGAAAATGCAGGACTGCTGAACTAATAAATTCTAAGTTTTACTTAATTCAAAAGTGTATTGAATTAGTTTAAACCCATTGTTCTTGAAAAAACGCATAGATTTTTTATTTTGTGGGTTAACATTAGCCAGATATCTTTTTTTTGGGTTTTTTTGAATCATTTTGCGCAATGCGATGTTTCCTAGTTGCTTGCCTTGAAATGATTTTTTTATAAAAATCCCTATTTCGTTTTGTGATGTAAGATAAATTGAGCCAGCTTTGTTAGTATCATATAATATAATATACCACTTTGAGTAAGGTTTCGCAGAAACAAATGCTACATGTTGATAGTATGTAGGCATCTTTTTATGAGAAATATTCGCTCTAGCATCACGCTCCATTAGTAGATTGTATAGAAATCTATAATCAGACTTGGAAACAGTCCTTAATTTTACTAACGGTTCATTCCTAGCCAATTCAGTTTTTGTCATGTGTATTAAAGAATAAATCTTGTGAATAAGTTCTAGTAATAATGAAAGTTACAATAGTAGCAGAGATTGCTTCCAATTGGGAAGGAAATGTTACTAAAGCGAAAAAGCTCATAAAAGAATGTAAGAAAGCTGGCGCAGATGCAGTAAAATTTCAAGCATGGAGAGCCAATGATCTATATGATAAAAAACACCCTAACTGGAGAGAAATAAAAAAATCTGAACTCACCTTTGAAAATATAAAATTACTTAAGGATTTTGCGGACAAAAATAAGATTGGTTTTTTTTGTAGTTCGTTTTACCCAGAGGCTGTTGGATTTCTTAGTTCATTAAATGTAAAAATGCATAAAGTGGCATCAAGAACTTGTCTGTTTAAAGATCCATATTCATACGAAACATTGCAAAAAGAAGCTAAAACGGGAAAGCCAATTATAATTAGTATGGGAATGGGAGGAGATAAAAATAAAATTAAAAAAATATTTTCAAAAAATAAAGTAACTTTTTGTTACTGTATATCAGAATATCCTACAGCATTCAATAAGATACAATGGAATGAAGCAAAAAAATATGATGGTTTTTCTGATCATACATTAGGAATCATTGCGCCAATTGTTTTTAGTATACTAAAAAAACAGCAGGGGGCTAAACATGTAATAATTGAGAAACATGTTAAATTAAAAAATTCTAAGGGTCCAGATGCAAGTTCATCTATAGATACATCACAACTTGCTGAAATGGTTTCAATTATTAGAAAAATTAGATAAGATTATTTCACTGTATATGTCCAATGTTTTATGAAAATTCTACTTTTTGCTCTAGTATTTTGTATAGTGATGATAATTCCAAGTGCAATTGCAGAAGAGAAAGTACCAGACTGGGTAAAAAATAATGCTGGTTGGTGGGCGAATCACTTCATCAGCGATAACGAATTTGTTAACGCTCTAGAATTTCTGATAAAAGAAGGAATAATTCAGGTCAATGCAGTAACTGGTGAAAAATCAGACAACATACCAGACTGGGTAAAAAATAATGCTGGTTGGTGGGCGGCGGATCAAATTTCTGAAACTGAATTTCTTAATGCCATAAAATTTCTGATTGAATCTGGGATAATTAATATTTCAAGTTATAATTGTGATCAAAGTGAAGATCGTGATAGAAATGGAGTGCCAGACATTATTGATACAGCACCTGTTCTATCAGAACGTTCATCAGAAAGCATTAAGAATTATGAGTTTGAAAATAAAAATTGGAGTAATTGCTATTTTCCAAAAGATTTATCACATTACATTTTCACCAAAACTGACTTAACAAATGCAGATTTCACTGATTCAAAGTTATTTAATACTATGTTTGACACTGCAAATCTTCAAGGTGCTGACTTTTCAAATACCTACCTTCAAGGTTCGGTGTTTTATATGTCAGATTTATCATACGCAAATTTTGAAAACGCTGATTTTTCTGCAGACAATTGGGAAGAACCATTTGTAACTTTTACTTATGAAGAACGGATTATAGAAACTACTGCAGAATATACTGACATTGATATTAAAATAACAAATACATGCTATTACAATCCATGTATTTTTAGGCAGATTTCAGGTCCAGTTGATACTAATGATTTTTACGTTCGTACTTTTGGAGAGAATGTACTTCCACTTAACATAGAACTTGTTGATATAATTTCAGATGAAAGTGATCGAAGATCAATCTGGAGGCATCACACTGCATTTGTAGGTTCTAGTATTACCGAAACTATTTTTACAGGATCTGATCTGTCATATGCAAAATTTCGTGAATTAGATATTAACAATGTTGATTTTACAGATGCGAATTTGTCTAATGCAAAATTTAGATATGTTAATTTGAATAATGTAAAACCCGCAGATAACTTACCTAATGGTTTTATCGATGCAGATGGTTTGATTTATTCTCCAAACACAGAATTAAACGCAACAGACCAAGACATCTCTAATAAAAAATTTACAACTCTGGATGACCTTGACGGTGACGATTTCAACATAATGTTTGATCATGCATTAGATTATCCACCAATTAACTGGAGTATGGGAATGACAATTTACGACGAAAAATTGTATGTAGCAGACACAGACAATCATAGAATAATTATATATGATTTGGAAAACAATGAAAAATTATTAACATTCACTTCGCCAATACAAGAGCACTGTGTGAAGAATGAAGAATGTGCATTGGAGAATAGAAACCTTCCAACTTCGATCGAAATTATAAGCGAAAAAATTTTTGTTGCATATGGCTTTCAAGATGAAATACAGGTTTTTGACCTAGATGGTAACTACTTGTGGAAATTTGGTAGTTCGGGTACACAAGCAGGTCAATTTAACACACCTCACAGAATTGCTGCATTAAATAATGAATTATTTGTAGCTGACTCTGAAAACCATCGAATTCAAGTTTTTAATATTGATGGAAACTTCTTAAGGCAATTTGGAACTTATGGTGATTCTATTGGACAATTAAGTAACCCAATTGATGTCCATGCTTACGATAGCCAAATTTTTGTTGCTGATTCAAAAAGGGCATCAATACTTGTTTTTGATTTAAATGGCAAATTTATGAGAGAGTTTGAAGTTAATCAGAATGTTTCTGATATTTCTGAACCATATGGAGTTTTTGTATATGATAATTTAATTTTTGTTTCGGATGTAGGGGATTTCTCGGTAAAAGTTTTTGATTTAGATGGAAATCTTATTAAGCAATTTGGACAACATGGTGATCGTTATGGCGAATTTAAACTTCCTGTCTATACTATAACAGACGGTAAAAAAATATTTGTCTCAGACGCGGATAATCACAGAATTCAAATTTTTAATATCACTCAATAAAAAGATCTTAATCTTCTAATGCTTTTTCATACTAAATTCTTTGTTATTTCGACCATCTTTGAAACGAAAATCGCATAAGTTTAGTAAGTTTGTATTAACAAGAGACAAATTTATTGATTGAATTTACAATTTTATCCAGTTCAAAGGTTTTCAAGTTTGGATGAATTGGTATTGTAACAATTTGTTTCCCGATCTTTTCCGTATTTGGTAAAATTGTGCGGTTTTGATACATTTTCATAGTATGGATTGGCTTGTAATGTGTTCCAGTTTCAATCCCAGCTTGACACATCTTTTCTCGGAATTTTTTTCTATTTTTTACTAATATCCAATATAGATGATATGAACAATCTTTGTTAAATGCGGTTTTATGTTCAACATTAATTTGTTTATCATAAAATTTTGCAATATTTTTTCTAACATTGTTCAATCTATCTAATTTCTTTAATTGTACTAAACCAATAGCCGCGGAAAATTCATTCATGTAATAATTCCATCCTAATTCCTTAACATTGTATTCCGAACCTATCCTGTCTGTAATGCCACACCACCGACGAGCAAGTAATATTTTTCTAAATTGTTTATGGTTTTTATGATTTACCGATATCAAACCTCCCATAGGCATTGCCAGATTTTTTACGGGATGAAAACTAAAACATACAGCTGCTCCATGACTTCCAATTTTTTTGTTTTTATACGTTGCACCCGCTGCATGTGCTGCGTCCTCTATAATTGTCAAATCATTTTTTCTTGCAATATCTTGTATACTTTTCATATTACATGGCATACCACCAAAATGAACTGGTATAATGGCTGTAGTTTTTGTAGTAATTGATTTTTGAATGCTTTTAGGACTTAAACATAATGTTCCAAGATCGACATCAACAAAAACAGGCTTTCCTCCATTAACAAGAATTGCATGTGCAGTTGATATGAAACTAAGTGATGGTAAGATCACTTCCTTGTTTTTTACGTCAATTAATGATAATGCCAAATTTAGCGCAGCAGTACCACTGTTAACTGCAATACAATCGCGTGACTTGACATAACTTTTGAATTTATTTTCAAATTCTTTTACGTATCCCTCACCAGAGCCAGATGCCCATAAATGACTTCTTAGTGTCTTAACAATGCTTTTTTCTTCTTCATTACCAATTGTGGGATCAAAAAGTTTAATTTTCTTTTTCATATACAACACCTTTTTCTAACCTCGCAAATACTTCTCATCCTCTTTTAATGATTTTTTATATCCTTCAAGAGGATCTGTGTTATCACATAATTCAAGTAAATTAGGTTCTTGTTTAAATAATTCAAAAATATTTTTAAATAAAATTGGCCGTTCTGAAATTTTAGACGTCACAGCTCTTAGAATTGACAAATCTTTCTCTCTATCTAAAGTCAGTCTAGATATAGGAATGTTCTGAGAATTTTTTAAATTAAACTGTTTAAAAATATCTTTATTTTTTTTCATGAATGGTGTTACATGTTCTCTCTCAGATGGTAATTTTGCATCTCTCCATGTTCTTTCGAGTGTTTGTATTGAAAATACTTCAACATCAAATCCTGCAGGAAACGTACTGATTAGATTATTTGATGCATAATCACAACCAAGTTTTTGAAAATTTATAATTACCTGGTCTACAATTGTAGGATCTATAAATGGTTCATCTGAAGTGATTCTTACTATAGTATTTAATGAAAACTTTTCCGCACAGTGATAGTATCTATCTAAGACGTCAACTGATTCACCTCTGAAATACTCTATATCATTATTTTTTGCAAAATCAGCTATAACATCATCCTCTTCAAAGTTTGTAGTAGCAATGATAATCTTTCCCAACAATTTGGAGTGTTTTAGTTGGTTAATCACATAATCAAGAGTAGTATGTTTTTTGTCTAATAACATCAAAACTTTTCCAGGTAATCTTGTGGAACCCATTCTAGCCTGAATTATGCAACCGGTGTTCAAATTATAGCTCTTACCTCAAATGAAAAATGCATAGTTTGAATATTACCGTAACTATCTAAACTTACTAATGAATTATCAGTTCAAATATAGAGAAGAATGAATTGAAAATAAAGGAAATAAAGCAGTAATATTTTTGATGTATGATGAGAATTTGTAACAGATGTATTCAGCCTGATACGAGACCTGGAATTTATTTCAATGATCAAGGTGTATGTGGTGCATGTCTTTGGGAAGAAGAAAAAAAAGAGATCGATTGGAAATCTAGAGAAAAAGAACTGGAAGATATAGCTGAATGGGCTAAAAATAAAGCAAAAGGCAATTATGATTGTGCTATTGGTATTAGTGGGGGTAAGGATAGTACCAAACAAGCCTTAACGGCTAGAGATCTACTTGGTTTACGTTGCTTATTGGTTAATTGTGAACCAGAAGGTATTACAGAAATTGGAAGTCATAATATTGAAAATCTTAAGAAATTGGGATTTGATGTAATCAGTATAAGACCAAATCCTAAAGTGATGAAGTTATTGATAAAACAAGATTTTTACAAATACCTCAACCCAGTAAAAATAACAGAATTTCCACTTTATGCCTCAACTTACATTATTGCTGAGAAATTTGACATTCCACTCATAATTCAAGGAGAGAATCCTGGATTGACTCTAGGTACTAGTCTTACAGGAATTGGCACTGATTCTAATGCAATGAAAGCTGATGAATTACAAACTTTATCTTCTGGTTGGAAAGAATATGTTGGAATTGAAGGAGTGGGAGAAAAGGATCTTTACTTATTTCATTATGATAGAAAAAAACTGGAAGAAAAAGGATGTAAAGCGATTTGGCTGAATTATTTTCTTAAAGAATGGTCAAATTACAAAAACGCTATCTTTGCTAAAGATCATGGTCTTATGTGGCGTCCTAAAGATTTTGATCCAGAATCAGTGGGTACATACTTACCATATTTTCAGCTTGATGGTGATCTAACTCAGGTCAATCAATTGTTAAAATATGTAAAATTTGGATTTGGTCAATGTATGGATCATGCTTGTTATGATCTTAGAGAAGGCAAGATAACAAGAGAAAAGGCAATCGAGTTAGTAAAAAAATATGATGGAAAATGCTCGGAAGTGTATATTGAAAAATTTTGTAGTTATATTGGTATCTCACAGAAGGAATTTTGGCTAGTTACGGAAAAATTTCGAGGTCCTATGTGGAAAAGGGATAAAAAAGGAAATTGGTATAATACTTTTCTAGACATTTTAAAATGATGTTAATGTATCCGGGTCTTTCGTAAATTTTGGTTTCTTCCATTAATTTTTTTAAGTTTGTTTTATAGAAAATTCTATTAACTTTCGTGAAGCACAGCCTTTATTTGAAAGATAATTATTAACATATTTTTTGCCTCTGTTTATCGTTTCACGTTTAAATTCCTGATCTTGCAGTAAGCGATTAAAATTTGTTTCAAAATTTTGGAGTTCAGTCCTAATACATGATTTAGATTTAAAAAAAGAACAATCATCGTCACCTATATTATAATTTTTTACAGAAACTGAGATAACAGGTTTTTCAAAGATTTGCGCTTCTAGAGTCACGGTAGAAATATCAATTGTCACTAATACATCACAGGATCTGATTAAATCTGATATATTTCCCGCTTTTATTACCTTAATTTTTGGAGCAATTTTTTTCACAAAAGCAGTAATGTCTAGTTCAGCTGGATCAGGATGTAATTTAATTATTAATTCCTTATCTGCATTTAAGACCGTTTTACAAATAGTTTTAACTGCTTCAAGATATTTTTCCATTGTTTTGATCTCAGCATCAATTACAAAACTACCAACATTTGGAGACTGCGCTGCCAATAAAACAAATCCCTTATTTTCAGCTAAAGTTTGATTCTTCTCCTCAAATAATTCATCAAAATAAGGACTTCCAGTAATTTGGATTTTTTTTAATGGTATTTTACATTCCTCCAAATATTGTTTGTCTACTGGACCCCAAACAGCTATTTTATCAGAACGACGAGGAATAACACCAAGAAATTGATTTGCTTGAAAAGCCGCTTTATCATCAAAATTAATACCATGTTGAAGTAAAATTACCGAAGCTTGAAATTTTTTTGCTACCTGAATTAAAATTTGTTCTTGAAAACCCATCTCTGATAAAACAATAACAGCGGATGGAGTAAATTTTTCAAATAATTTTTTGGCAAGCATTATTTCTGTTAAAGCATTTTTGAATCTGCTTTTGCATAATTGAATAAAACTATGCTTTATGCTTTGCCAAAAAGATATTCCATTGATTGAAAAGAATGATTCAAGAAAATCTTCGTGACCTAACAGCGATTGAATAAAATTTTCGCCTAATTCACCATTTTTTTTAATCGAATTTAATAAAACATTATCTATTAAATGGTTTTCTGAAATAATTCTACATCCTGATTTTTTAAGAATAGATGATGACTGAAGATTCCAAATTGCTGGTCTACGTCGATTGTATAACAGAATATTTGAAAGGTTCTGTAATTCGGGTGAAAAAATTGTGTTGTATCTTAAAGGATCGAACTCAGTAAACAAAATGGTCTTTTTAGATGGATTAATTTCTTGTATTTTTCTAATCATAATTTTTTCTGATATTTTTTTTAGAGAATTATAATGTTTTTTAGAAAGCTTAATTGTAAGATATTTCCCACCAATTTCAAATCTATTGCTTATCGTATCTAAGTAAAATTTGGCTGATAATTTTTTGCCCCCCAATGAAATTACGTGTTGGGAAAATTGTTTAATCATCTCATAATGAGCAGATGATGCAAAAAATTTAGCGTTGGGATATTTTTTGGCAATTCGTGTAATTTCGAAAAACTTTTTCATAACTGGTAATAAAATAAAATAAAAATCGATGTAGAATAATTCTCCCAAATTTATATTCTCATAAGTAATAGAATTAGAAATTTTTGTCTCAAACCATTTTGTAAGTTTGTATGTTTCCTTTTGTAGAAAATGGATATCTTTTTCATCCAAAAATGAATCAGAAACTTCATGTGGTATTCTTCTTAGAGTTAGGATCTCATGTGATTTATAATCAAAAGTGATTATAAGTGAATTATTTTTTGAAATGAATTTTTCTATATTTTTTAAGTTAGTGCTTGACTCAAACAAAACAATATTTTGTTCTTTTTGTAATGAACTCATTCTACATCATGATAATTTTAGAAACTTTTCTTCCTAAATGACGATTTATTTTTTCCATTTATCCCAGTTATAGCCATCGAATAAGATGTTTTTCATCTCATCATCATTAGGTCTCCATGCAGTATCTGCTAAAACTAAAACTTTTGCAATTTTTGTAGTTGGATTTACAATTGCAGCTGCAGTTCCATTTGATACAGTAATTAAAATTGGTTTATCCGAATCTGCTTTTATCTCATGAAATTTTCCATCATTATCTTGAATAATCAAAACTACATTACCATGAATACAGAAAAAAAAAGTGGTTCTATTTTTATGAATATGTGGACCCTTAATTTCTCCTGGATTTACAGAGTTTACATAGACCATTTTAGGATGATTTTTGATAAGATTATCCCAGTCTCTCCAAACTACCGTTAATTCGCCGTTAATATGAGAATCTGTGATATCTCTGGTTTGATGCTTTTCTAAATCCCATACAGAGAAATTTTTGTTTTCCACTTGAAAAAACACAAATTGTTTATCAATAAAAGTTTGGATTCAAAGGTACTTAACAAATTATACAATATTTTATTAAGTTTGAAAAAATCGAGATTATATGAAATTACTTGTTACAGGCGGACTTGGATTTATCGGAAGTAATTTTATTCTTAAATTATTAACAGAAAATAGTGATTATGAGATAATCAACGTTGACGCTGAATTATTTGGTGCTGATCACAAAAATCTATCTAAAATTAAAAATTCAGAAAAATATTGTTTTAAGAAAGGTAATATTACAAATAAAAAATTTATGGAAGAGCAGATTGCAAATTGTGATGCGGTGATAAATTTTGCGGCGGAAACATTTGTTGATAGAAGTATAAATGATGCAAATCCATTTCTTGTTTCAAACATTAGAGGTGCGTATACTATTCTAGATATTGTTACTAAACAGAAAAAACGAATGATCCAAATATCAACTGATGAAGTTTTTGGTAGCTTAGAAGATGGAACTGCTGATGAGCAATCCAAATTGAACCCTTCGAGTCCATATGCTGCAACAAAAGCAGCTGCAGAGCTTTTAGCAAATTCATATTCTGCAACATATGACTCTGACGTAATTATTACTAGATGTACAAATAACTATGGCCCTCGTCAGTTTGCGGAAAAACTGATTCCAAAAACTATCCTATTGGCAAGTAAAGATAGGAAAATTCCAATTTATGGTAAGGGTACCAATATACGAGATTGGATTTATGTTGACGATCACTGTGATGCTGTTTTACTTACTCTCCTTAATGGGAAGTCAGGAGAATCATACAACATCTCTGCAAATAATGAGATTGATAACCTAACGGTGGTAAGAAAAATTCTGGAGATAATGAACAAGCCGGAGGATTTAATTGATTTTGTAGAAGATAGACCTGGACATGATTTTAGATACAGTATGGATTCAAAAAAAATTTCTGATGAATTGGGATGGAGGGTAAAATCAAATTTTGATGATGGCTTAAGAAAAACAATTCAATGGTATTTAGATCGTCCTGACATCTTGAATAGTGTTTCATCTACAGTGTTAGATTCAACACCTTGGAAAAGT
>Ga0066857_10000937_pt1 | contig 11051 bp, 5 predicted proteins | sample ETNtaG_2_FD_65602 | JGI IMG/M metagenome (GOLD analysis project Ga0066857, IMG submission 65602) | Marine microbial and viral communities from oxygen minimum zone, Eastern Pacific Ocean - ETNP201406SV203 | ecosystem: Environmental > Aquatic > Marine > Oceanic | place: Pacific Ocean: Eastern...
TGTAATAATCAGCCAAAAAAACCGCTCTGTAAAAGACAAGGCTTTTCCTTGCGAAGCAGTTTCAGTTTCTACAATATCGATCCTTTGTTCTAAGCGGTCTAAACGTATAAAAAAACGGTCAATATGCTTAAGAACTGTGGCAACACGTTCCTCGATACGCGCAATAGAGATAATGGCTTCGGACAATCTATCAAGTTTATCCTCAACTTTAGCTAAGCGCCTGGCATCCTGTGTAGTCTCTGCCATATTAGTTATATTCGTTTGTCATTAATTCTGGTACAGCTCGTATATCTGGTGCGGGCTTAACTTTATCCTCTGCAATATTCTTTTTGAGCTCCATAGATAAACCTGTTTGGGCTGCTTGGCTTTTCTTTAATTGATACGACTGTTCCACAATCTCGTTTTGCAGTTTGATCAACATCTTAAAACCTTCAATTATCCTAGGAGGTAAATCCTCTATTGCGTACTTGACTCCATCATAGTCAATAGTTTCTATTTTACCCTCTGGGGACTGTGCTTCATCTACATTCATTTATTATCCACTTTCTAATGTGGCTATTCGAGCTTCAAGAGCATCGTTTTTAGCACTAAGTTCTTGTATCGCAGATGTTAAATAACAAGCCAGTTTTTCGTAAGCTACAACTTTTGTACTCCCTAATTCTTCATTTAAGGTTTTTTCTCGTGTATCCTCTCCTGACAAGTCATCGTGTTGCGGGACATCGTTCTCGTCTACTAAGTGCGGAAAAATAAGTTCAACTTCTTGGGCAATTAAACCAATTTGTTCATCCGACATACCCTTTCCCTGCTCTGATTCCGGCTTCCATTTGAAATACGTTGGTTGAAGCTGGTTGATTTTTGCAAGAATACCATCTGATACAGAAATTCTACTTTGAATGTCTTTGAGTCTTATATCAGAGTGAGTTGCTGCTCCTGAAGAGTAAACAAGCCCGACTCCATAGAAAGCATGGGTAGTGCTATAACCTATAATTCCATATTTATCCCCTCCTGCGTTATACCCTAAGACGCCTCCATAGGTGGGGTGGAATGTTTTCCCATATACCCCGTAATAACCCGTCGAAGGAGATGAGCCAGACACGCCAGAAAGACCGTATAAGCCATAATGCGCCCCGTTAGTGTGTCCTGTAACCGCTGCGCCTCCTCCATCAGTTGTTATATAAGCACCTATTTGATTACTAGACGCATTGTCCAGGTGGACTCTTAGTCCTATGCTTCCTGTACCATTATCATATGAATAGAGTTGTGCCCCTGTGTAGGCGTTAGAACCTATTCCAACCTCGCCGGAACTAAGAACATGTATGGCAGCTGTTGTTGTTGCAGACCCAATATATCCACTATCAGGGATAACAATGTTGCCCCCTGTGGTCATCGTACCTCCGCCAGTATAAGTTCCCGATACGTCTAGGTTGGCGTTAACATCAACCAAAGTTGCTGTAAGTTCTATTTCGTCAGTAGCAGCAATATCTAATACTGTTCCACTAGCACCTTGTATAAATTGAGTAGCATCATTAAAACATAGTTTATTTGTAGAGTTTAAAGTTAAGCCTATACCGTCTGTGTGAGTTAATGTTGTATCTTGATCATTACCAAAATAAATGACACCCCCATCTGCTAAATAAAGGTCGGACCATTCTGCTGAAGCTGTTCCTAAACTATCTCCATCAGCGGATGAAGGGTCAGCACCAGTAGTAGCCGCCCAAGAGATATCTGTTCCGTCAGAAGTTAATACATAATTTGCAGACCCAACAGTTAGTGCAGCAGGATCACCGCTTGCATCCCCATAAATAATTTTACCTCTTGCAAGTCCTGCCATTTTAGCAAGGGTTACTTGATTATCAGCTATGTGTGCCGTGTCTATTGAGCCATCGGCTATCTCTGCACTATCAATAGCATCGTCTGCCATTAAAGCATTTGTAATCTGGGAGTTAGCAATATGAGCAGTATCAATACTGCCATCTACGTAATGTGCCGAATCTATTGTGTCCGCCGGAAGAACAGGAATTTGACTAAAAGTAACTACGCCATTAGAAGCGATTGCAATTGCATCAGTATCAGATGCACTACCAATATTACCGGCATTCGCGATAACTAAACCTGCGCCAGAAGTAATTACTGCCCCTGAGACTATCTCACTGTTAAATGTTGCTTTACCGGCATCACTTCCATCTATCGTTAAAAATGTTGTATCTGAGCTACCATCTGTGCCTTTTAAGATAATATCAGTATCGTTACCCTGTGCATCGATCGTAATATTTCCTACACTAGTAGCTAAGGTTACAGCAGCGTCCCCAGTAGTTAATTCATCAGCGGCTTTTAAAGATTCCAAAGTCGCAGCTACTATACGAAGCTCTATAAGATCATCGGCACTAAATGTAAGGGCAGAAGTATTATCTTGGGCTCGTACTATAGTTAAAGTATTTCCACTCCTAGCCGTAACTTTTACTATTTCCCTAGTAGTAAGTGCATCTGCCCGTATAAGAGTGGCGTAGAAAAATTCACCAGAAGATAGGGCAGGGAAAACACTACCGTCATCCACAGCTACACTCGTATCACCAGTACCTAAACTACTGGTGCTTAGTAAAGTCTCAGCGTTATTGGTGAATTTAATAGTCATTTAAGACACCGTTATAGTCCACGTTACCGTCATAGCGTCATTTGCGCCCTTATTTATAACAGCAAATTCTGTTCTGCAAAGTAAAGTACCGCCAGAGCTAGCGTTAAGAATACCAGCTTCAGTTAATGCGCCAGTGCCTGTACCTGCCGCAAAGGTACAAACATAAGTAACTACTGCTCCTGAAACACTAGGAGTGGCTACGGCAGTTCTACTACCACTTACTATTGTCTCCAAAGTAGTATCACCAGCAGCTGGGTTAGTTGTGCCAGTGCCTAGTTCCATATGGGTCATGGCCGCGGGGCTGTTGCTAGTTGTTTTAAGCATACTTGCAGCAACAAAACCTTTACCGGCTGTTGTTACCAGATTGGGAACTTCACGTATAAGCTCCCCGTTCATCTCGAACTTTACATTACCTGTTATTTTGAAATCTTCGTTAAACATTATAGAGTCCTCTAACTATTTAAAGTTGATGTATTTAACACCCGCTCGTTTAAAACACTGCTCTGAAGTCCTATCAGTACAGCGGAAAAACTTTCGGACATAGTAGCTGAGTCAGCGAGTGTTTTAGATAGGTTTATAGCATGACTTTCGCTCATAGTTGCTACGTTATTAACACCATTAACACTAGTCATGGTGACGCCTAAACTAAAAGTAGTAGTTTCATTAAAACCAAATGCATCAGATGATGCTTGTCCAACAGATACCGTATGACTTTCACCCACAGATGCAGAATCTGATTCAGGGTGCGAAAGAGCTAAAGCTATAGCTTCTGCTACCGAGGGAGTTTCTGTAAAGGTACGTGCCCAGGATAATGTTTTTGCAAAAGACTCCGACATGGTAGCCGCGTCTGTAAAACCCTTAGATACCGACATAGCATGGCTTTCTGTTACAGAAGCTATATCAGCTAGAGCTTTTGCTAAGCTATATGTAAGATTTTCAGTGGCTGTAACAGTAAGAGCGTTAGGGGTGCCAGGTAAAAAATAAAGATTCAGGGTTTCTGGATCCAGGTAAATATTTGCCAGCGAAATTAATTCATGCGCGGACAAAGCCTGCAGGGATTGGTGTATAACGGAGATTTTTGCGTGCGTAAAAATAGAGACGGACTCTGTCGCATCGGTAGCAATAACCGCCGATATATTCTGGTGGTCAACTGTAAACTTAAACGCCATTAGTCGAAATCATCCCGCACTACAAATTTCACAAAGTCCTGTACAGTTTGTATACCACCCCCGGAGGTAGTGTACTCAACTTCTCCCTCAAAAGTACCAGCAGCCGTCCAAGTATCAGTGGGGAACACTGTTTTGCATTCTCCCGCGGATGCACTGGTAATCGTCATGGTAATTGTGGAAGCGACTGTTGTAGACCCAACTTCCCGTATACGAAGCCGTACTGTACCCCCTGTTATATTAATAGGGGCCCATGTATCTGAATTTTCAGCGTCCAACGTCTGCCCTGAAGCCGCCGTATTGCTGTCTTTGAGAGTGAAATTAAGCTCTGGGAGGGTGTCTCCTACCACTAATTTCACTGTTGATGTGTATGCCATATTTAGTACCTCTTCATGTAACTTTAGTAGATAGCTGCAGCCCCTGGCACATAGTCGATTAATTTAGCGTTCCCGCGGACTAAATCTTCTATACGTTCTGCCGAAGGCCCAAGAGGAGGAACCCACCACGATCTACCAAATTCGCCCGCTTCTAGCATGGGAAGAACTAGACCATAAGGCCCAAGTGGCCCTGCTCTATCTATAATGTCTCCTGTATACGTACTCCAATCCATAGTGTCGCTCCTAAAGGCTTTTTCATCAAAACCTCGGCCTACATATTTAACCCATTCCCGTATTTCCAAACCCAACATGGTAAGAGGCAAAATAGTTACTGCCCCTAAAACCAAAGGAATGGAGGCGCTGGAAATAGTTCCGTCTTCAGCATACCTATTCTTAGTCTCCCTCATAGCACCACCAATAATATTCTTACCGTAGGCATAGAAGAAGGACTTAAGCTGCCATACGACTGCAGTATATGGATTAGAAGCCCAAACAGGTCGCTCTGCTGCATTAGGACGCACAATAGACTCTTCTACAAATCTACCAATAGCCAATTGTACCCGTTCACCCTGAGGGGATTCAAAACTACGGCCATTCGCATCCCAATAACTAACATCCTCTCTAGATACACCAAGTTCTTGCAGCCACCTAGTAGATTTCTCCGAATTGATATTGGCCTGACGTATAAGGAACTGTTCCCCCATACCCGCAGAAAACACTCGGGTAAAATTGGTAAACCATTCCAATCCAATAGCCTGGAAGAAAACATCAGAAACTTTCTGGGCTGCAGGGGTTATATGCCCAAGCTCACTGGCCTGCATAATGCTAGTATTAAGAGAGCCGAAAGATACTACTCCTATATCTCGCGAAAACTGCTTCATCTCTTCAGCATCTGTAAAATATCTACGAAGTTGTCCAAAAGCTGTTTTAAAATTCTCCTTAGAAAGTTCTTTAGAACGTAGAATAGGTCCGGCGAAATCGCCCAAGGAAGCCAGGGTCGCAAAAGTCAGATAGGTAATAATATTAATAGTGAGAAACACACTATTTATGTTACGCATCGCATTAGACATGCCTAAGCCAGACTTACCTATCATGGCCTTAACTGCATCTCGCGCTTCATTCCGCTTAACTTCATCAGGAATACGAAGAAGCATTAACTCCATAGCTCTCCATCCTCGCACCTGAGAACCAACCTTGATATTATTAAAAGCCTTCTGTAGATCAAGACCTACCGTATTTAAATTATGTAGGTCCTCCCTGGTCATCGTAGTTTGTACGTGATTCAAGTATTCCAACCGTTTGGTCATGTCTTCTACATAACGTCGAATGGAAGTACCAGCAGCTTCCAAAACCTCTCTACCCTCACTATCTTTTAACTCACGTAAACGCGCATTAGGTATAGCCTTAAAATACTTAGCACGAGCTTCACTTGTACCAATAGCTACATCTCCTACTTCGGCGTGCGTATTATCCATATTGTCTTGTCTTTCACGTATAAGCGCCCCCACTATTTTGTCAAAGCTCCCGGGAGTACGTGAGATTTCCTCCCCCTTAGAATTATAGACAACGATGTCATCAGGACCTTCTGGATTAAACTCCTCCAGAAGCTCTACTAACCTAGCCTGAAGCTCTGGGCTAGCTTGTAGTTCATACAAAGCAAGAATACGAGGATAGAAATTTGCACGTTTCGGTACGTCCTCATCTACTCCTCTAATATAGTTTTCATAGAAATCATCTAGATACTGACGTACTTGCCGCGCTTCAGGACTAAGCTGACTAGTAGGAACCCGATCATCCTCTGCCTCACGTAATATAGACTCAAATGCATCTAAATCCGGCACCCTTGCACCAAAGACATTAACTTTAGTAGGGGCCATTTCCCATAACGTACTAAGCCTCGTATAAATCAATCGTCCTCTGGCATTTAAATACCCTTCTTTTTCCTGAGACTGAGACATAGAATACAAAACCTTAGCTATTTCTGAAGAAATAGCCTTCACAACATTATGTGCAGGAAGCAAGAAGAACGAAACAGACCAATGCCTTCTATCATTCGGAAGAAGATCACTACCTGCTTTTAAACTATTTAGGGCCAGCCTTTTTATTTGTTGTAATGCTCTCCTAGGCATAAACTTCTCATAGGTGGATAACGTTTCATCCACCATATTTCGAACCTGTACTGCAGTTTCAAAGGGCAACTTCAGATTACGATCCCGACCTTCGCTATACGTTTTAATAACGTCCTGTATGTACGTATCGAAAGATTCATTTCGTCTAAATCTACGTTTTAGAGCCTGATCGAGACTATTAAATACCTTAATTATCTTATCGGCTAGACGCTTGAAGAAACTATCTACCGCATTTTTGGGCTTATCTTTCCATATTCTATGGCGTCCAAATCCGGTGTCTCTATATTCTTCAAAACCGTGGTGGCCTCTTCTGGGGCCTCTTAATAACCAAGCCCCTAACTTATCCGCAAACCATTCCTCAAACCCGGCCTCACCGTAGTACGACTCTGAAACCCCTGCATTTCGGTCTGCTTCCCACTCTGTTATTAAATCTTTACGGAGTTTGGGATTATTTAGAGATCGTTCCAGTTCTTGATAGAAAATGGCATGTCCTATTTCATGTCCTAACGTAAGAATGGCTTTAGCCTGTTGTTCCGCAGAAGCGTCAGGAGGAACATCTATAACAATCAGGTCCGTATCTCCGTATCGAAAATACAGACCTAATTTACCATCGTCTTGCATTTGTTGGACGTCAGTTTGAATTCGTTCTTGTGTACTTGGTGATGCCGACTTCACGTTGTACCCCTCGGCTAAAATCTGCTGGGCCGTGATCACATGAACAGTTCGATCGTCATATCCAAGTAGGCCATCCAAAACCTCTTTAAGCTGAGGCCACAGGTCACGAATAACAGATGTCCAACCTATATCAACAATAGCCCTACCTCTTATAGAGCGTCTATTAGACTGTCGAGCTCCAGCCTCTGCAATGGATCCCCAATAGTCCGACCTTTGACTATCCCGTCTAAGCTCCAAGTAAGATAATGGAATCCTATCGGCTTTGTCTTCTACTTGGCCTACTGGTCTCCGGGGTTGAACATCCCTAAACGTCTCATCCTCCCGTACGAGAATTTCCTCTGTACCAAGGATCGTATCCCCTACTTCGTAACCACGTTCAGCTAACGTAGAAGCTTGTGCTTCAGCCCTCGGACCTGCAGTTGGTTGTGCCTCTGAATAAAAATCTCGGATACTTGTCAATAGTTCAGGGAATTTAGTTCTCCACACTCCTCTATCTTGAGTATGAGTTAAAGCAGCGTTTCCAGTAGCTAAAAGAGCTTGCTGTGCCTCTGGGTTCTGCTCGAAAGAAGCACGCATAAGACGTTCCATTAATCGAATATTCCAATTCGCCTCTGTCTTGGTCCCTTCTTGCCCTACAATTTTTACTGGGCCTTTACCCCACCTGGGATTGTTATAAACAGTTTCATCAAACGCCCCGGATTTAAGGGACTGATACGCGTGCTCTACACTCTGATACTGCCTACCTGGCGTGCTCCTAAAAGGTCTTACAGCAAGATTACTTAGTTCAGCATTCTCATTAGTTCCTGCCCAAATATTTAATGGGGGGCCTGCTTCTGTAGCAGCTGGTTGTGCCGCTGTTGGGGCTGCAGTTCCTTCTCTAGCTGCCTTCTCGTAGACATCCCGTATAGCTTGTCTACCGGCTTCGTTAATACCTCGAGTGCCTATCCCTGCAAAATTAGGAGTTAGAGTAGGGGTTTCTGTTTCTGTAAATTTAGACCCATCCCAAGTGAACCATTGTCCTAGTTTTTGAGAAAAAACATAGACAGGTTTACCTTCATTAATACCCATCTCCACTGCCCAAGGAGTTCCTCTATCAGTTTTAGTATCTATTAAAGTTCTAGTAGGATTAAAACCCCCTCTAATAATGGCAAACACAGCGTCTGAATTTTTCACTTGGAACCAGTTTCTATGTATCAAGGAAATAGAAGATAGTTTTGAAGGAGCAGATCTTGTTGTATCTCCTCTTTCCCGCATACTCGCCGCTGCTCGCTGAACATGAGGTCTAGCTTCTGCTTTTTGTGCGTCTGTTAATAAAACATTACCTTGGGGAGGTTTAGACCCTCCTTCTATCCAATAATGTTTAATATTTTCCAGAAGCATTCCATACTGCTTCCCAATCATCCCCCACACAGTATCGGCCCCTACAGCGCCACCAGAATGAAGGGTTGCTGCTTCTATAGTTGTTGGGGCGGCTTCTTGCTGCTGTGTAGGTTGTATCCCTTGTTGTTCTAATACACTGCTAGGCACATGCCTAAAAGTCATGCTAATACGGGGAGCATTAGCTGGGCCTACTGCATGTAAATTTTCAGCCTGGAACGTACCGTCTGGCATTACATACAGATCACCATCATTAACAGTACGAGTTGCTTTTTTCCTGGTTTGTTTATTAGTTAGAGTAACTTCAGAAGCGCCGCCTAAGTTAATAGTGGCAACTGCCCCTATAGTCTTATTTCTCCTCAGGAATACAGCCTCGTCATCGGCATGGGCACCTATACCTTTCCCTCTAGGATATAAGTTAATTAAAACACTATTAAAGTACCCCTCAGGATAATTTAATCGTGCCTCTAATCGTCTTGCCAGGTCAGAAAATACATCCGGCATATCCTGAGCTTGATGCCTAGCTCCCGTATATTCGTAATCTACAGCGCCAAACCAGATTACGTCTCTTCCTGATGTTCTCTTAGTTAGCTCATTTTCTCGAATAACCTGAGCAAACTCATCAAAACGAGGGCTCAGATCACTAAACGCGCCTTGTTGGAATAAAGCCCTATCAGAAGGTTCTACTGCCTCAGAAGGTTCTACTGCCTCAGAAGGTTCTACTGCCTGAGTCGCTGTTGCTCTTAACTGTGCAACCCTTCTTTCACTCTCATCGAGTAATTCTTGCGTAACTACCCTTTTTCTTGGCCTCGTGAGCTGAGCCTCACCTCCCCCTATTCGTAGATCTGCCTCCGCGGGGTCTTCTTTACCTATCTCCAGCTGCCTTTCAATTGCTCGCTTACGGGCAACTTCAGTCTCATCTAAATAATCGGGAGGATAGAACCCCTGCAGATTGCCATTATTCTCTTGCCTATAAGCATCGGCTGCGTCTTGTAGAATAGCGTCATGCTTCGCCTCTATCTCCGCTAGTTCTTGGCGTAATGCAGCATCATCAGGCGTACCAGGTTTTTGGATACCGCGCTCTTGCTGAGCCGTATTAAAAGATACGAGGTTTCCTCTTCCTAGGTCATAAATATTGGCATCCTTCCAAGCTGCAACTCGTCGACTCTCTGTTACATCACCTTGTCTAGACCATAGTGACAATTGCTGTGGTCGACGAGGTGATGTAGGAGAAGGTTCTAATGTACTAAAGGCTATCTCTGGCTCAGTTATAGGCTCCTCTCTGTAAAGAAGCTCATAACCATTTTCCACGAGAGCTGCATGGACACGAGCGAAGCCCTCGACAATAGATCCCCCTTCTAATAATGACGCTGGGAATTCCCGGGAGTCAGTGTCACGAATAATATCCATCCCCAACCTGACCAGGGTGTGCATATACACCTTCCTAACAGTCCCATCAGGATCTCTAACAGACCAGCCAGGGGTTTGGTTCCTTTTCTCTGGCGCAGCTCTAGAGGCTTTCATTACCTGCCTTTCGAGACGTTCTGGAATATTTATCTCAGTCCCGCTAGTCCCACCCAATAAATCATTGGGGGAAGTAGCAATGACCCAGTTTCCATCTTCATTGAGCTGTGGAGTCAAGGTATGCGAAGGATTAAGACTTGCTTGTGCTTTGAAATCCTCAAGAAACTTAGTAGGTAATGAATCTAAAAGCCTCCTAATGGCATCAGATTCTTCTACTTGGTCGTATTCTATACCGTTGTATTCCAGAAAATCTTTTTCAAGGCCTTTTCTTCTATCAAATTCAGCATTAATTTCTTCAGAAGTAGCATTCTCTCCAAGCTTTTGAAGGATTTCATCAGGCGCTTTCGGAGGCCATGTCATCACAGGCTGGTCACGTTGCGCCGCAATAACGGCAGCTTCGCTTTTTTTCTTGTCCTGCTCTGCTACAGTAACTTTTCTTCGTACAAACCCTTCTTCGGGGGCATCGACGATAGTAAGGACATCCGCCCCTTCAACCCCTTCAGCCCCTTCAGCCCCTTCAGCCATTTCAGCAGGCTCTATAATACCTAACGGTAGGCTAGATTCATCAGCCATCCCACGAACAATAACCTCTTGTGAGGCTTGCTCAGCTAAAACAAGAAGAGCCCCGTCGTTTATTCTATTTTCATGCGCCGCGTAGGAATCATTAAATTGAGGCCGTCCATCGGACGGTTCCCCAACGGGTGCTACTAAACCGTGCCCTACTTCATGCAGGATAATAAATTCTGTAAATTCCTCTAACGTAGAAAAAGCATTCTCGGGTAAGGGACGTACTCCTTTTACTAGCGGTTTAGTCCAAGCTTTATCGTCGAATTTCTGCCTAAGGATTTTTTCATTGATATAAATTATCCCGGTTCTAGAATCACGTCTCGCCCACCTGTGTTGACCTACTCTGCCCCTACTTGATTCAGTGCCCTCCCTGTGCCGGGGGCTCTCAGCTTCAAAGTCAATGGTCGCGTTGGCTCTTGCCTCCATAAAATCCTGCATCGTAAAGCCGAGCGAGTTTAATTCTTGTTCGCGCCGAGCAGTTTCAGGCTCTGCTTGGGTAGGAGGTTGGCGTGCGTCTAACCTTGCTTGGACTTCTGCATCTATACGCTCTTGTACTCGCCTATTAAATCTATCACCTGCCTCATCGCCAAAATTTTGACGGATC
>Ga0066857_10000939_pt1 | contig 11046 bp, 11 predicted proteins | sample ETNtaG_2_FD_65602 | JGI IMG/M metagenome (GOLD analysis project Ga0066857, IMG submission 65602) | Marine microbial and viral communities from oxygen minimum zone, Eastern Pacific Ocean - ETNP201406SV203 | ecosystem: Environmental > Aquatic > Marine > Oceanic | place: Pacific Ocean: Eastern...
CCGAGCCAACATCCGAGTCCCCGCGTCGGGTGATCTCGTCCAGTGGCTCATCGGCGCCCCCCAGAAAATCCCATGAGCCGGAGCCGGAGCTGGAGCGAAGCTCAGAGGCGACCCCCATCGCTGACGACGGCGGCCCGACCGTTCCCGATCCGGCCGCCAAGGTCATCGGGGCTTCCCGTGTTCCGCCCCCCGGTGCCACGCCGCCACTTTCAACATCTGGCAAGCCGATTCCACCGCCACCCGGACCACCGGTCTCGGCGTCGGGTAGGCCGATTCCGCCACCGCCAGGCACTGTCTCGCGACCAAGCGGACCACCACCCGGTGGTCATCCGGGTCGTCGCACCGGTCCGCCCCCAGTGGGTCGTCGCCCACCGATGGGTGGGGGACCGCGCGAGTCGGTTCCTGGTGCCGGTGGTCCGCCCGGTGGTCGTCCCGGTGGTCCGCCCGGTGGTCGTCCCGGTGGTCCGCCTGGAGGTCGCCCCGGTGGTGGACCTGGCGGCGGTCGCCGTCCACCACGCCGTAAGGGTCGCCGTCGCCGTCGCCGCGAGGAACTCCAGCCAATGGACCTGCCGGCTTACACGCCGGATGACGCCGCCGTGCCCGAGGGCGAGGTTGTGGTCGAGCGTGCCTGTACCGCTCAGGACCTCGGCCCAAGCCTGAACCGTACGGCGGCCGACGTCGTCCGCTTTCTCCTGCAGCAGGGTGAGATGGTCACGGCCACCCAGTCCCTGTCCGACGACATGATCGAGTTGTTCGCGGCCGACCTGGGTGTCGAGATCCGCATGGTCGACCCTGGTGAGGAGCAAGAGGTCGAGTTGCTCAAGTTGCTTGACGTCGTGGACGATCTCGATGACGACGACGCTCCGGTCCGCCCACCGATCGTCACCGTCATGGGACACGTTGATCACGGCAAGACCAAGTTGCTTGACCAGATCAGGAACGCCAACGTCGTCGACGACGAGGCGGGAGGAATCACCCAGCACATCGGTGCCTACCAGGCTGAACGTGATGGTCGGCTGCTTACCTTTATCGATACCCCAGGCCACGAGGCGTTTACCGCCATGCGGGCCCGCGGTGCCGGTTCAACTGACATCGTCGTCTTGGTGGTGGCGGCCGACGACGGCGTGATGCCCCAGACTGTGGAGGCCCTTGACCATGCTCGGGCGGCGGACGTGCCGATCATCGTGGCCGTCAACAAGATCGACCGGGAGAATGCCGATACTCAGAAGGTCCTAGGCCAATTGGCCGAACACGACCTCGTTCCCGAGTCCTGGGGCGGAGACACCATCACTGTTGAGGTGTCCGCTCTCCAAAACCTCGGGATTGACGATCTTTTGGACAACCTGAATGTGTTAGCGGAACTAGAGGACCTTCGGGCCGATCCAGAGGGGCGGTCCCAGGGCGTGGTCCTGGAGTCCTTCTTGGACGTTGGGCGGGGACCGGTGGCCACTGTGCTCGTCCAACGCGGGACCCTTAAGGTTGGTGACCCACTGGTTGCCGGAGCGGCGTGGGGGCGGGTGCGGGCTCTGGTCGACGACCACGGAAACCAGGTCAAGGAGGCCGGACCGTCTGTGCCGGTTCAGGTCCTGGGCCTATCCGACGTGGCCGACGCTGGTGAGGGTTTCGTCGTTGCCCCCAACGAGAAAATTGCCGGTCGGGTAGCCGACAAGCGGGGCCACTGGCGTCGCCAGGCCAACATCGGCCGGGACGCCCACGCGCTATCGGGTGGCGCCCGCCTGGAGGACATCTTCGAACAGATCCAGAAAGGTGAGGCGGCCACCCTGAACCTGATCGTCAAAGCCGATGTGAACGGTTCACTGGAGGCCGTTACCGAGAGCCTCCGCAAGCTCGAGCGCGAGGACGTGAAGCTGGCCTTTGTCCACCGGGCGGTGGGTCGGATCACCGAGAACGACATCCAGCTGGCTGCCACATCGAATGCCACCATCATTGGCTTCAACGTGCGACCCGAGCGCAAGGCTCGCGAGATGGCCGACACCGAGAACGTGGAGATTCGCTCCTACGAGATCATCTACAAGCTGATTGAGGACATTGAGTCGGCCATGCTCGGCCTGCTGGCGCCGGAGTTCGAGGAGATCGTGACGGGCGACGCCGAGGTCCGAGAGATCTTCTCCGTCCCCCGCGTCGGAAAAATCGCCGGCTGCTACGTCACCAACGGCACCATTACCCGCGGCTCCAAGGTGCGCTTCCTCCGGGAGGGTGCCATCATCTGGAAGGGCGAGGTCAGCTCGCTTCGCCGGTTCAAGGATGACGTGCGAGAGGTCCAGTCGGGCTTCGAGTGTGGTATCGGGCTCTCCGACTACCAGGACCTAAAGAACGGCGACGTCATCGAGACGTTCGAGGAGCGGGAGATTCCCCGCGACTAGGAGACAGCCATGGGACGGGGAGCACCCCAGGGGCGTCGCTCGGGTGGGGCCACCCGCGGCTACGACCGAACCGATCGGCTCAACGAGCTTTTGGCGCGAATTCTGGCCGACGAGGTCGAGCGTATCGACGACGACCGCCTGGGTTTCCTCACCGTGGCCGGTGTGGCAACCGACCGTGACCTGAGCATGGCCCGGGTTTACGTCACCTCTGACGTTGACGACCAGGGGCTTTTGGAGGCGCTAGCCGAGCATCGGCCGCGACTCCAACGAGCTATCGGATCTCAGGCTCGGGTTCGGCGCGTCCCCCCGTTGACCTTTGTGGTCGACGACACGTTCCGTTCTGCCGACCGCATCGAGGAAATTCTCCGCGGACTCGCTCCGTTTGACGAGGAGGAGTGAAGTGGTCGACCGACCGGCCGAACCCGACGGGGTCGTCGTTGTCGACAAGGAAGCCGGCTGGACCAGTCACGATGTGGTGGCGCGCTCCCGGGGGGTGCTGGGCACTCGCAAGGTGGGCCACTCGGGGACGCTGGACCCAGATGCCACCGGGGTTCTGGTTCTCGGTGTGGGTCGGGCCACCCGTCTGCTTCGCTTCCTGACCGCCCTACCCAAGGAGTACACGGCCCGGGTCGTCCTAGGTACCGAGACATCGACGCTGGACGCTTCGGGCGAGGTGACTGCCATCTACGACATGTCGGCCGTGGATCCGGATCAGGTGGTGGTCGCCGCACGGGCGTTCGTCGGTGACATCCAGCAGGTTCCACCGATGGTGTCGGCTGTCAGGGTCGGCGGCCGGCGACTCCACGAGATTGCCCGAGAGGGTGGTGAGGTAGAGCGAAGCCCTCGGACGGTGACCGTGCACCGCTTCGACGTGGTGCCCGGCGACAAGCAGGGAATCTACGACGTGGCGGTGACCTGCTCTTCGGGAACCTATATCCGCACACTCGCTGCTGACCTCGGGACAGCTCTCGGAGGTGGCGCCCATCTCTGCGACCTCCGTCGAACCTCGGTCGGGTCGTTCACCGAGGACGAGGCCCACCCGGTTGAGACCCCCATCCTGCTGCCCTTGACTGAGGCCCTGCGCGATCTGGGTGGCGTTTATGTCGACGAGGCCACAGCCGTCGACGTGTCCTTCGGCCGACCGCTGGATCTCGACCGTCTAGGTGTGGAGTCGGGGTCCGCCGAGGTAGGCCCATGGCCGGTCCACGGACCGGACGGGGCGCTGCTGGCTGTGTACGAGCCCCACCGGGGTGGGGCTAAGCCGGCTGTCGTTCTGGCTCCCGCCGTTTCCTGATCGGTTCCGGCGGACCGACAGCCGCTCGCTAGCCTCGCCGTCGTGGAGATCCGCTGGGAGTTGAGCCCCCATGACCCCTCGTCACCGGGGGCCGCCCTGACCATCGGCGCCTATGACGGCGTACACGTCGGCCACCGACAAGTAGTCGCCGAGGTTCGACGTCTGGCCAACGAGAGGGAGTTGGCATCAGCGGTCGTCACTTTCGACCGGCATCCGGCCACCGTGGTTCGGCCCGAGTCAGCACCACTCTTGCTGACTGACAACGAGCAGAAGCTGGAACAGCTGGCCACCACGGGCGTGGACCTGACCCTGGTGGTGCCGTTCGACGAGGTGCGAGCCATGGAGTCCGCCGAGGAGTTCGTGGCCGATGTGCTGGTCGGGTGCCTGGGAGCCAAGCTGGTGGTGGTCGGGGAGGACTTCCACTTCGGCCACCAGCGCTTGGGCAACGTGGCGCTCCTGCGCGACATGGGCTCCAGGATGGGCTTCGAGGTCCTGGGCCTCGGACTGGTCGGCTTGGCTGGCAGTCCGGCTCGCGACCACGAGCAGGTCTCGTCCACCTTCATCCGGCGGGCCCTGGTCCGGGGCGACCTGGAGCGGGCCAACGCCATGCTGGGCCGCCCCTACGAGGTCCGAGGCGTGGTCGGCACGGGTGACCGTCGGGGCCGGGAACTGGGGTTTCCGACGGCCAACGTCCGGGTCGATTCCACGATTCTGCTTCCCGAGGACGCCGTATATGCCGGCTGGTACGAGAGACCCGACGGCACGGTGTATCCGGCGGCCGTCTCGCTGGGGACTCGGCCCCACTTCTACGAGGACGGTGCCGTGCTACTAGAGGCCCACCTGCTCGACGTGGGTGGGCTGAACGATGACGGCCCCGACCTTTACGGCGAGGAGGCTCGGGTTCGGTTCGCGCAGCGGCTTCGAGGCCAGCGCATCTTTGATGACCTCGAAGCGCTCGTGGAACAACTCCACCGGGACGTGGTCGATACCCGGGCCGCCCTGACCTAGCCAGACCTCGCGTGGGCCCTCTCGACATCGTCTTGCTGGTCATCGGCGGCCTATTCGCAGGTTGCGTGAACACCATGGCCGGGGGTGGGTCACTGCTGACCGTGCCGCTCCTGGTACTGGCCGGCGTGCCGGGTGACGTGGCTAACGGCTCCAACCGGGTTGGGGTCCTGGCCTCCAACGTCAGCGCCATGGCTGCCTTCCGACGGCTCAGGGTGTCTGGCGTATCCCGGGCGCTTCCGTTACTGGTGCCCGTGGTCGCTGGGTCACTTACCGGGTCGCTGCTGGTTTCCCAGTTGCCCGCCGAGACCTTCGAACGGGTCTTCGGGGTGGCGATGGTCCCGCTCTTAGTCCTGTCGCTCCGACCCCCGAAGGTCGGGGCAGCTGCTCGTCACTGGTCGCCGACCACGGCGGGGATCGTGTTCTTTGGCGTGGGCTGCTACGGCGGGGCGTTCCAGGCCGGCATCGGCCTTCTCCTGGTCCTAGCCCTGTCCCGGTCCGGCCTGGACCTAGTGCTTGCCAACAGCATCAAGGTGGTGGTCATTCTGGTGGTCACCGTTACCGCCCTACCGGTGTTTGTCGCCCGGGACCTGGTCGACTGGGCTCCGGCTCTCGTCCTGGCCGCCGGATTCGCCGCCGGTGGGGGTCTCGGTGCCCGCTTTACCGTGGTCGGGGGAGCTCGGGCGGTCCGTCCGGTGATAGCGGTGGCCGTGCTGGCCATGTCAGGACGCCTCCTCGGCGTCTACTGAGAGCGGACCCGCTGGGTGTCTCGGACCAGACCGCCGGTACGCTGACCTCACAACACAGTCCTCGGGGTTGGGTGAAAGTCCCGACCGGCGGTGAATCGGAGCGATCCGACCAGCCCGCGAACCCCGGAAGGTCGCCGCTAGGCGCCTACCGGGGCCGATCAGGTGCAAGTCCTGGGCCGACGGTCAGAGTCCGGATGGGAGAGGACGTCGGAAGCGGTGTAGTCGTCGCGACCGCTGGCCCTTTGGGTCATCGGCGGTCGTGGCGATCGGCGCCGGATCCCGCCGGCTCCCGCCACCCCTCCCAGGGATCGGATACGCAGGAGAGAACGGGAAACATGTTTACGGGAATCGTCGAGGAACTCGGCGTCGTCCGGTCGGTTGACAAGGTCGACGACGGCCGTCGCGTCGTCATCGAGGCGACGACCGTGCTCGACGACGTGACCCTCGGCGCGTCCATCGCCGTGAACGGCTGCTGCCTCACCATCGTGGAGTGGGCAGACGACTGGTTTGGCGTCGATGCCGTCCCGGAGACGCTCGACCGCACCACCGTCGGTGGCCTGTGTCCCGACGGTCTAGTCAACCTGGAGCGGCCGCTGACCGCCGGTGGCCGGTTTGGCGGACACGTGGTCCAGGGCCACGTCGACACGGTCACCGAGGTGTTGACCGTCCGGGAATTATCCGACGGTTCTCGTCGGCTGTCTTTCCGCCTGCCCGACGAGTTGGCCGGCCAGATAGTCGAGAAGGGTTCGGTCACCCTGGACGGGGTCAGCCTGACCGTGGCCGCCGTCGTCGACGACACGTTCGATGTGGCCCTCATACCACACACCCTCCAGGTCACGACGTTCGGCCACCGGGATTCCGGCCACCAGGTCAATGTCGAGGCCGATGTCCTCGCTCGTTACGTGGCCGGCCTGCTGGCCGCCGGGCGGATCCCTGCCAACGAAGGGAGCGGTTGATGCCGCTGTCCAGCATCGAAGACGCCATCAAGGCCTACGACCGGGGCGAATTCCTAGTTGTGGTGGACGATGAGGACCGGGAGAATGAGGGCGACCTAATCATCGCCGCCGACGCCATGACGCCAGAAAAGATGGCGTTCATGATCCGCCATACCAGCGGGGTGATCTGCGCCCCCATGTCCGATGAGCGGGCCGACGAGTTGGACCTGCCGCTCATGGTGACTGAGAACACCGAATCGATGCGCACAGCGTTCACGGTGTCGGTGGATCTGGTGGAGGGAACCACAACTGGGATTTCGGCCTCGGATCGGTCGGCCACCGTGGTCGGCCTGTCTGATCCGGAGCGGCGCCGTGGAGAGTTCGCTCGTCCCGGACATATCTTTCCGCTACGGGCCCGAGTGGGTGGCGTACTCAAGCGGGCCGGGCACACCGAGGCCGCTGTCGACCTGTGTGCATTGGCCGACCGGCAGCCGGTGGGGGTGCTGTGCGAGATCGTCAACGATGACGGCACCATGGCCCGCCTACCCGACCTAGAGGTTTTTGCCGCCAAGCACGAGTTGCAACTCATCACCATTGCCGACCTGATCCGCCACCGTCGACGCCATGAGAAACTGGTTGAGCACTTCGGTTCGGCCCGTATCCCCACGAAGTACGGCGAATGGACCGCCCACGCCTACGTGTCCCTGCTAGACGAGTACGAGCACGTGGCCTACGTGCTGGGCGACCTGGGCTCGGTTGACGCCCCACTGGTCCGAGTTCACTCCGAGTGTCTAACCGGGGACCTGTTGGGATCCCTTCGCTGCGACTGTGGTTCTCAACTTGACGCCGCCTTAGCCCAGATCGGGGTCGAGGGGACTGGAGTGGTGGTCTACCTCCGGGGGCATGAGGGCCGGGGTATCGGCATCGGCCACAAGCTGCGGGCCTACGGCCTTCAGGATGAGGGGCTGGACACCGTGGACGCCAACCTCCAGCAGGGGCTCCCGGTGGACTCCCGGGAGTATGGCGTGGGGGCTCAGATACTGTCCGACTTGGACATCACCCACATGCGGCTCATGACTAATAACCCGGCCAAGTACGGCGGCCTGGAGGGCTACGGCCTGGAGATCACCGACCGGGTTCCGTTGGATACCTCACCCAACCCGGAGAACATCCGATACCTGGAAACGAAACGGGACCGCATGGGCCACATCCTCGATGAGGCGGGCGCTGAGGGGAGTGCGTCATGAAGACGCTGGAAGGCCCCCTGAACGGTGCCGGCCTGCGGATCGGTCTAGTGGCTGGCCGGTTCAATGACTTCGTGTCGTCCAGCTTGGTCGCTGGTACCCGGAATCGCCTGGTGGCCCTCGGGGTGACTGACGACGACGTGGATCTGGCTTGGGTAGCTGGGGCGTTCGAGGTGCCGCTGGCCGCTCGGGCTATGGCCGAGTCGGGTCGCTACGACGCGGTGGTATGCCTAGGGGCGGTTATCAGGGGCGAGACCGCACACTTCGACTACGTGGCCGGCGAGGCAGCGGCCGGGATCATGCGAGCCGGCTATGACACTGGCGTGCCCGTGGTGTTCGGGGTGCTGACTACCGACACCGTGGAGCAGGCCATGGAGCGGGCCGACGAGGAGCGGGGCAATAAGGGTGCTGACTGCGCCGATGCAGCGGTTGAGATGGTTCGCCTGCTGGCTGCCATCCGCGCCGGCTGATCGGCCGACCTCAGCTGCCGAAGGCCTCCAAGCCTTGGCCGAAACTGAACTCAACCACGTTGCCATCGGGATCGGTCACCGCACAGAGGTAGCCGACCGGCGGTGGGTGGTCCGCTGGCTCCCAGTGCAGACAACCCGACGCCCGCCCAAGTTCGGCCGCTTGGTCGACCTCTCCGGGTGAGTCTACGTCGAAGCCCAGGTGGGCGAACGGGGTCAGGATGGGAAGGGGCTGGCCGGCTTCGTGGTCCTCGAACGTCTGGACAACCACGATCCCCACAGCGTTGTCGTCCTCGGCCAACCACGCCACCTCAGCGTCCGGGTCGGTCCGCTGGTGGAAGGCCCGCATCGGCGTGTGGGTTTCGTACCATGCAACGGTGGCGTTCAGGTCGTGTGACGGCAGCGCCAAGTGGGTGAACCGTGCGCTCATGAGGTGAGATTACCTCTCACCGCCGATACCCTGTACCCCCGTGGACGGCCCGACCGGGGTCGTCCGGGGTCGGAATCGAAGAAATCCGGCCCTCCGAATGGCTTCCGGTGGCGCACAGCGCACCATGAGGCCGGGTCCGAAACCCGAGGTTCTGATGCCGACCAACCTGCCCCCCAAGGGCGACACCATCGAATCCAACCGGCTGCACGAGAGTGACACCGGTTCTCCCGAGGTGCAGATCGCACTCCTGAGTGACCGCATCAACCACCTCACCGACCACTTGAAGATCCACAAGAAGGATCATCACAGTCGGCGGGGCCTGTTGATGGTGGTGGGTCGCCGCCGGCGGATGCTTGACTACGTCAAGAAGAACGACGTTGAGCGCTACCGGGCGATCATCGCCAAGTTGGGGCTGCGCAGGTAGGACCAGTTAAGCAGCGGGCGGCCGGAGGGCCGTCCGTATCGCGTCGGGGACCGGACCAACGGGACCGACAACCAGATCGATGAGTGGGAACGGACAACACGCGTCCACATCCCCGATATGCCGCAGATAGCGGCCGTCGAACCGTCCGGAGTCGTTCCGGGCGGGCTACGAGAAGAGAGAAGCATGACTGAAGCAACCACGGTTTCCTGCACATTCAGCGGGACCGATAAGACAATGTCGTTCGAGACGGGCCGTATGGCCGGTCTCGCCAGCGGAGCCGTCCTGGCCCAGATCGGCCGTTCCACGGTCCTGGTGACCGCTACCGGAGCGAAGTCCCCCCGACCGGGTGCGGACTTCTTCCCACTTACGGTCGACATCGAGGAGCGGATGTACGCCGCCGGCAAGATTCCCGGCTCGTTCTTCCGTCGTGAAGGCAGGGCACCGGAATCGGCGATTCTGACCTGTCGCCTCATCGATCGCCCACTGCGGCCGATGTTCCCGGACGGCTTCCGCAACGAGGTCCACATCGTGGGCACCGTCGTTGGTGCCGACATGGAGAACCCCCACGACGTACTGGCCCTGAACGGCGCCTCGGCAGCCCTGATGCTGTCCGGCATCCCGTTCGACGGCCCGGTCGGTGCGGTGCGCATTGCCTGGACAGCGGCCGGCGAGTGGATTCCGCATCCCACCTACGAGGAAGGTAGCGAGTCGGCCTTCGAGATGGTCGTGGCCGGCCGCCTGCTGGACGACGGCGACGTCGCGGTGATGATGGTCGAGGCTGGCGGTACCGAAGCCACTTGCGACGTCTACGAAGCCGGCGCCCCGATGGTCGACGAGGCCGTCTTGGCTACTGGCCTGGAGTTCTCCAAGCAGTTCATCCGCGAGGCCATCGAACTCCAGAAGGAGCTCGTAGCCGCCGTGGGTGCGCCGGAGATCATGACCTACGAGGTCACGAGCGACTACACCCCCGAGGTGCTTGCTGCGGTCGAGACCGCCGGTGCGGAGCGCATCGCCGAGACCCAGACCATTGCCGACAAGGCTGAGCGGGGTGCCGCCGAGTCGGCACTCAAGGCCGAGATCCTCGACGAGCTGCTTCCGCAGTTCGCCGACGTGGACCATGCCGATCGCCACATCGCCGGTGCCATCCGGTCAGTCACCAAGGAGGCGGTGCGATCCCGCATCGTCACCGAGGGTGTCCGCATCGACGGGCGTGGCACGGGCGACCTCAGGCCTGTGTCGTCGGAGGTGGCGGTTATCCCCACGGCGCACGGTTCGGGCCTGTTCCAGCGGGGCGAGACCCAGGTGCTGAATTTCACCACCCTGGGTACCGGTCGCATGGACCAGATGATCGACGGCATCGACCCGGTCGACCGCAAGCGGTTCATGCACCACTACAACTTCCCGCCCTTCTCAACCGGTGAGACAGGATTCATGAGGGGTCCGAAGCGTCGAGAGATCGGCCACGGTGCACTCGCAGAGCGGGCCCTATTCCCGATCATCCCGAGCTTCGAGGAGTTCCCCTACACCCTGCGCCTAGTGTCGGAGGTCCTTGCATCCAACGGCTCGAGCTCCATGGGTTCGGTGTGCTCGTCCAGCCTCTCGATGATGGACGCCGGTGTGCCGATCAAGGCCCCGGTAGCCGGCATCGCCATGGGCCTCATCTACAAAGACGACGAGTACGTCACCCTCACCGACATCCTCGGTGCGGAGGACGCCTTTGGCGACATGGACTTCAAGGTGGCCGGTACGGCGGAGTTCGTCACCGCACTCCAGTTGGACACCAAGATCGATGGTATTCCTGCCGACGTCCTGGCCAATGCCCTGAATCAGGCCAAGGAAGCCCGACTGGCGATTCTCGCCGTCATGGCCGAGGCGATTCCCGGCCCGCGCGACGACGTCGGTGAGAACGCGCCGAAGATCGAGGCGTTCGAGATCCCGGTGGAGAAGATCGGTGAGGTCATCGGTCCGAAGGGCAAGATGATCAACACCATCCAGGCCGAGACCGGAGCCGACATCAGTGTCGACGACGATGGCATGGTGGGCATCGTGTCCATCGCCTCGCCGGACCGCGACAAGGTCGCCGAGGCCAAGCGCCAGGTCATGCTGATTGTGGA
>Ga0066857_10000945_pt1 | contig 11024 bp, 10 predicted proteins | sample ETNtaG_2_FD_65602 | JGI IMG/M metagenome (GOLD analysis project Ga0066857, IMG submission 65602) | Marine microbial and viral communities from oxygen minimum zone, Eastern Pacific Ocean - ETNP201406SV203 | ecosystem: Environmental > Aquatic > Marine > Oceanic | place: Pacific Ocean: Eastern...
AGGGTGCATCCAAGGGCGGCTATGTCGCCTTGGAACTGTTATTCATCATGATTTTCACGGTGCTGATTATCTGGTTGGCGCGAAAGGGCCTAGATTTCGCAATCAAGGCCATTGTGATGTTAGCCTTAGGAATGAGTCTCTTCTACATCGTGATGCCATACGTATGGTTGTTTTTCAACATATTAGGAATCTCATCTAGCGATCTAATATTGGGTTCTTCAATAGCAATTTGCATATCCCTAATGGCAATGTTAGTAAAATATCCAGAGTGGTATGTTGTCAACACTGTTGGAGTACTCGTCGGTGCCGGAGTCATTACGCTGATTGGGGTTTCATTTGTTCCCGTACTCATCATCGCGTTCATGCTCGCTGCAGCGGTATACGACCACTGGGCAGTTAACAGCAGCAAACACATGCTCGAACTGGCTGACACGATGATCAAGAACAAACTCCCAGTTCTGTTGGTTGCCCCTAAAGAGCGAGGTTATTCCTTCATTGAGGAAGATGAGCAGGTGATGCGTAGTGAGACGCCTGAGGGAATGGATTGGGATGACCCGGCCCCTCACATCAAGCCGAAGAGCGATGGCAGGGATGCGTTGTTCATGGGTTTGGGCGATATCATATTCCCAGGGATGCTCGTAATCTCATCTGTATCCTTCCTACCCGAATGGGGGCCCGAAATCGGGACAATCTTCGGTACCATGTACGCAGGACCTCTAGCTGTCGGCCTAGGAACACTGTTTGGTGGCCTGTGTGGCTACGTGGCGCTGATGACACAAGTTGCTCGTGGTGAAGCACAAGCTGGTCTACCGCTACTCAACGGTGGCAGCATCATGGGCTACCTAGTATCGGGCGTAATCGCAATCGGCCCAGCCGCCCTGTGGCAAGACATCTCGTTCATGTGAGTTCAACGGCCGATTGGTTGAAGGGTCGCTGACCAGCCCTAGGGGCTGGTCGCAATGCTAGACATCAGCATGTTCAGAGATCATTCTGACGTCATCAGGGCTGACCATGACAGACGTGGGCTAACGCAAGAGAGCATTGACGAGGTCATCCGCCTCGATGAGGAATGGCGCAAGACTAGATATGATGCTGACCAACTCAGAAAGGCCCGTAACGAGGCTGCTAGGGGCATAGCCGAAGCAAAGAAATCAGGTGATTCTACGGCCGCCGATGCGATACTGGCCGAAGTGGCCGACATCGGCGCTCGAATCGACGAGTTGGCAGAGCGCTCGAACGAGTGCCTAGCACAACGCGACGCACTGAGGATGAGGATTCCCAATATCCTGCACGCTGAGGTGCCAATAGGCGAGGACGACCAGAAGAACACCCTGCACAGCATGCACGGCGAGAAGGCCGAACTGGGCTTCGAGCCACGCAACCACAACGACCTGATCGAGATGAATGGATGGGTCGACCAGGCGCGCGGCGCCAAGGTCGCTGGCAGTCGCTTCTACTTCATGCAGGGCGACCTAGCTAGGCTGGAGATGGCCCTGCAGCAGTATGGCGCTGATTTTCTGAGAGGTAGGGACTACACACTTGTACAACCGCCCCTGATGATGAATCGCGAGGCCTACGAGGGTGTCACTGATCTCGCCGACTTCGAGACCGTGATGTACGGCATTGAGCCTGACAAGTACTACCTCATCGCTACCAGCGAGCACCCCCTCACAGCAATGCGGATGGACGAGATAATCGAGCCCAGTGAGTTACCGATAAGATTGGTCGGAGTCTCGGCCTGTTTCCGTCGTGAGGTTGGTGCGCATGGGTTGTCCGACCGTGGTATCTGGAGAGTTCACCAGTTCACCAAAGTAGAGCAAATAGTAATCTGTCATCCGGACGACTCTTGGGGTCATCACGAGGAATTGTTAGGTAATGCGGTGGATCTGTGGGACAGTCTCGGATTGCACTATCGAGTGGTGAACATCTGCACTGGCGACATGGGCACGGTGGCGGCGAGGAAGTACGATCTCGAGGCGTGGCTGCCCGGAGCTGGGGACTACAAGGAGGTCGTCTCGTGCTCGAACTGCACCGACTATCAGGCCAACCGTCTGCGCATGAGATACAGAACCACTGAGGGCAACGAGGCGGTGCACACGCTGAACTCCACGGCTATTGCGACCAGTCGGGCGCTGGTGGCTATCCTCGAGCAGAACCAACTTGAGGATGGGCGGGTGTCAATCCCCGAGGCTCTGAGGCCATACATGGGCGGTCAAGAGTCCTTAGAGTCACTTCGTTGAGATGTTGCTTCGCTGCGGCGCTTCATCCTGACAAGCAGCGCCACTACTAGTATCACGACGAAAGCAGAGATGAAAGGTATCAGGATGGCGATCAGTGTTAGGGCTACGCTGGCCACGTTCTCTCCTGTGGCGACAACAGAGTTACCTAGTCCGAAGGTGAAGGTAGAACTCAGGCTACGAGTTGCGACTGTGGCGGACTGGATGGTGGCAGCCACTCCTCCACCAGCCACAATAGCAACCGCCCACTGAATTATTGGGTCGGCCCCCTCGAGAACAATTGCCGTCATCGCTACTCCAGCAAGAATGGAAGCAGGTGTTGCTACAGTGTCGAGGGCGTTGTCTATCCATGGTGCGTAGAAGCCCGCGAACTCGGCCACGGTGGCTATCCCCAGGACTACGATGGCCAGTGTGGAAGTGAAGAACTCAAACTGAGTTCCTACAAGATCGAATTCGAGGAACCAGACGATATCAAAGCGGGCCGCCAGAGATAACAAGAACGGCGGCAGAAACACCCTGAAACCGGAAGCCGCTGCTAGGCTTATCCCCATCAGTGTGGCCATAATCACGGTGACCGCTTCCATGTACAGCCGACCTCGGGGCTCGATATTAACCCAGACCCGGCCTCAGTCACCGATTTCGATGAGTGTAGCTCCCATCTCCACTCGGTCACCCACTGAATAGTGCAGCTTGGTAATCTCGCCCGCCATGGGAGCCTGTATACGATGCTCCATCTTCATCGCCTCCATCACCATTAGAGCCTGTCCGTCGCGAACCCTCTGACCCTGCTTGACGTGAATCTCCAGTATTGTGCCTGGCATCGGCGCTGATAGTCCACCTTCAACTGGTTCTGTCTCAGCACTGCCTGGCTCGTGCATGCGCACCACGTGGATTCTCCCGTCAAGGTGAATCCACCAGTCGTCTCCAAGTTTCGTAACGTGAGCGAGACGTGGTGCGCCAGCAATCTCCACTCTAAGTCTGCCATGTTGATTATCACGCGAGATGCTGACATCAGGAGTATCGACTGCGAGGCCGTCGAGATTCAGTGAAGACAGGCTCAGCGAGCCTTCTGAATCCAATATGCTGGCGGAGTACCGCCCTGTGCCCTCTCCTACACTCCACTCCATCTTGCACCTCAGGGGAACGACCTCGTCAGGGTCTTGAACGGATCTCCAGAATGCCCTGTGTGATTGTCTAATGCCCCTAGTCCACCATCGGACAGGACTCGTTCAAGCCCGAGTCTCTGGGCGGCACAGGCAACGGCCACTAGGATCGTCGGGTCGACTTCGGAATGTGAGAATCCGGAGATGTCGGATGAATCTAGGAAGTCGGTCGTCACATTGCCGCTGGAGAAAGCGTGGTGTGCAGCGGTATCGCGCAGGAATCCAATGTTGGTTGTAACTCCTAGGGCGATGAGGTCAGAGAGGGCGGTATCGAGTCTTCGGAGGGCTGCTCTACGTGTGGGCGCGTGCACGATTAACTTGGCGAGCATAGGGTCGAAGTCGACGGTGACGGCGTCTCCCTGCCTCACTCCTGAGTCGACCCTGATTCCAGGGCCATGAGGGGTCTTCCATATTGCTAGACGACCAACACAGGGCAAGAAGTTGCGCGATGCGTCTTCGGCGTATACACGTGCTTCGATTGCGTGCCCGCTGATACCTACGTCAGCCTGAATGATTCCTAAGGGCAAACCAGCGGCGACCTCAAATTGCTTGAGGACCAAATCGATACCGGTGGTCATCTCCGTAACAGGGTGCTCGACCTGCAGTCGAGTGTTCATCTCAAGGAAGTAGAACTTGCCTCTGGAAGACAATAAGAACTCCACTGTTCCGGCCCCCTCGTAGCCGACAGACTCTGCAGCCTTGACTGCAGCAGCGCCCATAGCCTGACGGAGGTCGGGGTCAACAGCAGGAGAAGGGGCCTCTTCGATGACCTTCTGATGCCTGCGCTGCAAGGAGCAGTCCCTCTCATTAAGGTGGATGCAGTTGCCGTGCGAGTCAGCTAGAATCTGAACTTCGATGTGCCTCGCGCCGGTGAGAAGTCTTTCGACATAGATGGTGCCATCGCCAAAGGCTGCAGAGGCCTCGCGCGAGGCAGCCTCGTACTCGGTCCTGAGCATCTTCGGCTCCTGCACTGCCCGCATTCCCTTTCCTCCTCCGCCAGCACTGGCCTTGAGCAACAGAGGGTATCCCACTCGGGCAGCGCAAGCTGCCAGAGCACCGAGGTGGTCTGATCCATCAGGGACAGTCAGCTCCTCGCCAGGGATTACCGGCACGCCGGACTCAATCATTCGAAATCGTGCCGATATCTTGTCACCCATCGTCGAGATGGCCTCGGCCGGAGGGCCAATCCAGACCAGTCCTGCATCGACAACAGCACTGGCAAAGTCGCTTCTCTCGGACAAAAAGCCATAGCCGGGGTGAATTGCATCTGCACCACTGCTGAGGGCAGCGGAGATGATTGCCTCTGAGTTCAGATAGGTTTCAGCGAGAGTCTGGCCGGCGATGTGGACGGCCTCGTCGGCCACCTCTACATGGAGAGCGTTCACATCAGCGTCCGAGTAGACTGTAACGCTGCGTAGACCTGCTTCTCTAGCAGCCTGAAGTACCCTGACGGCAATCTCACCCCGATTGGCAACTAGTACCTTTGAGAATGGGCGAGGAGCACTGCTGAATGTGTCTTCTGGCATGCTCAACCGTCCTGATCCTCCGGTGACCAGGCCGGCGGTCGACGGTCGAGGAACGCTGACAGCCCCTCTTGGCCCTCTAGTGAGCCCCTCATCTCACTGGTCTTGTCTAGAGTCCACTGACGTAGATCGTCATCCGTGCCACGCCAGTTATCTAGGGCCTCAGTGAGGCTCTTGGCCTCGGTGACCGCCATGGGGCCGGTGCTCATGACCGTCGCAATCGCGGCGTCGACCATCTCAGTCGTCTCGTCCAACGAGGTGGAGACCTGATCGGCCATACCGATGTTCAACGCCTCATTCCCATCGATGCGCCCTGCGAGCATGGCTAATCGACGAAACTGGGCACTGCCCACACGGCGGTAGACGTATGGTCCAATTACCGCTGGCAGGATTCCCAACTTCGCTTCGGACAGGGCAATCCTAGAGCTGTCTAGGGCAATGACGTGGTCCGAACAGGCGATGAGTCCGGCGCCACCCCCTAGTGCAACACCTTGAACGGCGGCAATGGTGAAACAAGGATGTGACCACAGGCTGTTGAATAAGCGATCGAGTCGCTCGGAGTCGGTGCGGTTTTCATCTGGGCTCTTGACCCCGGCATCGCGCATCATGTTAATGTCGGCTCCTGCGCAGAAGTGTGGTCCAGCACCTCGCAGAACCAGTACTCGTAGATACTCAGCGCCGTCATGGTCACGTAACGATCCGGTTCTGCCGACAGAGCGGTGTGCGGACCAATCCAGTATGTCGATAATCTCACTAATTAATTGCCCATTGAGCGCGTTGTAGACATCGCTTCGCTGCAGAGTCAGGGTGGCGACCGAGGCATCGATGCTTAATGAGCAGAGTTCCGCTGACGGCCTTACATCGTTCATCCTCATAGTATCACATCCTGAAAACGCCGTAGTCTTGGTCCGGCATCGGGGCATTAAGGCTGGCAGATATGCAAAGTCCGAGCACATCGCGGGTGTCGCGTGGATCAATCACCCCATCGTCCCAAAGGCGGGCAGTTGAGTAGTACGGGTTGCTCTCGCTCTCGTACTTCTCACGAATCTCGTCGGGGTCAGCGTTGCCCACTGAGGAGAGTACATTGGCGGCCTGTTCGCCACCCATTACGGATATTCTCGCGTTGGGCCACATAAACAGGAAGCGGGGATCGTAGGCTCGCCCGCACATGCCGTAGTTGCCAGCTCCGTGGGAGCCTCCGATAATGACTGTGAACTTAGGAACAGGAACGCAGGAGACTGCAGTGACAAGCTTAGCACCGTCCTTGGCGATGCCGCCCGCCTCGGCGTCACGGCCGACCATGAATCCGGAGATGTTCTGCAGGAAGACCAGCGGAATTCCGCGCTGCCCGCAGAGTTCGACGAAGTGCGCGCCCTTGAGCGCGGACTCGGAGAACAGTATGCCGTTGTTAGCGACTATGCCGACCGGGTAGCCATGAATCCTAGCGAATCCACAGACCAATGTGTTACCGTAGCGCTGCTTGAACTCGTGGAAGCGGGAGCCGTCCACAACTCTGGCGATGACCTCTCTGACATCATACGGAGTACGGTTGTCAGTGGGTATAATCCCCATCAGATCCTGAGGGTCGTGAGCAGGCTCTTCTGGTTGTGAGGAATCGAGCCTATGCTTGGAATCGACGTTTAGGTTCTCGACTACGCTGCGGACCAACCTCAGCGCCTCTGGTTCGTCTTCGGCGAAGTGGTCGGCCACCCCCGACTCCCTGGTGTGCAGGTCTGCTCCACCAAGGTCCTCCGCTGAGACCTCTTCCCCGGTGGCTGACTTGACGAGAGGGGGACCGGCGAGGAAGATTGTACCATTGCCCTTGACGATAATCGATTCGTCGGACATCGCCGGGATGTAGGCCCCTCCTGCTGTGCACGAGCCGAGCACCGCCGCGACCTGTGGGATGCCCTTGCTCGACAGGATTGCCTGGTTTCGGAATATCCGTCCGAAGTGAAGCTTGTCCGGGAAGACCTCGTCCTGCATGGGGAGAAATGCCCCTCCGGAGTCAACGAGATAGATGCAGGGCAGGTTGTTCTCCTCGGCGATCTCCTGCGCCCTGACGTGCTTCTTCACCGTCATCGGATAATAGGAGCCGCCCTTCACCGTGGCGTCGTTGGCCACGAACATACACTCTTTGCCATGTACTACACCAATGCCAGTGACGATTCCTGCTGAATGCGCACGGCCGTCGTACAGGTCATTCGCAGCCAGGCTCGAGAGTTCGAGGAACGGAGTCGCCGCGTCGCAGATCTCCGCTATCCTCTCCCTCGGTAGGCTCTTGCCGCGATCTCGGTGCCTCTGGACGTACTTGCCACCCCCTCCTTCCTTGGCGGCATCCAATCTGGCCCTGAGGGCCTCGACCAGAGCCAGATTGGTAACCGAGCGGGGCTCGAAGTCCTCGCTCCCTCGGTCGATGCGGGTGGTCAGCCGGTCCATGCCTCTCGTCCCCCCCAGACAGCCAGCGAACCTTCAATTGAATGGACCCGACATCATAGATGTCGAATTTAGACGCCGATTGCTAGCCGTCCGACGTCCCTCAGCCCCGGCGCCATGCCAACAGTCAGGATTGCCATCCCGAGGAGGAGTCTGAAGTGCTGCTGCCTGTGCTCGAAGTTGACCATCGCGAAGATGTACCAAATCAGCCCGCCGAGAGCCAATTTGACCACGGAGAACCCATACGCGCTGCCGAAGAACTCGATAATCTTCGCCGAGAGTAAGTGCTTCTCGTAATACCCGAAGGCCTCGATGCCGATGCCAGTAGCGAGTCCGTCCAGCAACTGCCCTGCGACCGCGAGGAAGACTACTGGGGAGGCCATCACCGCCTTGTTCCTGAGGCTCTCGATGAGATCCTTGTCAGCGGATTTCAGATCATTGTACTCATCCTCGGTCATCCCCGGTGGCAGGATGCCGGCGACGAAACCGTGCTCGGCCAGCTCCTCGGCTGCCGGCAGACCCGTCTGGTACATCTGGTAGGCGAGCACCGCGGGTGCGCCGATTACCACCGCTAGTGGCCAGAGCGTGACTTGATCGGAGTTGCTGATGCCGAAGGACAGGAGTGGCCCTAGGAAGACGATTGAACCCCCGAGTCCGACCAGGAAGACGCAGCGCTGAATCAGCGTGAATCCCCCTAGATGCTTGTCCGATATCAAAGTGGGAAGAAGCAGGGCCACGAGTAGGCAGACCAGCATGGCGGTGTTGTCGAACCCTTCGGAGGAAGCGACCGTGCCGGCTTGGATGGAAGAGTAGTAGATTACTATCTGAGTTAGGATGAGAATGGTCGCAGCGCCGTCGACCCTAGACAGAGCTTCGTCACCCGATGCGGACTCGTCGTTGACTATTCGATAGCCCAAGGCCCCTGCAATGACCACCCATGCCGCTGTCTGGAAGTGGATTCCCGGGCTGACGAAGTATGGTTCGAGGGAGTCGTCGAACATACTAGCGTCCTCGACGACCTCACCGAGGACGGCCCAGAATACGTAGGGGAGCAGTGCCAAGATCATCGCATCACTGTGGTCTAGCCCGAGATGGCGGAGCCATGAGGAGAGAGCGACTGCGAATAGACCCAACACGATGGCGTAGGTCAGGGTGTTGGCCATGTTGTAGCCCGCATCGCCGCTGGATTCGCTGAGTACTGGGTCGAAGTAGTACTCGTACAGGAAGTCGGTGAGGGGGTTATCCACGTTAAGCAGATTCAGTGCTATTCCCGCGAAGAGCAGTCCTGTGACCAAAAGCAGGGCCTTGGTAGCCCACTCCTCGTAGTCATACATCTCCTCGAGAGGATTGGTCACGGTATTCCGTAAAGTGCGCCACGCTTATGCATGGCGGTGCGAGTCACTCTTCCTCGTAGGTGATCTCCTCGTCATCTGCGAGATCCAGTATGCTGTCGACTTGTTCATCGTCATCGGGGTCGACCTGTGAGTCCCTGTAGCGACGCTCGCTGCGTCTGCGAACCTCTGCCAGTCCCGGGACCAGTGTCTCGAAGGTGGATGTCTCGTCGGGACTGCGTTCCTCGTAGCTCTCGAGCCTGCGTGAGCGTATCCTCTGTCGCTTCCGGTCCTGCTCGAGTCCGTGCAGGATAGTGCTGTGCTCTGAGCCGCGTAGAATCCCCTCAATGGCAGGTGCGGCCAGAGCCAATCCGTCCTCGTCTCCGATGACTAGGACCGTAGAGCCGTAAATCGCCATCTCACAACGGGAAATCTCCTCTATCAGGCTGCGAATGCGGCCGTTCCTGCCAATCAGTCTGCTCCTCATCCTGCGGGTCTGGTTCGGCTGCCTGCCGGCCCATTCGCGGATGTCATACATCTTGAGAGAAACTTCGTCCTGAATCAACTGCACGGCTCGCTTGGGGGCGAGACCGCGACCGATGGCTACTATGACATCGGGCATCTTCATGCGGACGACTGGGTCTGCATCCACATCGCCCCAGTCGGCCATCACCTCGCCGTTCTTCGAGTCGATCTCGAGAGTTGCCCCACATGCCTTTTCGAGCATGCGACGGGTCTCACCACCCTTGCCTATCAGCACGGCAATGCGGTCTTGCGGGATGCGTGCCAGATGCTCCACGACTGCGGCCGACCCGCCGCCCTGCTTTAATCTCCGCCCGAGAGCGACGGTAGTGAGGGAACAGGGTCGTCGAGCACTCTGGCCAAGCTTTCAGCAAGGTCGACGCTGTGCCCCTGTCGATTGATCCACCCTACCAGTCTAGTCACGTCCCTGACTAGGAACTCCTCTGAACTGGGGTGTTGCCGAGTTACGCTCTGGCCGACATCGATGACCCATGGCTCGCCGTCGAGCCAGAGGATATTGTACTCGCTGAAGTCGGCGTGCACGAGCTCGCACGTCTGCCAGTTGATTGCTACGAACTCGAGCAGTTCCTCAAAGACCTCGTAGGGCTCGTCGATGGTGAGGTCCTTGAGTCGTGGACTGGCGCCAGTCTCGTCGCCGATATATTCCATTACGAGTACGTTCTTCAGACTGTCAAGCGGTTCCGGGACTCGTAGTCCGTGCTTGCGCATGCGCTTCAGATTTCGTAGCTCCTTGCGTACCCAGATGTTGACCAGTTTGCGGTGCCTGCGTGATAGGCCTGAGAATCTCGGATCGCCGTCGATGTACTTTGCTAGACCCTTGAACACCGCATTGGTAGTATGGAAAATCTTGACAGCCACCGGACCGTGATTGGTGGTAGCGTGGAAAACATGTGCCTCCTTTCCTCTGGCTATCGGGTAGTCGATGGTCTCGATTTGTCCCTTCTGCATCAACTTGTGAACCGCCAGTAGCGTGGAGCGGTCGAAGACCTGGTCGAAGACTCGTTTGTCGACCCATTCGTATTTCCCCTTGCCGAGAACTCCTTGTAGACCGTCCTCTATTTCGTTGAACATCTGCTTGAAGCGCGGCTCAGACATCCAGTCGTGCTTCTTCTCCGCTCGCATCAGAGCGTCTAGCTCTGGAAATTCGTCCATCTCATCCGACATGCTCTCACCCGAAGAACGAGTCTATGTCATCCTCAGGATCTTGCGCAGCAGTGGTTTCAGGCTCGGGCTCGGTGATTTCTGGGGCCTGGGACTCCGCCTCGGCCTCGACAGGCTCCTCTGAGGCCGTAGTCTCGATGTCTTCCACTTCCTCTAGATTGGTCATACCGAAGAGATCCACTATCTCAGGGAGGACTCCTTTCCTAGAGAGGTAGAGGGATTGGGTCTTGGTGTAACGCATGCAGACGTTGGCCTTTTCGTCCTGAAAGTCCCATGGTTGAACCACGATGAGGTCTCCCTCGCGCACCCACTGCCGGCGTCGCATCTTGCCCGGGATGCGCGCGAGCCGACTCTCGCCATCCTCGCAGACTGCTCTAACCCTGCGTCCGCCGAGTATCTGATCAGCGATTGCGAACATCTCGTTTACCTTCCGCTTTGGAAGGGGGACGCGGATGCGGTCGCCACCGGATTCGAGTCGAGCTAGAAGCTCTGTGTCGACCTTCTCTTCTCTACGAGCCATGGGGCTGCGTCGAGAGTCCCCTATGTGAAGTTGAGCATATCGAATCAACTACGCATGAAGGAGTCTACTGCGGAGCCTACCATGTCGAGCAGTGAGTCACTCAGTGGACC
>Ga0066857_10000957_pt1 | contig 10972 bp, 8 predicted proteins | sample ETNtaG_2_FD_65602 | JGI IMG/M metagenome (GOLD analysis project Ga0066857, IMG submission 65602) | Marine microbial and viral communities from oxygen minimum zone, Eastern Pacific Ocean - ETNP201406SV203 | ecosystem: Environmental > Aquatic > Marine > Oceanic | place: Pacific Ocean: Eastern...
GAGGAAGACGTAACAGCCCTCAAGGAAGCTGGTTTCACGGATGTCGGCATCCTTCATGTGAACCAGGTTGCCGGATATTATGCCTACGTCAACCGGCTTGCCGACGGACTCGGCGTGGGACTCGAAAGCTTCTGGGACAACGAGGAGCCGGTTTTATGAAACATTCAGGAAATTCATGAACTGTCCTGTTCAAGCCCCAATATATTGATCGCTGAAAAGCAATGCCGGTGTGAGTGCTGAAACGAGGCAGGAAATCAACTGGACGGAAAGACGTGGATCGTCTAAGATCCCCATTTTTCCTCTGAGTTGAATAGAAATCCGTCATCTGTCCGGAAGAAATGACACCATTGATGAAAACTGGCTTACAAAGGATTGAAGAACATTTCTGGCCTTTGAAAAATACCTTTTGAATTCTGATTATGCCGATCACTGATTGGCCCTCAAACTGTTTACAACCATTTTGATTTTTGACCATGCCCCATCAACGTTTTAGAAAATTCAACACCCGGGACACCTATCCTGATCAAAATCTGGACAATGACCTCTGCCAAGTGGTGCGTGCCGGAAACATAGTCTTCCTCAGAGGTCAGGTTGGAACGGATTTCGATGGCAGACTCGTCGGTCAGGACGATCCCGGGGCACAAGCTGAGCAGGCCATGAAAAACGTAAAACAACTTCTGGAAGAGGCAGGAAGTTGCCTGGAAGAGGTCTGTAAGATCACCATCTACCTGACTGATCCCAAAGATCGGGAAGCCGTGTACCGTGCAGTGGGTCAATCATTGAAAGGCATTTTCCCGGTTTCCACAGGGGTGGTGGCAGCAGGATTGGCCAAACCGGAATGGCTGATGGAGATCGATGTGATTGCAGTCATCGAGGAGGTTCGTCCTTGACGGTTTCCATCATCGGACACTGTCCTGAAACGGGGATGGTAGGAGGTGCCATCACCTCATCCAGCATTTGTGTCGCCAGCCGCTGCCTCTTCACCCGGAGCGGGGTTGGTGCTGTCCTGACTCAGAATGTGACCGATCCCTCCCTCGGAAAGAAGATGCTGGACCTGCTTGAATCCGGAATGGAACCGGAAGCAGTGCTCACTTCCCTAAAAAATTCTGAAAGCCATCTCGAGTGGAGACAACTTGCTGTTTTGGATTGCAGGGGCAGGTCGGCTTGTTTCAGTGGTGATAAGGCTTTAGGAATAAACCATGTCGTCCCAGAAACCCATTGCGCTGCGGCAGGAAATCTTCTGGCTCATGAAAATGTGATCGAAGTCATGTTGGAAAGGTTCATGGCCCTGGAAGGCCACCTTGCAGAACGTCTGCTGGGTGCTTTGGAAGCAGGTCTTGCAGCAGGAGGTGAAAAAGGTCCCGTCCGTTCTGCAGGCATTCAAGTCTCAATCGAAACGGACTGGCCGGTGATCGACCTGCGGGTTGACTGGTCGGATGAACCAATCCAGGAACTTCGGGCGTTATGGGCTCGATACCTGCCCGAGATGGATTCTTATCTGCTTCGTTCTGTCAACCCGGATGCCGCACCTTCCTACGGAGTCCCGGGCGATCCTTGAAATCATACCCGACCCCATTTTCAAGGAAGGGTCGTTGATTTCACGATCGATCAAATCCACTTCAAGTTCTTTTCAGTCTCGTATCATACCTAAACAACCAGATCGTTCCTAAAACGATCCCACAGGGCTTTTTCCCTGAAAAAAGCACTTCATCATCTGCCTTAATCAAGAATCCCAACATTGCCACAAGATTCAGAATTTCTTTACGACCCAAGGAATCATAGTAAGAAAGAAAACCGTTTATTCCTTCAATCGGAAGCGCTGTAATTTTCCAGATTCATTGCGTGGCAAATCAGTGAGTATTTTTATTTTTCTTGGGTATTTGTATGGAGCCAGCCGACTTCTTACAAAAGACTGAAGATCTTCTATATATCCTGTTTCATCTTTAGGTTGATCCTTGGGAACAATGTAGGCGGTGACCACCTGTCCACGTTCTGGATCCCGGGTGCCGATAACCGCACATTCACTGACTTTGGGATTTTCGAGAAGTACATTCTCTACTTCAATCCCTGATATATTGTATCCACTGGAAATGATCATGTCATCAACACGAGTATGGTATATGACGTATCCATTCTTATCCAAGGAACAGGCATCACCTGTGATATTCCATCCAAATTGGACATAATCCTTTTGACGAGAATCTTCAAGATAACGGCATGCAGTAGGGCCTTTAACTGCCAGATGACCAATTTCATTTGTAGGTAAATGTTCTCCCTCATTTCCCAGAATGGCGACCCTATAACCCGGTATGGCTTTCCCAATAGTTTCCGGAGGTATTTGTTCTTCAGTTGGGCCTATGAAAGCATGAAGCATCTCTGTGGACCCCAGGAGTTCGGTCAGACCTTGTCCACTTGCATGGAGCCATTCTGTCTTAACTGATTGAGCTAAAGCTTCACCTGAAGATATTGACATTCTTAAATTGGCGAAGTTTTTCTTTTCCGCCAGACGAGCCATTTTCTGATAAAAAGTAGGTACAGTGAAACATATCGTAGCTTTATATTTTTCGAAGGCATCAAGAAGTTCCTCAGGGGAATAGCGTCCGTTCAAAACTGAAGTACTCCCTCCATATAACGGGAAAAGAACAAGTCCTCCCAGACCAAAAGTAAATGCCAAAGGTGCTGTACTTATAAAAATGTCATTCGGTACTGGATGAATGATATGTTCCGCTACGGTTTCACAAACCGACATTACATCACGGTGAAAATGGATCGTCCCTTTGGGTTCACCTGTAGTACCCGATGTGAACCCAATCAGTGATATGTCATCACTGAAAGTAGAACAGTTCTCAAATGCCTCTGGATGGTGAATCATCCGATTTTCAAGTTCTCCTCCTGATTCATCATATGTCAGGATTTCACAAGCATGTGGATTCGCTTGAATCGACTTTCTTAATTCGTCCACTATTGAACAATCGCAAACAGCAAGAATCGGTTTTGCCTTTTCGATGATCTTTGCAAGTTCTCTTGAACGTAGTAATGACATCGTTGTCACGGCAATCGCCCCTATTTTCTGTATTGCAATCCATATGGCAGCCAATGTTGGGGAGTTTGGGCCACGAATGAGAACTCGATTGCCCGGTTGTACTCCAAAATCATTTGTCAGGACATGAGCCATTCGGCAGGTCCTTTCATAAAGTTCGGAATAACTCCAGGATATACATTTTGAGACAAAAGCTGTTTTACTTCCCAATCCTTCTTCAAGACGGCGATCTAAAAGTAAATTTGCACAATTGAGGGGTATGCGTTGTTGAAAATGATTGGGCAGAATTAGTTCTGGCCACTGATCATTGGGAGGTAAACGATCATGTATGTATCGATCGACTTGTGGAGATTTATTCACGATTTTAGAGGTATCTTATCCCAATCAGGGGCAACCAGCCGCCTCTTTCCATCCTTGCTCAAATGGCCTTTTGATTGATCCAGATTCAAGCGATCCCAAAATTGGCAGGTCACTTGTTTGTGGGTTCGATCTAGGCCTTCACAATAGTTGGAGTATTGACAAAGACGGATGTCTCTCCCATAGCCTGATTCCAGTTTCAAAAACCAGTCAGGATCTGCAAGAGATTGGCGGGCTGAAGCGACAATATCTGCAATATCCTCTTTTAATACATGTTCTGCTATCTGGAAATTATGTATACCACCTGCAACCACCACTGGAGTTTTGCAACCTGACTGACGGACATGGTTTCTTATCTCTTTTGAAGCTGAAAAATTCCTTCCGAATGGCCCATTTTTATCTGAAATGTTTTGAGGCATGCATTCATAACCACTTGGTCCCGTATAAGGATAGGCAGCTTCACCAACTCTAGGCTGTTTTGCATCATCAAATTTTCCTCCACGTGATAATGAAAGATAATCCATGCCTGCACGGGCAAACTCAGAGGCAAAAAAACAAACATCCGAAATGGAACTGCCGTTATTGATGCATTCTTCAGCAAGAAAACGGGCGCCTATAATGAAATCCTCAGACACAATGTCACGAACTGAATGAAAAACTTCTAAAGGAAGTTTAATCCGGTTTTCCCTTGAACCTCCATAGCTATCATTACGAATATTGGTAGCTGATAAAAATGAAGCCATGGTATAAGCATGAGCATAATGGAGTTCTATCCCGTCTAATCCTGCTTTTTGTGATCTTAATGCTGCATTTGCAAAAAGGCCCGGAAGGACCTCAGGCAACTGTTTAATATTAGGCAAATGCATGTCTGTTACCCTTTCTCGATACCCCTTACAAAGTGATTCCCAATCACGAATATCTAAAATTTGTTCAAGATCCTTATCCTTAAGGTTTAGCAATTTTATTCGGATCTCTTTTTCTTCAGCAAGTGGGAGATTTAAGCGATCACGAATTCGTGATGTAATGACCAAGTGATGATTTAGAAATTTTTCACGTTGTGGCCTCCTTCGGATAGCAAGGAAATCTATCAACTGAATGAGAACTCTCGTTTGTCCTCCACTTTCATCCCTAATACGCTCTACAAGTTTTTGAATACCAGGAATATAACGATCATGACCTATACGTAGCAAAGGACCCGATGAAATATCACGAATGCCTGTTGCTTCAATGACGATAGCGGCAGGTTTTCCCTTGGCAAATCTTCCATACCATTCTAAAACCTCATCTGTGACTTGACCATCTTCTGTTGCACGCCAAGGAACCATCGCAGGGACCCAAGTGCGATTGCGGAGTTTCAAGCGGCCAAATTCGATTGGTGAAAAGAGCACCGACGACTCAATTTCTTTCACATCGGGTATGGTTCCCAATGAAGAATGCCATCGAATTCTTTCAGGAGGCTTCCACATAAGAATGTTTGTGGGAAATTCAATTAATAAAAAATAAGAAAAGAAAGATTATGTTGAATGATTGTAATTTTCAATTTTCTTGTTTTGTTTCATCATAGGATTCTTCGAAAATAAGCTATGAATTTGGTCGATGATCCCATGGATTTAATTCACCGTTCATACAGTTCGAAGAACATGTTTCCTAATAGGGTCCTTAAGATTTAGGAAACCATTGAAGGTAAACGGTTGGCTTCATTTCGTTGGATAATGACTCTTAACGGGATCAAGAAGGGGGTTATTCTCGCAGAAAGCCAATCCTGCCTGGTCTTAATTCAGTTGGTCTCGGTCTGGACAAAGAAAGTCTGCCAGTGACTGTCCGAAGGGGTATTGCAGATCTTTTGGAAAAGCTTGAAGAAGGGAAATACTGGTTGACTAAAGTGGTCGATTGCACCTTGTCAACCTTCCCGGAAGCATTAGGATTAAGTTATTTAAAACTTCATAATCAATTTATAAAAATGATATTCAAGTTTGGCTTAAATAATTTTCAGGAGTTTTTTTTAACGAAACTATTGCTTCAGATCTTGAAGGAAGGCTAAGAAATATTTTGAAATCGTTTACTGATTCTTAATCCGATAGAATTGATATACCATCATCTTTGAATGATAAATATACTTCATCATTTATATTCTGATACACATTTGTTTCATTTGAAACGACATACATGTTTCCTAAGCTGGTAGAAACCGAATACTGGTACTGACTCCCTACAAATGAAACATTCTCTACCTTAGCAGAAATGGTATTTTTTGATTTTTTTTGATTTATTTCAATGGTTTCAGGACGGAGAGCAAGGGATATTTTATCAGTCCGTTCAAATTCTGAAGAAATAGTTTTTTTAACCCCTCCAAAGTCTATGTCATAGTCCTGACCGGTTTTCTTTTCAATCGTGGCTTCAACAATATTCGCATCTCCAATGAAGTTGGCCACGAAACTAGTGTTAGGATGATTATATAAATTTTTGGGGTTGCCTTCCTGAGCAATCACAGCTTCATTCATGACAATGACTTTATCTGAGATCGCCAATGCTTCTTCCTGGTCATGAGTCACATAAATCGTTGTAACACCAAGTTTCTGCTGGAGATTCCTTATATCTTCACGAACCTGTCTTCTCAACTTTGCATCAAGATTAGATAAAGGTTCATCAAACAAAAGAACTTTCGGTTCGAGAACAATGGCTCTTGCGACAGCAACCCTTTGCTGTTGCCCTCCAGAAAGCTCCGATGGCATCCTCTGGTCAAAGCCTTCAAGTCCAACCAATTTAAGGGTTTCAATGGTTTTTTCAGAATACTCTTCTTTGGTCACACCTGCCATTTTGAGCCCATAGGAAACATTTTCTAAAACACTCATATGAGGAAACAAGGCATATGACTGGAACACCATAGTTACATCTCTGTCTGTTGCAGGAAGTAGGGTTACATCTTTTTCATCAATGAATATTTTCCCAGAAGTAGCCCGTTCCAGCCCGGCTATAAGACGAAGTGAGGTTGTTTTTCCACAGCCTGATGGGCCAAGTAAGGTCGTAAGTGTCCCTGGTTCAAATGTGCATGAAACATTGTCTACTGCAGGGATTCCCTTTGTGTATTCCTTAACAATATTTTTAAAAAGTACTCTTGCTTTTTTCATGATCAATCAGCCTAGATTTGCTTGCAGCATAGATGCATTTGGATCACGTCTGCCGATTTGTGTTTTTCCAATTAATCTTTGAATCAAAATAATCACCATCAACATAGATATAATCAGTACTGATGAATAAACTATGGCCAGCCCATAGTCGTTATTTTCTAAACGTCCGAGAATGTAAGACACAGCAAGATCATAGTTTGCACTGACTAAAAAGATTACAGCACTGATAGCCGTAACCGACCTGACAAAGCTAAAAATAAATGCCGCAATTATAGCAGGTTTTAACAAGGGTAGGAGAATGTTCTTAAATGTTTGAAAACTTGATGCATTCAATGTCATAGAAGCCTCATCCAGGTGAGGATCAAGTTGGTTCATGGATGCAATCCCGGCTCTTACACCAACAGGCATATTTCTAAATATGAATGAAATTACCAAAATCAGCCCTGTTCCAGTCATCTCAATTGGTGGGATGTTGAAAGCAAAAACATAACTGACGCCGATGATCGTTCCTGGTATGGCAAAGCTGAGCATTGTTCCAAATTCAAAGGCATTTTTTCCTCTGAATTTATGGCGTGTCAATAAATATGCCGTAAGGATACCAATTGCCGTTGTCGGAGGAGCTGCAAAAAAAGCGACTAAAAATGTTACATTAAATGAATTCCATGCACTACCACTCCACATGATTTCATTGTTTTCTAAAAACTCTATTCCAAAAGCTTCAATATAATGTTTTAAAGTAAAACTATGATTCAATCCCCACAATTCAACAAAACCACCAAATAGAATCATAATATAAATAATAAATGTGATCGCTGCCCACGGTAGGGCGAAGGCATAGATTAGTGTTCTTGCCATTGGAGGCAAAACTGGATGAACACCACTGTCTCCCTTACCAGTAACTGAAATATATGATTTCTTGCCTAACCATTGGTACTGGAGAAAAAACACGATAAGGATAATTGTCAAAAGCATTACTGCAAAGACGGCCGCTCGTGATTCATCATATTGAGCTCCAACAACAGCAAAAAATATTTCTGTGGAAAGAACATCAAAATCACCTCCGAGTACCAAGGGATTGCCTAAATCCGCTAAACTTTCAATAAAACCCAATAAAAATGCATTGGCTATCCCAGGGCGCATGAGAGGCAGTGAGACCGTTTTGAAAACCTGCCAGCTTGAAGCCCGAAGAGTTTGTGAAGCTTCTTCCATTGAGGGGCTTACACTTTCAACAACACCAATTAACACTAAAAATGCTATGGGGGTAAAGGCCAGGGTTTGAGAAAACCAGATACCAGGTAAGCCATAGATCCATCTTGATCTTTCAATCTCAAAGGCCCATTCCAGAAATGAACTTATGGCTCCACTCTGACCAAACAAAAGAATGATGGCTAAACCTTTGACAAAGGGAGGGGTAATAATTGGTAAAACAGATAAAACCCTGATAATTTTTTTCCCTCGAAAATTGGTTCTTACAATTAAAAGGGCAAAAGCCAGTCCTAAAAAAGTTGATGAAAAAGCACTAAGGGTCCCCATCGTAAGAGTGTTCCAAATTACCCCACAACTATAATTGCCTGAGAGACATTCTAAACCCCATACTCCTTTATTTAAGAATTTGTTGAAAAAGTTTCCTAATTCATAACCTCCTTCAACACTTTTAAATGCAAAAGAAAACATTCTGAATATTGGGTAAAAAACAAAGAGCGATACCAGAAAGATGATCGATCCAATACTTCCAACAATAAAATTGTCACCATTCAGCCATCCACGGGATGCCAGTCCATGGGTTATATAGAAAACAAAAGTCGAACCAACCAGAACTGCTCCGACTCCCATGCCGTATTGCCGATCTACAGGTCCAAACACATTTTCAAGATAGTTGTAATTCCAACCTCGTAATCCAATTGAAAAACCTTGAAAGAAAAAATAGATTAACCCTAACAAACCTATAAAAATGAAAAGGTTTGAATAGATGGAATTGTTGGTTTTTTTGAAAAAGAAGACTACTGGAACCAGTAAAAAAAATAGGAGGGGAAGAAGCCAGATTTTGTCATCAAGAAAGAAGAGGATTATGGCTGGCCCATAATCCTCTAAACTGTAGTACTGAAAGAATTCTATTGAGAAGAAACCGTCATCTACCACATACCAGGGAAGGATAAAATAGCCTACACATCCTATTAGGATCCAGCAGACAACGAGTTTCCTCATTATAAGATTAATTAACGGGCAATTGTACTTACATCATCATCCCATTTCGATAACAGTTGAGCTCTCTTCTTTTTATTGCCATAGGTCTGAAAATCGTAATCGATCAGGTTAATGGTAGAGAGGTCCGGAGCATCAGGGTCTGCACTGGCCTTGGTATTCGCAGGTACTTGAAGTGATATTCCTGAAGTGAAAATCAGTGTCTGTGCTGCAGGACTAACGGCCCAATCATAAAATATTTTTGCTTCATCTAGATTCCGAGCACCATCAATGATACTCATTGATCCGACTTCATAACCTGTGCCTTCTGAAGGAGAAACCACTTTAACTTTCAACCCTTTTTTAGCCTGCTTGACTGCATCGTGTTGAAAGCAGATCCCTATCGTGTTTTCACCTCTTCCTGCAGCTTTAATCGGAGCAGAACCGGATTTGGTGTATTGATTAATATTGAGGTGAAGTTTTTTCATATATTCCCAACCCTTTGTTTCACCAAATATCTGTAGGATGGTGGCCAGGGTGGTATAGGCCGTACCTGATGAGTTCGGATTCGCCATCTGGATATGACCTTTATAGACCGACTTAGTTAAATCATCCCATGACGAAGGAATCGGCAGACCTTTTGATTTCATCAGGTCTTCATTATAACCATAACCCAGTGCACCGACATAAATTCCAACGGTTTTATAATTGCCGTTTATTGCCTGTTGTTGAGCTGCTGGACGTAAATCATCAAAATGTTTTGATTTATATTTGTAGGTTAAGCCTTCCTGAGATGCAGTGAGATGTGGATCTCCTGTCCCTCCAAACCAAACATCACCTTTGGGATTAGAAGACTCCGCTTTGATTTGAGCCAAAGTCTCTCCAGAACTTTTCCTTGTCATAGCCACTTTAATGCCAGTCTCTTTCTGGAAATTCCTGACAATCAATTCGCATACATCTGCACCAACACTACAGTATAGCGTCAATCTCCCTCTTGCTTGAACTGATAGGGATATCAAAAAAGAAAGGGCAATTAATACAAAAACTTTAGCTGCCTTGAATGATGTTTTCATCATAATCGACTCCATTGTTAAAGACTTCATTGAGAAAAACCTTTTTTCGAAGGAATTTCCATAATACGAGATTTTCCTATTGCTCCAGGAGCGTACTAAGGAATGACATAACAAAAAGAACTGTGCCCAATTATAACGGGAATCGAAGCACAGTCCACTTTTTAGTGTGAACTATTCTTTCTACCATTGTGATTAACTGATTAGCTTCGAGTAGGATCAAACTCAACCAGTTCAAAAGGTCACCACAAAATGCCACAAAACTCTGGTGCAACCTTCAAATCAATAATTTTAAGTGGAAAACGAGAATATAAGATTCTTCAATTATATTAGTATTTTAAGAAGATATTCTATATTTCTATGAGGATTATCTGGTGCCGTAGAAGGGATTCGGTATTCCGTCTTTATACGGAACCAGAAGTCTCTCGTAATTCGTTCCTATTACTCAAATCATAGGTTGTCAAAGTCTTCCTTGATTTGTGAACCATGACCATGAACCATGACCAAAATCATGACCAAACAATGTACTTACATATTATCCTCCTTCTGTAATCAATCAAGACTCTCACAAAACCCTTCACCATCTCCCTCCGACATCGTTTCGATCTGATTTCTTATTTCCATATTTCTTGAGAAAACACTCACTTCAGTAATTATGATTTACTCAAATCAGAAGAAGAAATACCAAGACAGGAAACCTAAAACCAAAAAAGTATATACCCAATACTTCTCAAGAAGAAATTCCAGAGTCTTTGAGAGATAATAAATTGTAAGTTGAAGTTTCATTATTTACTCAAACTTGAACCCCAATTCTGCATCACAGTCCTCACCCCTCAAAAATGAGGTCTGAGAAACCTCTGGTGACTCCCCTTCAATCCATCCCTTCTCTTTCAGATCCTTCTTTAGATCGTGAACGTATTTTATCATTTCTTGTTCAAACTTGTATTGGTATTCGGTGGGTAGACCTTCCTTCTCTCCGTGACCGTTTATCTCTCCTTCATAAATCTGGATGATGTATTTCATTCCTTCGAGACCATAGAGGACTCTGAGGGTCTTGGTGGATCTACGATGTTGGTGAGTGAAGAAGAGTTGGTTCATTTCTTAGATGTGTTTAACACTTGAAATTGAAGTCCCTAACAGTTTTATTAAGATAATCTGACCATAACCTTCATGGATGAAGAAAATGGAACTGAACA
>Ga0066857_10000969_pt1 | contig 10937 bp, 10 predicted proteins | sample ETNtaG_2_FD_65602 | JGI IMG/M metagenome (GOLD analysis project Ga0066857, IMG submission 65602) | Marine microbial and viral communities from oxygen minimum zone, Eastern Pacific Ocean - ETNP201406SV203 | ecosystem: Environmental > Aquatic > Marine > Oceanic | place: Pacific Ocean: Eastern...
TCAGGGTCATCAGAAGAAGCAAGTTCTTTTCTATTCATAATTTTTACAGCTGCTTCACCACCTAAAACAGCACATTTGGCAGTTGGCCATGCATAATTTACATCAGTTCTAAGATTTTTACTTCCCATTGCAATGTATGCACCACCATATGCCTTACCAATAACTAAAGTTATTCTTGGTACAGTTGCTTCACAATATGCATAAAGTAACTTACTTCCATGTCTAATGATTCCGTTATGTTCCTGATTAGAACCTGGCATGTAACCAGGTGTATCTACTAAAGTAATTATTGGAATATTAAATGCATCACAAAATCTAATGAAACGAGATGCTTTATTTGATGAATCGATATCTAATGCACCTGCAAGATGCATAGGTTGATTGGCTACAATTCCAACAACATTACCATTTAGTCTTCCATATCCAATTACAATATTTGGTGCAAACAATTCATGAACTTCAAAGAATTCATGATTATCAACAACTGAATTAATAATTTCTTTCATGTCATATGGTTGTAAAGGATTTTCAGGCATTATGTTAATCAAATTGTGATCTAGTCGATTTGGATCATCATCAGTTGTAAGTTTAGGTGGTTGTTCAGTATTATTTTGAGGTAAAAACGAAATTAATTTTTTAATGTAATCCATACATTCGTATTCATTTTCAGCAACAAAATGTGCAACACCGCTTTTTGAACCATGTGTATTAGCACCACCAAGTTCTTCAAAAGAAATTTCTTCACCTAATACAGTTTTAACAACATCAGGTCCAGTGACAAACATACTTCCAATTTTTTCAACCATTATAACAAAATCAGTCATTGCAGGAGAATATACTGAACCACCTGCAGAAGGACCAACACTTGCAGTGATTTGTGGAATTACTCCAGAAGCTAATTGGTTGTGATAAAAGATATCTGCAAATCCATCTAAACTCATAATTCCTTCTTGAATTCTAGCACCGCCAGAATCCATAATTCCAATAATTGGACATCCTGTTTTTAATGCATGATCCATTAATTTAGTAATTTTTTTAGCTCCCATCCGACTTAATGTTCCACCTAAAACAGTGAAATCATATGCAAAAACAAAGATTTGTCGTCCAGATACATTCCCATAACCACCAACTACACCATCAGTGAAAAATTTCTTTTTCTGCATGCCATATTCATGATAATGATGAGTTGCCAATGGATCAATTTCAACAAAAGTACCTTCATCAAGTAAAAGATTAATTCTTTCACGAGCAGTTAATTTACCTTTCTCGTGCTGAGCACCAATACGATCTTGACCACCGCCTTGTAATGCAGTATTATTATTTTTAGTATATTCATCAATCTTTTCAGAATGCATAATATGATCTGATTCACGGAGTTTTCATATATTAATCTAGATTCAATTTTAGATTATTGTAAAAATTCATAGATCATGTATACTTTAACAAATTATGAGTTAAGAAGAGAGAATTTCTTTTTAGAAGATTTCTGATATGAACTAAAAGCATCCTTTTCATCACTACATTTCTTACAAATACATAATTGAGATACATTAGGTATATCACAAATATCTTGAAATTCACATTGTGCACATCCAGCTGATGAGCCACATACAAGACATTGTAATTCATTGATCTCAGCACATTTTTCATGTTTGACACCAACTCCTTTTGACCAAAGTCCAATTTCATTAATTTCAATTTTATCATTACAAATAATACATGTTCCCGGAAATTTCATTGGAATTTTTATCCAACTCATTATATCAATTCAATCTCCTTATCAATAATATCACCAAAAGTTTCTTCCAATTCTAATTCCAAAGTTTTATTTTTAATACAAAATAAAACATATGGTAAACACAATGTTACAAATGAACTAGAAGAGAGATGGAGTTTTTTTGCCATTACAGAAGATAGTGATTTAATTTTTGAACCATCCCAACGAATTCTATTTAATAATGGCCAAGACAAATTATATTTAGAATATCTGATTCGATCGTCTTTTTGATACAAATTAATTAAAATGTCATTAAGATAACGTAGTAACCTCCAATTTTGAGTTTTCATAATTTTCCCAAATAACATATCAGCATTTGAAATAACTTCCAAATATTTTGCAAGTGAATCACTATCTAAATCACTAGTTACTATACTAGAATAAAATGCATCAATTTTTTTTCTAGGATCAATTTGTATTGAATACAAAACACCTCTAGCTTCTTCAATAGAATTTGCTTTGAAAAATGCATTTATTCCATCTTCAATATTAATACTTTCAAAAGAAGTTTCTGTTTGAGGATTAAATCCAGTAATCAAAGATTGAGTTAGATTAATCATTGAACGAATATCACCTTGAGATTTATCAATGACTTTGATTAAAGAACCTGGACTTAGTTTTGTATTTTCTTTTTTTAAAATATTATCTAAATAAACACGTAGAAGACGTGGTGGAATTTTTTTAAATGATATTGTTGTTGCGGCTTTTTTGATACTCTTCATTTTATCTGAATCATCATAATTTGCAGCAAGTAAAATTGGGACTGTTGGTTTTTTTAAGATATCAACAAGAGCTGCAGCACCACCATAATCTCCACGACCATGAATACCATCTACCTCATCAACAAAAATCATGGGAGTTCCTAAAACACTAACATTACCTAAAATAGGCATAAGAATTTCATTAAGTCTAGATTTACTTCGTACATCACTGGCATTAAGACCAATCATATCGTAACCAAATTGTTTAGCTAAAAGATATGCAATGGTAGTTTTTCCAATTCCAGGAGGTCCTACTATCAAAAGAGGTTTTGTTCCTTTTTTCCATTTTGCAAACCATTCCATAATGGCTACACGTGGTTCCTCGTTACCCACCATATCAGAAATATTCTGAGGTCGATATTTTTCAGACCACATCAATTTTATCACTTAGTTGGAAGATTTTTGTTCAAATCTGACCAAATATTTTCTTCTTGCAATTTCTTATACCAAAATTGATTATAGTGTTCAACAGTAAGAAATAAAAATTCTAAGAACTTTGTATGTGAGAATTTATCAGGTAATTTTTCAAGAGCATCTCTTGCGTCACTTAGGTATGATTCACTATGATTCATTGTTTCTTCAAAGCCTCTTTTTGCATCATTCATTTTCAATGAATAAAATAATGGCCAAGAAGGAATTTTTGCAGCTCTATCTCGAATACTATCTTCAATTTCATTTCCACATCCAACAGATTCAGCTGCTTTTGCCATTCCAGTGTAAAAAATATCAGCTAAAGGTGCACGATTCAATGCCATGTTTCTACCAGCAGTTCCCATCACAGAGCGATATTTTTTGTAACTCTCAACTAGCTCTTCTTCTGTAATTTCTGCAGGTTTATCTTTTAATTTTGTGTCGAGATATTGTCCAATTCTTGCTTGTTTGAAACCTTCTTCAAATTCTTTGAGTACATCCTCACCACCTTTTGAAATTTTTTCTCTAGCAAGTTTCAAAATATATGGATTCATTAATTTGTAATCATCTAAATATTCTAAATCTTCATCTTTGTCTACAATTCTATCCATTGGTTCACTAAGATCAATTGCAATAATATGACCATCAACAATATCTTCCCTCATTGTAGTACTTTTATCATCATTGAAATAATCTGTAGATGCATCAAAAAGACCATTAAAGACAGGAAATGTCATTTTAACAAAATTTGAATTTAAAATTCTAAGAACTCTATCATGTAAAGTATCAAAATCTTGTAATTTAGATTTTATAGGCTCAATTTCAGAAGCATTTAAAATAATTTCTGTAGAACCAACTTCTTCGGCAAATTGTTGTTGAGTTGTATTTGGAGAATCATCTGCGTTAATTTGATCAAAAAGATTTTTTGCAAATCTTTGAGCAAATGCAGGAAATGTATCTTCAGCTTCTTGTTTATAATGATTAAATTGTTTGAATCCTTTTGATTTGAATAAACCTTGTTTTATGATTTGTTTTCCTGGTTTAGTTCCCATCAAAGCACTTTTACTAAAAATTGATTCGTCTTTTCCACTCACAAACACAATCCTATTTGTTGTTATTTATGCTTTCAATACAAAAATTTTCTTCACTTAAATTACGAAGAGAAAATTATTTTTTATGGAAGTTATAGAAATTCTTCGTGAAGCTTCAAATCAAATTTATAAAAATGTAAAGGATCTTGCAGGTACAGAAGATGCTGCAGGTGATTTTGGAAGAGGAGCAGGTGGAGATATTTCACGAAATATCGACATTATTGCTGAAAAAACAGTTTTAGATTATCTAAAAGAAATTAATTTTGAATGTGTTGTATTAGGAGAAGAATGTGGTAGAGTAGAATTATCAGATAAACCAAAAGGTTACATCATAATGGATGCAATTGATGGTTCTGCTAATGCAGTACGTGGAGTACCATTTTTTTGTAGTTCATTAGCATTTGCAACAGAAAATAAACTTAGTTCAATTACAGATGGCGTAATAACAGATTTAACAAATGGAGATATGTATTGGGCTTCAAAAAATAAGGGTTCATTTTTTAACGAAAAACAAATCAGAGTTCAACAAAAAGAACCAATTTACAAAATTGTTGGAATTAACACATCTGGGGGGTCAAATGAATTAATGAAACGAATGTATCCAATATTTCAAAATCATAATCATACAAGACATTTTGGGGCTAATGCATTAGAAATGGCATTGTTTGCAAGAGGTTTGATAGATATTTTTATTGATTTTAGAGATAAAATCAGAATTCAAGATATTGCTGCAGGATACATAATTGTAAAGGAAGCTGGAGGATTACTGCTAGATGCAAATTTGAATCCGCTTGATGCAGATCTAAGTTATGAAACAAGAGTCTCATTTATTGCTGCATCAAATCAAAAAATTCTTGACGAAATAATGTCGCAAATTAATTAGAATTATAGTAATTATCTGATCTTTAGGATTAATTCATAAAAGAAATATATTTATCCAAAGTAACAGGAAACCTCGTTGTATGGTTACTGAAATGAAAGCAAAAGTGGTCTACAGGGAATTATTAAAAGAAGATCTAGTTATCATACGATTAGTTCCTGAAAATGGAATGCCAGAATACAAAACTGGGCAATTTTTAACAATTGGTCTTCCAATTCCAGCAGAAAAAAAAGTGGTTAGAAGAGCATATTCAATTGCATCACATGCTGAAAATAGAGATTATTTTGAATTTGTAATTAGATGGGTTAGAAAACCACTTCCAGGTCGTGTAACAACTGAATTATTTTATCTAAGTGTTGGGGACGAAGTTAGTCTAGGAGATCCAACTGGTGCAGCATTACTAATCAGCGATAAATTACATAACGGTAAAAAAGACAATAGAAGAGTAATTTGTGTAGGTGGTGGAACCGGTTTAGCTCCATTTATTGCATTTGCAAAACATTTCCATGATACTAATGATACTAGAGAAGTCATAGTTTTACACGGTGCAAGTTACGTTGATGAATTAAGTTACAAACGTCTCTTAACAGATATGGAATTAGAAAGTGAAAGAAGGGGAAGAGACAAATGGAATTTCAGATACGCTGCAGCAATTAGTAGACCAAAAGAATTCTTTAACAGATCTTGGAATGGTCATGTAGGTAGAGTTGAATCATTTTTCAAACCAGATAAAAAAACAGGTTTATCACCAGTGGAGGAAATGGTTGGTGAAGAATTAACTCCAGAAAATTCAATTATTTACATTTGTGGATATCAAGGTACAATTGATGGGGTAATTGATCACTTGGATTCTAAAGGTTTTGTAACAGAACATGAAAAGAAATCTGATGGTAGTTTTGGAATTAAATACGAATCATACGGATAAAATCTATTTTTGAAATAGTTCTAATCTTAAATTAACAAATATCATAATTTTTATAGCGACTATTTTTCTCCAAAATATGGCAAAATTGAAGTGTAATGATTATGGTTTTGAATGTGATTTTTCAGTAGAAGGGGAAATAGAACAAGTAATAGAAAATTTTAGAAATCATACAGAAGATACTCATGGAATAGATTATTCAAAAGAAGCAGTAATGCAATTCCTATTAAGAAAACAAGGATTATAAAAAATACTAAGCATCTAATCTTTTCATTCTAGCAGATAATACAGGTAATTCTTTTTCAATAATTTTTTCAACTGCTGGAATAACATTAGATCTAGATTTTACGCTTTCTTCAAAAATTTCTGCAATTTGGTCTCTAAATAATAGCTTGATTCCAGGAAGAGCAGTAATTCCCTCATCTACAGTTCGTGGATCAGATAAATCTAAAATCAATGTACCTTTCTTCTTTTCTTCCATTACAAGTCGAATTCTTTCAAATGTAATTAAGAAATAATCAGATGTTGTTGCAACAAAAATTATATCATATTTATTAAAAGTGGATAAAGCATCATCAAAATCTATAGGATTTCCACCTACAATAGTACTAAATCCAGTGGCACGCTCTAAAGTTCTACTTGTAACATCATAAGAAATTTCTTTTTTGTTAAGAGTTTTAGCAACCAGAGCAGCAGAATTACCAGTACCAATTAACAATACTTTTTTCTTTGAATCTAATCCTGCTTTTTCATCGACTAATTTTACTGCAATATCTCCAAGTGAAATAACATCTTTTGAAATTCCAGTAGTATCTCTCATTCTAGTAGATAATCGAATGACATTTTCAAATAATTTATTGAGAATAGTACCTGAAGTACCTGCAGATTTAGCATGAGCCAATGATTGAACTATTTCATCAAAGACTTCCTTTTTACCAACAACAAAGGAATCAATACCAGATCCTAATCGTAAAAGATTAAGATATACATCATCACTTTTGTAGACTTCAATAGTTTGATCAAAGTGATCAATGTCAATTTGTTCTAATGCAGTTAAGGAAATCCAAGTCTCTTTAACTTGATTTAAAATTAGAGTTTTTCCTTCAGCTCTTCGTGCATCAGGAGAATCAATAGTTTCAATATTACTGACGGTAAAAATTTCAATTCTACTTGCTGTTTGAACAATAATACATTCATCTACACCAGGGATTTTTTTAAATTCTTCTGCTGCTACCCAAACATCTTTGAAAGCAAATTTAGATAATTCATGAATTGGAACATTTTTGAAAGTTACTCGGGCATTCATTACATCAAAAATTACGTGATTCATATCATCATACCAACTTATGCGTTAATTTTATCCCGTCCACCTTTTGCTGTTCGGAAGACATTCATTCCAATAAAGTAATTTTCATGTAGTGATTCTAAATAAGTAATTTCATTTTCTGTTGCAAGTATTTCTTTTTCAGTTGATTCAGGATCTTTTCTTAATTTAGCAAGTTTAATTTTTAATTCATCTAAGAAAGAATCTACGCCACGTTCATAATTTGAAACACCACCATATTCTGGACTAAGGACATGTTCTGGATTATATTCTGGAGTTTGATCATGAGGAGTTTCAGCTATCTGTGTAATAGATTCTTGTTGATCTGGTGTAAGTATAGGTCTTGGGAATCTATCTTTTTTATCTAACCAAAATTCAGGTTCGCCCATTTCTCGCCTAAAAATCTCTTCACCTTTTCGTTTGAATGTATAATCAACTTTTTTTGCAATTTCAGATTTTACTTCAGCAGCAATTGCTTTGTACTCTTCTTCTGCTGATACTTCTAATTTAGCTCTTGCTGCATTTGCTTTTTCAAGAGCTATTTGTAATTCAGCCTCTGCATCAGCAAGTGCTTTTGCATTTGCCTCCACCTTAGCTGCTGCTTCTTGAGTATCTTTAGATTCTACTTCAACTTTTTTAACATCTTCAACTTTTTTAACATCTTCAACTTTTTTAACATCTTCAACTGATGGTTTTTCAGATACAGAATCTTCTGTAGATTTTATTTCTACTTCAGATTCTTTTTTCTCCTCAGACAACAAATTTCACTAAAATTGCCTGAATTTTAATATTCTTGTGTGGAAAAATGCCAAAGAATACTTGAAATGAAAACAAAAAATGATCGCTTTTAAAAAAGTAATTAATTAAAAATAATGGCGCCCTCGGCGGGATTTGAACACGCGTCTCAGCCGTGACAGGGCCGAATTCTAGACCGGGCTATACTACAAGGGCACAAGTAGTATGAATCAAAATCCCAGATTAAAAGTTTCTGTCAGAACAGGTAAATTTGTAAAAGACTAAATTATACACGTTAAACATTTTTTGTGTGGGTCTATGGCGCAGCCAGGTAGCGCACCGGACTTTTAATCCGGTTGTCAAGGGTCCGAATCCCTTTAGACCCGCTCCTCTTTATTCATTAAATGATTTCATTAACTAATTTTTGTAACTCATCAATAGAAGACTTGATTTTATTGTCTCTTTCAGACATAACTGATCTCCAAGTATTGATTTTTTGAATTCTATCAGAAATCATTCTTTTTTGTTCATCATATCCAGAGGAACCAAAAGATTGTCTGTTTTTTAGAGATGAAACAACACTGGTAGTAGAAATAATTTTTGATACAATTTTAGGATTCACTTTAGTTCCTTCTACAGATTTTTTTATTTCTGAAGTAGTTAATTTAGAAATTGGTTTTTTTGAATTATGTGCCAATTGAACTAAAACTCCTGCAATTTTATGAGTCACTCTAAATGGAATGCCCTCTTGAACTAATTTTTCAGCAATATCTAATGCAATTAGACTACTAGATTCAGTTACTTTTTTCATTTGTTTTTCATTTACTTTCATAGTTAGAACAATTGATTTTATAATTAGTAATGCACTGATAGATATTTTTGATGTTGACCAAATAGATGATTTGATTTGTTGTAAGTCACGTCCGTATCCTGAAGCTAAACCTTTGATGGTAGTTAAAATGGCAGTTAAATTTCCAATAATTTCTGCAGTCTTTCCACGAGTTAATTCTAAAATATCAGGATTCTTTTTTTGAGGCATTACACTTGAAGGTGACGTAAACTCATCAGATAATTCAATAAAAGAAAATTCAGATGTTGACCAAATTATGAAATCTTCAGAAATTCTACTTAGATTAGTCATTAAAATTGAAATCATTGCCACATATTCTGCTACAAAATCACGTGTACTTGTTGCATCAAGAGAATTCTCAACAACACCATCAAAACCTAACATCTTTGCAGTACTTTGTCTATCAATCGTAATACTAGTTCCCCCAACAGGTCCAGCTCCAAGAGGACTTTGATTAATTCTTTGAAAGGTATCAAACAATCTTTGAAAATCCCTAGATAAAACATCTGCTTGAGCTAAAAGATAATGAGAAAATAAACCTGCTTGAGCTTGTTGAAGATGAGTGTAAAAAGGCATAATTGTTTTTTGATGATTTTTAGATACAGATACAAGTGATTCAATTGTATCCAAAAGACAATTACAAATTATGTTAATGTCATCTCTAATTTTCATTCGAATATCTAAAACAACTTGATCATTTCTGGATCTTGCAGTATGCATTTTTCCACCACTTGCCATACCTGCTTTTTTAATTACTAAAGATTCAATTAATTCATGAATATCCTCTGCTCCAGATGAAGAATCAAATTTTTCATTTTTCAAATTTTCCAAAGATGATAGGATTTTTTTTGCATCTTTTTTTGTAATAATGTTATTTTGAAGTAACATTATGGTATGGGCTTGACTTCCAATAATATCATACAAAGCAATTTCAGAATCATCATTTATTGATGAAACATAATCTAAAGTAATATTACTCAAATCAGTACCAAGTCGTGAGCGATACATCATCTAAGGTTGTAAAATGGTTATATATAGCATAAATGTTTTTCCGACATGAGCCAAGATATCAAATTACTTAGGGTCAAAATTTTTGATGAGTTATCAAAGATTGTAGATCCAGAAATCAATACATCAATTGTAGAATTAGAGTTAATTGATGAGGTAGATATCAGTGATAGCAATGTCAAGGTAGATTTACATCTAACTAGTCCTTTCTGTCCAGCAGTATTTGGTTTCAAAATTTGTCAAGATGTTCATGATTATCTTCTGAAGGTAGATGGTGTAGAAGATGTTAAAGTGAATGTATCAAATCATTTTATGGCAGAACAAATCAACAATCAGGTTAACAATAGTCCTAATCCTAAAAAATTAGGTGAACTTCCAAAAAAATCAGATTAACTTCTAAATCCTAACAAATATCCTCTAAGAAATTGAATTCCCATTGCAGGATCAACACCTTTTGGGCATACCTGACTACATGAACCAGCAAAGTGGCATCTCCAAATACCATGAGATTCATCAATTATATTTAATCTAGTATCTTTTCCTTTATCTCTACTATCAGCAACATATCGATATGCTTGTGCTAATGCCTGAGGTCCGACAAATGATGAATCAGTAGCCATAGTTGGACATGCAGAATTACATAATCCACATTTGATACAATTGGCAAATTGGATGTATTGTTCAACTTCTTGAGGTGATTGTGGAAATTCTCTTTCATCAGATTCTAGTTCAGTATCATCACGAATTAGATAAGGTTTAATTTTTTGATGTTTATCAAACAATTTTTCAAATCCAACTGTCAAATCACGAATTACTGGAAAATTATTCATAGGTTCAACTGTAACGACATCAGAATCTAATTCACTAATTTTAGTAAAACATGCAAGTCTAGGTTTTCCATTAATCAACATACCACAAGATCCACATGTGGCTTGTCTACAAGAATAACGAACAGCTACAGAATGATCAAAATGCTTTTTGACATCAAGAATTGCTTCTAATACAGTAGTCCATTTTTCATAAGATACATTAAATTCCATGAATTTAGGTGAATCATCAGATTCAGGATTAAATCTAGAAATTCTAAGTAAAATAGATTTTGATGTAGATAATGGAGTTGATACTTGTTCATCTGCAATACTAGATACTTGAGCCATCTCTATACCATTCCCATATTT
>Ga0066857_10000981_pt1 | contig 10848 bp, 10 predicted proteins | sample ETNtaG_2_FD_65602 | JGI IMG/M metagenome (GOLD analysis project Ga0066857, IMG submission 65602) | Marine microbial and viral communities from oxygen minimum zone, Eastern Pacific Ocean - ETNP201406SV203 | ecosystem: Environmental > Aquatic > Marine > Oceanic | place: Pacific Ocean: Eastern...
CGTGAACGGATTCTACTATAGCATTAACTTCATCTTCCGTCATTTCTACAAACGTTTGCAGAGTATTTCCAGTGGCAGGGTTCACCGATTTAAGTGTCATGGGAGGTAAAAAATACTAGTATTTTATTCCTGCTAAATCAAGTATAAAAGCATATTTCAAGGCCAATTCTTTGTAACGGCGGAATCTACCCGATTTACCACCATGACCTGCATCCATGTTGGTATGCAGGTACAAGATATTTTCACCAACTTTGTAATCTCGCAATTTGGCTACCCATTTTACCGGTTCCCAATATTGGACTTGAGAATCAAAATAGCCTGCTGTAACAAGCATATTGGGATAGTCCGCATTATATACATTGTCATACGGTGAATATGTCATCATGTAATCATATTCATCTTTTTTCCTCGGATCGCCCCATTCATCCCATTCATTTGAAGTGAGCGGTATTGAGGCATCTAACATAGTATTGATCACATCCACAAATGGTACTGCTGCAATCACACCACGATATAATTCTGGGGCTAAATTGACAACGGCCCCCATCAATAATCCACCTGCACTGCCACCCATGGCAAATAAATGCCCAGGACCAGTATAATTATTCTGGATTAAATATTTACTGCAATCCACAAAATCAGTAAAAGTATTCATTTTATTAAACATTTTCCCATCCTCATACCAAGGTCGCCCATACGTTTGGCTGCCGCGAATATGGGCAATTGCATAAGCAAAACCACGATCCAATATGCTCAACCGGGTTGAACTGAATGATGGATCGTTTGTGCTGCCATAGGATCCATAGGCATACAATAGCAGGTTGCCTTGACCGTTTTTCTTATATCCTTTCTTATAGACAATCGAAATAGGTACTTTTTTCCCATCTCTTGCCTCGGCATACAATCGCTCAGAACGGTAATCGTCTAGATCATACCCCCCAACTACCTCTGTCTGTTTCAACAAAGTGGATACTTTCATATCCATATCATAATCAAAGGTTGATCGGGGTGTAATCAGTGAAGAAAATTGATACCTGAGAACATTGGTATTAAATGATAGGTTCACAGATGGATAAGCAGAATAGACTGCTTCACCAAAATCCATATAATGTTCATTCCCATTGCGCTGATCAATTACTCGAATTTGCCGCAAACCATACCGGCGCTCGCTGATGACCAGGTGATCCGCGAATACATCGATACCACTTACCATTACATCTTTGCGATGTGGTATCACTTCCTTCCAGTTTTGTTTTGCTGTGGCATTCTCAGGTGTTTCCATTAATCGAAAATTAATGGCCTTCCAGTTGGTTACGATGTAAAACTTATCATTGTAGTGTTCTATTGTATATTCATGTTCTGTTTCCCTAGGGGAGAATTGTCTGAATTTCCCTAGCGGGTCATTAGCATTTAGAATGTAATAATCACTAACCAGCGTACTACTATTGTAGATAATGATGTATTTATCTGATTTTGAGCGACCAACACCAATATAGAATGAATCATCCTTTTCCGTGTAAACCCGGACATCATCTGTTTGGGGTGTGCCCAGTATATGCCGGTCGATATGCTCTGATAATAGAGTTATCTCATTTTTTACCGTATAGAAAAAAGTTGCATTATCGTTTGCCCAAGCTACTGCATCTTCCGTTCCATGAATTTCATCCATCAATAGTTCACCTGTTTGCAAATCTTTTATTTTAATCGTGTAGATGCGGCGGCTTAATGTATCAACACTAAAAGCTAAAAATTTATTGTTCGGACTCACAGATAAATTCGTTAATGAAAAATAGTCATGTCCTTTTGCCCAATCATTTACATCAATCATAACCTCTTCCGGATTTTGCAAGGATTCTTTTTTGCGGCAATAGATGGGATATTCCCCACCTTGTTTATAACGAGTGTAATACCAGTAACCATTATACAAGAAGGGTACAGACACGTCATCTTTTTTAATCCGACCAACAATTTCATTGTATAATTTTTTCTGCAGATTTTTTGTATGACTCAGTTGGGTTTGAGTGTACTCATTTTCTTTATTTATATAATCCACAACTTGCATTGTTTGATCATCAGGCCAACCCTCTATATTTTTTGCCAATTTTTGTTCATCCGTTAGACGAATCCAGTGATAATTATCAACTCTATTCTGTCCATGGATAGTAGTTTTATAAGGTATTTGTTGCGCAACTGGTGGTTTTATATCATTTTTCTCAGTTTGTCTTGTATTATAGTCGAGTAACATTATTATTACGATTATTATATACCACGTTAAATTTCGATTCATTTTTCTCGCCTTCCTCTGCTTAAAAAAAGAAATGGCACAAAAGCTACCAAGAAATGTGCTAAAGCAACAACTTCAGCCGCAAGAATATACCATGGCCATGGTCCCAAATAATCCAATAAACTCGGCACATGTTCTCCCAATTCGTTAACAGGTTTACCACAAATCCAGAAATAATTCGCATCAAATAGGAGATTGGCTATAATTGCAATGATCAAAAAGATATTCATGGCCAGCATCGCTTTCCAGACACTTGCGATTGTTGGTCGCATATCATAGACAACGGTGGCATAAATCAAAGCCAGGATCATGCCATGATGAGCAAACCAAAACCGCCAGTATTGAAAATGGGGGAAATCGGCAGCGATATCAGGGGTAAGAACAGCCTGAAACATGCCAGATAGACCCCAGAAATACAGTATTTCATAGAAAAAATAGCTACGTTTAACCATCACTAAGGGGATCAGTAAATTAGCCAAGCGACAGAGATGGATGGGTAAATGTAATTTTACATCAAATGTACCTGCGATTAATTCTAAGATGACCCATATTAAGTAACCACTCATCACGCAATAACCAATAACACTTCCCACTAGGTGCTGTTGCTGCTCGGATAGTTTCTTCCGGGCGTAAATGGGTAGAAAAATAATCAAGAATAATGCTACAATAATCCCCGCAATATGACTTGGTCCAAATAATACAAAGGGGTCGTACGTTTTCAGGTATTCTGCGACAGATTCACGCATAAATTTTCAAGCAGTGAATATTAGTCATTCACCGAATTGGTAATGTTTCCTGATTGGTTTGGTGACCTTCCAGACGCAGGATAATCCTTTTGGAAAAACAACAAAATCCCCCGCTTTAATTTGCACTGTATCTGAACCAGCGGCCACATACACTTCCCCGTCCAAAATTAAACAAGATTCTTCCACGTCATATTGCCATGGGAATTCTGAAACCTCACAGGTCCAGATGGGCCAGTTTAAAATACCCATATTATCTATTTCAACATCGGAAAGTTGTTTAATAACAATATTACTCATTGGTCTAATTCCTTGTATTAATTAATATTGGATAATAGGCATGTCTCCGAGGTTCGCAGTGCCAGCATAATCTTCTTTCCACCATTTCAGTTCCTCCTCCACCCATACGCCATATTCCTCTTCATTATAAATCATTGAACCATCTTCTGAATAAGAACGCCAATAACCTGTTGGAAAACCACCAGTATATTCACCTTCCAGAGCATAATTACCATTAGGAAAATACCAAATCCAAGTTCCAGTTTGTTTCCCATCAACAAAAGATCCTTTGATCCGCTGACTACCATTCTCATACCATTCATTAATATCACCAATCCAGATGCCATTATCGAATGTGTAATGATATTCCTTTTGACCGTTATTGTACCAGGCTATTTGTTGACCATCTTGCATTCCAAGATACCAATATAATTTTAAACGATGACTGCCATCTGCGTACCACCCAAGCTCCCACTGGTGCTTCTTGCCTTTGGTATAAAATACTTCCCTTTTTTTCCTGCCATTCTCGTGCCAAATAGTCAACCGACCATGCAATATATCATTTTTATAATTCATCTCAGATAATTTCTTGTCTGATTCATAATATTGTGTCCAGAGGCCCTCTTTTTTATCCTCAAGATAACTTCCTGATCCCTGCAAATTTCCAGATTCAAAGTAAGATCGTCCGTGGCCATGCCTTAATTGGTTTGAAAAAGTAATTTCTGATTTTTTCTCACCGGTTGGATACCACCATAACCAAACACCATGCTGTAAACCAGATTTGAGTGGTCCTTCAAATTCAACCTGTCCGTTAGGATATTCATTATATACCAATCCATTAAAGGGTATTTTTGTTTTTTGTAAATACCTCCGACCTTTACTATCAAGGTCTTCTCGGACCACTAGGCTATCAATATTTACACGAACCTCAGCTATTGCAAATGTCATTAATGAAAATACAATGATAGGAATTTTCACTTTGTAGTATTGAACAACTTTGATTGTCGGTAATGTATTGTAATGATAAGTGGTGTAAGCCAACAACAGCTAAATAAATTGGATAGCTTTATTGCAGTTGGGTACCTTGATTATCAAAGACAGAATATAGCTTTCCATCCCAAAATTTGAACTCGCGCTCATCAATCAACAATTCGTCTTGACTAGTCAATATACTATAGCGAACTCGTTGTAAATGAAAATTATCCCTGATATATGGATCATACCACTTTATATACTTTATAGAACCAGGATTTGAAATATTTTCTTTCATCCATGGCTCAATAATGCTGTACATGGGCAAGGATTCTAGTGGTTCGCTTACCGCTGGGATTAATTCCTGTTCTACTACTATATCATCCCGGAAATTATCCACCCAGGAATTTGCATTCATCTTTTCATTTATTTCACCAGCGGCAGCCCTGGCTATATCTATGGATGTGTATTTTCCTGACCGCACACGATACCATAATGTACCGCTGTTATCTACGTAACCCTGTTGGATATAGGCATCTATACCAGCATTTTTTGCATTCCGGACCAATTCTTCCGCTGCTGCAAGATTTTTACCGGATGTAATCTGTACAGTGTACAATCTACCTGTTGATGATACAGTGGTGGTATTTCCAATACCGGGTCCAATACCTTGAACGACATTACGCTGGCTTCCAGTTAATACATCCGTATTATTGGTAATTTCTTCCTCATCATAATATTCATCGTAATCAAAAGTTTCATCGGTTTCATAATCTTCATCATAATTGTCATAATCAGCATCCCCAACGGCATCAGGCTGACTACGATCGGCAAGTTTTATCATATCATCCACACTAGCATTTGAATCAACTGTTACGAAAAACATATTGATCCAACCTACTGTATCTTCGTAAGGTACCTGAAACCAGGTTGTGTTGAACAAGCCTTTCCTTACATCATTTATTTTCAGTACTTCTAATTCGGTGCCAATTGGTATAAAGGTTATGGGAGATTTTGTTCTAGGATTATCAACAAGTCTAGCAGAATTATCCTTCACAATGACCTTTTTTATTCCTGGTGAATTATCAGAGCAACTGACTAAGATTAGCAACCCAATAAAACAATAAAAGGACGTACCGCGCATAGTAAAAATTACCACCGCTCATATTGAAATGTAGTCTTTTCTATGGGTATTTCATGGATTTTACCAAACATAAATTTCACATAAAATTTAACGGACTCAAGTAATCGTTCATCCTTCCCATATTGAAATATTTCCTTCTTCACTACACTACCCTGGTCATTCTTTAGTTCTATACCAATTATATTATTTTTCCTATTATATTGATATGTCTTTTTGGCGATGCCTTCGTAATTATTGACCAGTTTACTATCTTTATCGATTAGTATCCATTCTTTGAGATTTTCCTTTCGATCATATTTGTATTGATCTTTCAGGGTAAGCTTTTTGTAGTAATCATAAAACTTTTCTTCAACCAGTTTGCTATCGAAATCATACGTATAAATGAAATCACTGCTGCGCTTGCCGTCCGGATAATAAGAAGTCTCTTTCACTAGTTGATTCTGTGAATCATAACGAAAGGTCCGACTGACATATTCGTTTTCATCCTCTACGAGATATGAAACCTTTTCTAAAAGATGCTTATTCTTAGCATATTTATATTTGTCTTCCCACTCTAGTGAACCATCTGGATCATATGAGGCTTCATGGGTAATTTTGTTATGCTTATCATATTCAAATATGTTTTTCCATGCCAGCAATCCATCTGAGCCATAACTTGATAATTCGATTAGAAAACCATCATTGTTATAATAGTAAATATCTTTGCGCTGCAAATTACCTTCTCCATCATAATGTACGATTGAGGACATTTTACCATTTTTATCAAAGTTGGTTTTTTTTTGGTATTGCAGTATTTCAAGATATTCTCCGAAGCGATTATGAAACTCATATTTTGATTCAACTATTAATTTAACTATAGTGTTTGTACTAGTATCATCACCCTGCACATAATTAAAGGACAGTGTTAATAAGATCAATATTTTTATCAATGGGTTCATAAATATATACGATTGCAAACGGTATTATTCTTTCAAACTGCTAAAAATGGTAAACAAATTTTAGGAAGAAGACCAGCAATTATCCATTACATTAAAAGCAATTAAACCTTTGCAAAACCTAAATCCATAAATGACCTCATTATATTGTATGAATTGTAAATGTAGTTGATGGATTAAATTTTTTCTGGAACCTGGTCCAAAATATATTCTGCCATGGCCGTAATTGTGAGACTCGGGTTTACACCCAGATTTGCTGGAACGATAGAGCCATCTGCCACATAAAGATTTTTATAGCCAAAGATCTGGCCCTTATGATCAATCACACCATTTTCTGGACTGTCGGACATCACACACCCACCCATTATATGGGCTGTTGTCGATGTATTTAAAAATATTTCTGTGATGCTGGCGGCTGGATCACCATCTATCTTCTCGGCAAGGCGTTTGGTATATTCATTCGCTACGGGAATATAAGCAGGTACTTTCTGGTCGGTATCGCAATCAGAATTCATCGACCTTTTACCCAGGCGCCACCAACGGCGTTTGTAATCGAAACGCATATAATTACTTATGGTCTGCATAACCAACACGTAGGTAGATTTTTCAGACACCCCAATGGGATTCATGCTGCGCAAAAAAACGAGTGGATGTCGGATAATTTTCCACAGCCATAAGACCGGTCGAGGAACATAATCATGCTTATCCACTAATAATGTTGCTAAAAGAGACATGGCGCCTTGTCCCTTGCCGTAGCGGCAAGTTTCAATATGGGTATTTTTATCAGGATAAATACCCGAAGTAATGGCAATACCTTCAGAATAATCAACATCTTTTCCTTTTGCTACAACTCCCTGTATAGCTTCGCTGTTAGTACGAACAAAATTTCCCAATTGTTGTGATATATTTGGTAAAGAGCCTTTCGATTTGCAGCGGTGCAGTAATTTCACTGTTCCCATAACACCACCAGAGAAAAATACTCCACCGGCATGGTATATGTTTTTTCTTTTTACAATACCTGTGACTTTTTTGGTAATCAATATATAATTCTCTGAGTCATTGGGCTGTACATCCACGACCCTCGTTTCTGGTAGTATATCCACTCCAAGTTTTTCTGCCAGGAACAGGTAGTTCATATCCAGCGTATTTTTCGCACCGTGCCTGCAACCGACCATACAACCACCACACAAAATACAACCAGTTCGGTCAGGGCCTTGGCCATTAAAATATGGGTCAGATACTTTTACTCCCGGTTTACCAAAATAAACACCAACATCATTAACGTGAAATGTATCCCCAATACCAGCATCATCAGCACATTCCTGCAGCAATTTATCAGCGTGAGTAATTACCTCACTCTTGGTGACACCAAGCATTATCTTAGCTTTTTCATAAAATGGGGTAAGTTTTTCTTTCCAGTCCGGCCCACCCCATACCGGATTATCAAATGCCTCATCGGGCGGTACTAGGAGATTATTGGCATAAACCAAACTGCCGCCGCCCACTCCTGCACCATGCAGGATAAAAACATCTTTTAATAATGTAAGTGCCTGAATTCCATAAAAACCTATTTTTGGTATCCAGAAATATTTTCGAAAATTCCAGTTAGTCTTCGGGAAATCTTTTGATCTATAACGTTTTCCTTGTTCAATCACAGCTACTTTGTAACCTTTTTCAGCAAGACGAAGAGCAGCTACAGATCCCCCAAATCCTGAACCAATTACAATATAATCGTAATCCTTCATAAAAATAAACTAGACTTTAATAACTATCTTCCCCATGCTCTTTCGTGATTCCATTAATTCATGGGCCTTTGGGATCTCGTCAAAGGAAAAAGTTTGTCCTACCACAGGACGAAAATTATGCTTAATAACAAATTTAGATACTCCCTGAATAACGCGATTCATGATTACTTCATCCTTCATTAAGTAACCCAAATGGAAAGCCATCATGCTATATACACGTTTGGACATATCCATTAGGTTTGCTTTTGGTACACCCTGCCAAGTTTTATACCATGATAATGGATTCCACTTCTTTAAGTCCATACTGGCATAACCCATGACAATGATCCGACCCAAAGGCTTCAACACCCGCACACTCTTTTTGAACACATCGCCGCCAATCATTTCCTGGACAACATCTACACCCTGACCATCCGTTAATTTCTTAACCGACTCCTCAAAGTCATCTTCCAAATAGTTGATCGCGTGGTCAACCCCCAGATCCTGGAGTAATTTTGCTTTTGCCGGGTTACTTACAGTACCATAAACAGTGCAACCCAAGGCTTTGGCCATCTGCACCGCAGCTGTCCCTACACCACCAGCAGCAGCCTGAATCAATACAGATTCACCTGTTACAAGTTTTGCCATTTCGAATAAACCAACCCAGGCAGTGGAAAAATTGACGAAAAATGCTGCATTTTCTTCAGGCGTAAATTGTTTGATCGCTGGGGTAGTAGCCTGCCAGTGGCCGACAAATTTTTCTGCGTAACAACCAAATTGTGTACCGATAATTACCTGGTCGCCTACTTTTCGATCAGAAACATTACCGCCAACTTCCTCAATGGTTCCATATGCTTCCATACCTAGTGTGTAGGGCATTTTGGGCGCCCAGCCATAAAAACCTTTTCGGGCCATTATTTCCGCGTAATTTAAGCCAATACACTCAATGTTAACGCACACTTGATCCGGTTCCAGGTTAGAGACAGGAATCTCCGTCTGCCGCAAAACAGTTGGTTTGCCATGTTTATTTAATATGTAGGCCTTCACAATATCATTAATTTTATAATAATTAGATGTTTACTCATACTTCTCCCTAGCTTCTTCCATAATTTCAATTGTAGCTGTCGCTCCGACCCTAGCACAGCCCAGGTCACGGACTCGTAACAGGTCATCAAGATTTTTTACTCCACCAGCGGCCTTAATTTGTACACTCGGATCGCTATGTTCGCGCATTAGCACTAGGTGCGGCATGGTGGCCCCATCATAGCTATACATGCCATTATCTTTCTTAATAAAACCGTAACCGGTGCTGGTCTTGATAAAAGCAATGTTCAAATCGGAACAGATCCTACAAAGATTTATTATATGGTGCTCTTCTAGAAAATCATTTTCAAAGATTACCTTTAAAATAGCGCCTTTAGCAATCACGGCTTCATTTACGGCTTTGAGTTCGGCAGTGATGTAGTCCCAATTGCCACCCAGCACCTTACCAGTATTGGCGACGATATCAATTTCACTAGCACCTTCCTCACATGCCAATTCTGCTTCAGCGACAATAATGGAAGTATGACTGTTACCATGAGGAAAGCCAGCAACAGCACAAATATCACAATCTGCTTCAGCCAGCAACTCTGCAGCAAGCGACACCGCATAGGGTTTGATACATACTGTGGCACAAGCGTATTTTGATGCTATTTCACACCCACTACGTAAGTCGGCATCGGTTATGGTAGGGTGCAAAAGCGAATGATCAATCATTTTGGCTAAATCCCGTACCTTCATTATAAGCGTTCTTCCTTAATTTTCTGCTTTTCTATTACTTAGCATCCAATCGTACAGTGCCGGATTATCATATGTTTCTGTCCATGAATCATGGGACGCTTCTGGATATAATGTATAACGGACCTTGCTCCCAGTTTCCTTCAGTGCATGGATCATTTTCTCGGACTCCTCGGGATAATGCACCTCATCAAGTGCTCCATGAAATACCCAAAATGGTAAATCTCTTAATAAACCAGCAGTCCTTGGGTCACCTCCTCCGCAAATGGGTACAGCTGCGGCAAAAAGATCAGGTCGATGTGTTGCTATTGCCCATGTACCTCTTCCACCCATGCTTAAGCCAGTAACATAAACTCGTGTTTTATCAACTCGATAATTTTTTATTATTTTCAGTATTAAGGATTCTACAGCTTGCAGCATTTCCTTATCTCGCCAAACATATTCAATTGGGCATTGGGGCGAAATAGCTATAAATGGGAAATCTTTCTGCGTCTTAACTATCTTAGGAATACCATGAATTTTTACTAATTCAAGATCAGTACCTCTTTCGCCCATGCCGTGAAGGAATAATATGAGCGGCCAGCGTGTATTTTTATCGCTATAATAGTCCTGGGGTAGAAAAAATAAATATTTCAAATCAATTTCGTTTTCATTTGTAACCTCAAGTTCCATTTTACGCTGCTGTGCGAAACCAACAGATAGCATTATTATAATAAATAGTAAAGATTTTTGGATCATTAATTTTTCAGAAAGCCCAATCCATCATTTCAGGTTGTATAAAATTGGAATGCACATCAACAGTTTGTTTGGTAGCAATTGATGTATCAATGGCTTCCATGATCTCAATGATATGTGCTGCATGGTCCCCTGAAGCGCGGTGAGGTTTATTTTTCAGGATGGCTTGCGCAAGATCTTCGAGGCCGCGGGCATATTCCGTGCCATCATAGGGCTCGCGGATTGGTGGTATAAGTAACGGTTCACCCCCCAA
>Ga0066857_10000985_pt1 | contig 10829 bp, 12 predicted proteins | sample ETNtaG_2_FD_65602 | JGI IMG/M metagenome (GOLD analysis project Ga0066857, IMG submission 65602) | Marine microbial and viral communities from oxygen minimum zone, Eastern Pacific Ocean - ETNP201406SV203 | ecosystem: Environmental > Aquatic > Marine > Oceanic | place: Pacific Ocean: Eastern...
AAAAACAGGAGAAAAAGACATAGATGAAAACATTAGAAATAGAAGTTTGCTGTCCTGAATGTAAATCTACAATTGTAGATGACATTCATAATGGTGAACGGATTTGTTCGAGCTGCGGCATCGTGGTTGATGAACAAATGGCTGACTATGGACCAGAGACGAAAGGTGCTGATCTAGCTGATAAAATGAGATTAGCAAGAGCAACAGGACAAACTACATTTGCTCAACATGACATGGGTATTGCAACTGAAATATCTATTGCTAGCACTGATTTCAGTGGTAAAAAAATCAATAGTTCTGTATCAAATCAGATGCAAAATTTGAGAAAGTGGCAACAAAGAGTTCGAGTAACATCCCCACGTGAGAGAAGACTGACAAATGTTTTAGGAAAAATTACTGAAACATGTGCAAGTTGTAGTCTCTCAAAAAATGTTGTTGAAACAGCTTCAAAGATCTATCGTAGTTTAGATGGAAAAAACATTGAAGTTAAAGGCAAATCTGTGATTAGTATTACAGTAGCTGTAGTTTACTTAGCTTGTAAACAATGTGATGTTGTTCGTTCGTTGGAAGAAATATGCAAAGAAGTATGTCTAGAAAAAGATGTGAAAGCAAAATCAAAGCTTGCCGCAAAATACTACCGAAATCTAGTATTGGAAATGGGGCAAGGAGTTACACCTACTGTAACTATGGACAAATATATCTCCAAAATTGCAAATCTAACAAAAACTGATGTTCGTGTTGAACGTCTTGCTTTGGAAATTGCAGAAAAATCACAAGTGGGAGATATAACTGATGGTAAAGCACCAAATGGCATCGCATCTGCTTACATGTATATTGGTTCAGTTCTATTAGGACAAACTGTTCTACAGAGAGATGTCTCAACAATTTCTGGAATTACAGAAGTAACAATCAGAAATAGAGTGAAAGAGATCCTTACCACAAATAAGATAACACTCACTCTGAGACCAATTCTAGCCAACAAATAATCCCCCCCTTCTTATTTTTATTATTAGGAATAGCTAAAATTAGTCTGGATTATATATCAAACTTCACAAACCACCACATGGCAGTCTTAGAAATAAAAAATCTTCATGTGGTACGTGATGGTAAAGAAATTCTAAAAGGGGTTAATCTAAAAACAGGACCGGGTGAAGTTCATGCAATTATGGGACCAAATGGTTCTGGAAAAAGTACTTTAGCATATACTCTTCTTGCACATCCAAAATACGAAGTTACTGGTGGAGATATTCTTCTTGATGGGGAAAGTATATTACAACTTACTGCTGATGAACGTGCAAAAAAAGGACTCTTCTTAGGATTTCAATATCCAACGGAAGTTTCTGGTGTAGGCTTTTCACATTTTCTTAGAACATCTTACAATGCGCTGAGTAAAGCATTACAAGGTGAAGACAGAGAAGTCTTCATTACAGTAAGAGAATTTCAAAATTACCTAAAACAAAATATCAACGCTGTTGGACTAAAGGATGAATTTCTCTCAAGATATCTAAATGAAGGTTTTTCAGGTGGAGAGAAAAAACGTTCTGAAGTTTTACAAATGGCAGTATTAAAACCAAAGGTTTCAATTTTAGACGAACCTGATTCTGGTTTAGATATTGACGCTGTACAAGCAGTTGCTAAGGCTATTAGTGAGGTTTCTGATAAAGATTCAACAACAATAGTGATTACACATTACGCACGAATTCTAAACTTTTTGGAAAAACTTGATCATGTACATGTATTTGCAAATGGTAAAATTCTCAAAAGTGGAGATGCATCACTTGCACAAGAACTTGAGAAACGTGGATATGACTGGGTTCTAGAAGAAACTAATGAAGTATGATTAATAATCAATAATTATTTTAAATAACACAAAAAAATCAAAAAGAGCATGTCTGAAGAAGAAAAACAGTATTTTTTTAATTTCTCATTTTTCAAGATTGATCCAAAATGGAGATGGATGGCAGATTTGGCAAAAGAAGAATCTGCAAGAGAGTTAGAAAATATAATGGAAAATTCACCAGTTAAAATTCGAACATATTCAACATTAGGATTAAGAGATGATGCAGACTTTCTAATCTGGTTTATGTCTGAGTCATTAGAAGATATTCAAGAGGCCATCTCAAAGATCTACTTGACTGTTGTTGGAAAATATATCACACCATCAAAAGTGTACTTGTCATCAACAAGACAATCAATGTATGCTAAAAAAAACCGTACACACTCATTTGTAGGTGGATTAGATGCTAAGAAATACACGGTGGTTTATCCATTTATCAAAACAAGAGAATGGTATCTACTACCACTGGAACAACGAAAGCAGATGATGGATGAGCATATCAGTGTTAGTGAGAAATATCCACAAGTGGAACTAAACACCACATACTCCTTTGGAATACACGATCAAGATTTTATGTTAGCGTTTGAATCAGATGATTTGAGTGTTTTTCAAGATTTGATAATGGATCTTAGAGGAACAAAGGTTTCCGCATTTGTTGAGGTAGATACACCAATGATAGTCTGTGTGAAAAAAAATATTGTTCCTATAATAATGAGCTTAGGATAATGAATGGTCTAAAAGAATGGGCTACTGTAGTTAAAGCTCTAGAAAATGGAAAACAGACAATAATCCTGCGAAAAGGTGGAATATTAGAAACTGCATCAGGGTTTAATGTAGAGTCAAAAAAATTCCTACTATTTCCAACATGGGAGCACCAAGAAACAAAACATGTTAAACCAGAATTTCATGATTTTCTGAAAGATGTATTAGATAACAAACCAGATGAAGGTTTTAACAAAATATCATCATATGCAGAAGTTTTAGATGAAAAAGATATTGAATCAAAAACAATCATAGACAGATTATCACGATTTCATGTATGGAGCGATTCATATATTGAAGAAAGAAGAAATTGGAAGCCTGAAAAACCTCTCAAAGCTGTTTTCCTAAGAACTTACAATGTTCCACAATTTGATCTTCAACTTGATTCTAGCTTTCAAGGTTGCAAGTCATGGGTAGAAATAAATTCAAATTTTGGTCTCGGTCAGTCAGTATTAAATGAATCAGAAATCAAGTCGAGATTGGAAAAATTCAGGAGTATTGTAAATGAAGTATAGAAAATTAGAAAAATGTGATATTGAAGTTTCAGAGATCGGTTTTGGAACTTGGGCATTCTCACTACCTGGATGGTGGGGGAAAAAAATTGATGAGGATGGAGCAAAACATATGTTAAAAAAAGCATACGACCTTGGAATCAATTTTTTTGAAATGGCTGATATGTATGGAAAAGGTAGAGCTGAAAAAATTGTAGGGGAGGTTTTTCAAGATATGAGGAATGAAGTAATATTTTCTACTAAATATGGATATGATTTCTCTGAAGTTAAACAAATTGGACATAGTGAATTACCACAAAGATTTTCTGATAGAGAGTTTTCTGAAAAGATGTTACAGGATAGTTTGGATAGATTACAAACAGATTATTTAGATATTTACGGATTACATAATCCAAAACTATATCATATTAGAGATGAAGATGTATCTCAATTTTTAGATGATAAAATTAGTGAAGGAAAAATTAAAACGTACCAGGCTGCTTTAGGGCCAGCCATTGGATGGACAGCAGAGGGGTTAGAATCAATGAATTTACCAAACTTATCAGCTGTGCAAACAGTATACAATCTATTTGAACAAATCCCTGGTAGAGAATTATTAGAAAATGCAGGGAAAAAGAACGTGGGTATCTTTGTTAGAGTTCCTGATGCAAGTGGAGTACTTACTGGGGAAATGAAAACTATGGAAGATGTTGATAAAAAAATAAGTGATGACGATCATAGAGCAGTTAGAAAGAAGGAATGGTTCAAAAGAGCATTTGAAAAGGTTGAAGAAGTTATGCCTATTGGAAAGCAATATGAATATAACATAATGGAATTATCAATGAAATTCATTCTATCAAAAAAAGCAGTTACTTCTATAATCCCAACTTTTGGTAGTATTGAAAATATTGAATCATTTGTAGCAATTTCAGATGGTCAATATCTAAAACCAAATGATGTAGAAAAAATTGAGAGTGTTTTTGATTCATGGGAGCCATATGAATTAAAATTCACACAGCCAGATGTGCTAAATTACATTAGCTCCAAAAACTCAAAAACTTAGTATAATTTCTTATTAAGATTTAATTGTAGATATTCTTTATTCACAATAATGAAGGGTTTCTTACCAATTCTATGTATATTGTTATTCACAGTCACAATATTTGGTATAAATCAACAATCTTCATATGCAGAAATGATTACTGCAAAAAGTACATCTCTAGATAATTCGTCTATACTAGAATTAAAAAATAATAGAGGGAGTGATTACAACATTGATTCAGTACGAATTTGGTTGGGACAGGATAATTCATTCAAATCGTTTAAAACTGAAAATGGTTGGACTGGAAAATTTGAAGTTGGTGGAAAAGTTCTAGTATTTTCACCACAAGATTCTGTAAATCCTGGTGAAAGTGTAAAATTTGGTTTGAAAACAAATACTGAAAATCCCATAATTAATTGGAAGGCATTAGATGAAAATGGACAGGTAATACATTCTGCAGCAGTACTTACGAAACAATCTGATACAGATGAAACTATACAAATTAATCAACCAACAATAACTGCAATAAATGATAATTCAGTATTTAGATTTATTCCTGAAAAACCATCAATTGGTTCTGATTTCAGAATAATCGGTGAGAATTTTGTTCCAGATGAAAATGTTGAACTTTACATTGGAGAGCAGATGATAAAAATGATAAAAATTGATAGTGATGGAAAATTTATTTCTACAGCTACAATTCCAAGTAATATTAATTCTGATAGAACCAACTTTGTATTGGTAGATTCTGGTGGAACTGAAAAAGAAATTAGTATGCGTTTAATCACTACTGAAAATAGGGAGATATCTCATGATGTAAAAATCTCAATTGAGCATACAAATTCCTCTGTAAAAAGAGGTGATACGGTAAAACTTCAAGGTAATGCAACTCCTGATACAACATTAACTCTCACTACTAAAAATAAAATGGGTAAAGTGTTGGGTATCAATACAATCAATACTGGTTTTGATGGTAAATGGGAATTTGATATTCTCTTTCCAATAGATCTTAATTTAGGAAAAATAATAGTAGATGTTACAGATGGAAAGTCAGCCATTGTAAGAACTTTTGATGTAATTTCATCACAGTTGATCAATATTGAATCAGTCCAAAAACGATATGAAGTTGGGGATTATGTGAAATTTGTTGGTACTGCTATACCTAATAATCAACTTTCAGTGATTATTGAAGATCCAATAGGTGTTCAAGTTTTTTCAAAAACAATAGATGTTGATAATTCCGGTACTGTTGATTTTGATGTTTCAATTGGTGCTGGATATTCTGAGGGTACATATGTATTATTTGCATTCCAAGGAAGTGAGGAAGCGATTTCTGTAGTTGGTATTGGTGTGAAACCAGAACAGGTATTGGTAGTAAACACAAGTAAGCTAAACTACGATGCAGGTAGTATTGTGGATTTGAATATACAAGGTGAACCACATTCGTCTATATCACTAGTTGTTATCGATGAATCAGATCAAACCAAAATTAGTGATTCCATAGATTTGGACGATAACGGTAATTTTGTTTATGAAGTTGATGCTATAGAAATAGGTACTGGTGCATTTACAGTTGAAGTGCGACATGGCGTTGCGAGAGATGATATAGTTTTCACAGTTGGACTGTCTACAGGTGCCGGTGCAATTGAATTTCAGACTATCAAAGATGAATACATTCCAGGAGAACAAATTCTAGTTATAGGTAAAACTGCTAATAGTGTAGTATTAACTGTGAAAATTGATGATCCTAGCGGAAAATTGTTTAGAGAATTTGACATATTTTCAGATAGAATTGGTACTTTCAAAATAGATGACTTTAGGATTCCATCTAATGCTGAATTAGGTGAATGGTCTATCAAAATAGGTGGTGAGGTGAATTTTACTGAGAAAACATTTACTGTTGCAAATGACTCAGATCTGATTCTAATCAATCTTGATAGAGACGATGGTGAATATAACACAGATGATATGATGTCAATTAGTGGTAAAAATGCAGTTTCAGGTACAACTGTGATTATATCAATAAATGATCCATTTGGAACACAAATCACTGAACTTAGGATTTCTGTAAAAGATAATGGTGACTATTACACTTTATGGAGAATTCCACAGGATCTAGAAACAGGAATATATGAAATATTAGTGAGTGATGGACATAGTGATAGTTCAATATCGTTTACTATCAAATAAAATTTTAAAATTCATATCTAACGGTTTTTATTTCACATTTTTTCGGTAATTTTGTGGATTTAAAAAATAAAATCAGTGAATACAAAGATTTTCCTAAGAAAGGCATACTTTTTAGAGATTTTAATCCAATCCTAAAAGATCCACATGCGTTATCATTTGTTATTGATGAGTTTTCAAAAAAAATTCACCCCAATGATGTAGATGTATTTGCAGGAATTGAATCTAGAGGATTCATCTTGGCATGTGCATTAGCACAAAAATATAACAAAGGAATGATTTTATTGAGAAAGTCAGGAAAACTTCCTGGGAAAACAGTCAAAGTATCATATACCATTGAGTATGGTAAAGCTCAAATGGAGATTCAGAAAACTGCATTAGAAAAAAATGAACGCGTTCTGATATGTGATGATCTTCTCGCTACAGGTGGTACTGCAAAAGCAGCAGCCAAACTTGTTGAAAAATTAGATGCAATAGTAATTGGATTTGCATTCATAATTGAATTAACTCAATTAAAAGGAATAGAAAAAATTAAAGAGTATAGAAGTGAATCTTTGGTGCAATACTAATGGATGAAACAGCTGAGATAGGAATTTTTGGTGGTACAGGAATTTATGATTCAGGATTACTAAAAGATAGTAAAGAAATAACAATAGAAACACCATTTGGTAAAACTTCAGATTCCATAACACTTGGGGATTTTAATGGACGTAAAATTGCATTTATGCCAAGACATGGTAAAAAACACACTATTCCACCACACATGATAAATTTTAGAGCTAATATTTGGGCATTCAAAGAATTGGGTGTTAAAAGAATTATTGCTCCATCTGCAGTTGGTAGTCTTAAGGAAGAATTTGAACCTGGTCATTTTGCGTTACCATCACAATTCATAGATTTCACAAAATCTAGGAAAGGATCATTTTCTGAAAATGGGCGAGTGATTCACATATCAGTTGCAGATCCATTTTGTCCTGAATTACAAAATGTTATTCTAAATGTAACAAAAAAACAAGAAATTCAGATACATGATAATTGTACATACGTCTGTATTGAAGGACCAAGATTTTCCACAAAAGCTGAGTCAAAATTCTTCAGAACTACTGGCGCTGATATAATTGGAATGACGTTAGTCCCAGAATGTCAACTCGCAAGGGAAGCACAGATTTGCTATGTTTCAATATCAACAGTTACAGATTATGATGTGTGGGCCGAAAAACCAGTTACGGCAAAAGATGTAATGGAAACTTTAGCAAAGAACGTTGAGATGACAAAAAAACTACTCACTTTGGTGGTTGATCAGATTCCTAAAACAAAATCATGTTCTTGTGAAAAGGCTTTAGAAGAAGCAGAGTTCTAATCATCAATAAAAGATTCTTTTTTTAGTCCTTCTGGTAAGTTGAGATTTCCCTGCAAAAGATTTTTCTGAAGTTGTGCGATGACTTCATCTAAATCATATCCTAATTCTTTAAGCATACTTTCGGTTTCATTAGATAATTTTGCGCCAATATTCTGACCACCAATTCTGCCAAATGCAATTGCAGTAAACGGAAATAATTTTTCGCCGAGTCGGAACTCACCAGTAATTTTGGCAGCCATTTGTGTGCCATCTACTTCTTTGACGTTAACTATAATTTCCAATAATCTTCAGATTTCAACTGCTTTATGAAGATGTTCCAATACAAGAAAGCTTGAGTGAAAATCATCAACTATTTTATAATCTTCAATTTTTAAATCAATTACCTGCTCATCAGCAGTTTCAAATTTTAAAACTCCACTTTCTTTTAATTTTACAAGTTTCCATTTGTCTTTTCCTTTTTGCAACTTACTCACAACAACTGCCCATTTTTCATTATCCTCAATTCTTGGCATTCCAACTATATCAGTAATTGAATCAATCCCTAGTTGCTTTTCTTCACAAAATGATTTTTTACAAGATGCGCATCTCCAAACGTCAACCGAACCAACTGTACGTTCTTCTATATTGATATTCACTGGTGCATTATACGTAATCTGAGGGTTATCACAGCATTTGTAAATTTCAGGTATTACTATTTTGTCATCTGTTGCGACATTAGCAGAATCTTCACTCATGAATTTCACTTTGACTTGTTATATTTAGTCCTTGCATCATCATATGATTTTTCTAAAGATATGCCAATATTGTCCACCGTAAGATTTTTTTTAAATTCAATTTTTTCTCTTTCACACATTTTTCTATACATGTTTACTGCAGTAAATCTTGGGTGCATAGCCTCAAATTCATCATTAGGCATGTCAATAAATGCACCCAGATCCATTAAATCTTTTGAATTATCTAGTGCATCATTTGATGAAATCTTTAAATTTTCAGATATCTGTTTTGATGACATTTTCCCTTTAATTACAACTAGAAGAAAAATTTTTGCTTGAATATCAGTTAATTTGATTTCTGAAACAAGTGTTTTTTCTATTTGTGAGTAATCTACCAATAGTGTATGAATGAATATTCATTATAAAAATCAAAGATGCTTTATATTTGGTCAAAGCAAAATTAGATTATTGAGCAAGTACAAAACCCCCACAAAACCCACCGATAAATTACTTAATTATGTAATACCTATAATTTTACTAATATTTTTTGGTCTAGTATATGCAGTATCATCACGTGCAGATAATGGATTTGTGGGTTTCATTCTCATTGGCGCTGCACTCATAACAATAGTTTATTGGACTGTCGTTATTAAAAAAATGGTACTTACTGGAAAACCAAAATTCACTGCTAGAGAACAAGAGTCAAAGAATTGGGTATATGATCTTATCAAAGGTGATCAAGAAACTGTATTTGTTGCTGAAGTGCCAGGTCCTGAAGATAAAATTATGGTTAGACTGATTGATGGAGTTTTGTATGTTAGAGGGTCACAAGGTTTTTCAAAAGAAGTGCCAATAGAAGGTTCAAGTACGATGCAGATTGCTGATTTCAAATATAGAAATGGTGTTCTGACTCTTAGAATAACAACATCATAAACTCTTTGCCATTTCTAATTTTTCTGGAAGGTATTTGTCTGTAATGTTCGTTAAACCATATTTGGAAAATGCTTCTAATTCAGCCTTTCTTTTGATCTTCAAAAATACTTCCAACTCCTTTTTCCATATACCTTCTTGATATCTAGGATCTTTTTGTAAATCAAAGCATCGTTTGATATCAGATTCTGTCATTGGTATTGTAGGAAGTTTGAATTTTTCAATATCTGTAGCCCAAACTCCCATCCATTTAGCATCTGGTACGGTTAACTCTCTTAAATGAGCTGCATTTGCAGAGCCTGATTTAATTACCATTGCAATATGTTCGCCATAAACATCCCCATCCGTTAAAATCACAACAGGTAATCCCAATTCATCATGTAATCGTTTCAACAGGGTTCTAGTTGAACGTGGGGCTTGACCACCTGTATTGATGATTATAGATTTAAATTTTTTATCAACCTGTTCTTCTACAAATCTAGTAAACAGACCACCTTTCTCTATTGCAATTACAAGTTCAGCACTAGTGTCAACCAATTGAGCAGATGTCATACTCGGACCGATTGCATATCCATCAGGGTGACTAGAAAGATTCTGTCTTTTACCTTCATAACCTGGTATTGTATATTCAATTGTTAAATCACCAAAAATACTACTTCGTTCTTCAGGAAAAACATAGAAATCTTCCCTAGGTTTTGTCAAAACTGCTTCCAAGTCAACAATTATGTTATCTGATTCTGATTGATCCTCAAAATCAATTGCAAATGCCTGTGATGAATAATAAACATCTCTTAGTGTTGATGACTTTTTTTCATGTGTGAGTTTGTTTGCAAAGAACGCAAGCCAAATTAATTGAGTGAATGAACGTAATTGTGATGCATTTTTAGAACTTCTTAATGCAGTGTTAGTACCAAGAACGTATTGCCTAAGTTTTTTGTCATAAATGATGTTACTAATTGATCTATTTGGAATTGAGATTTTTGGAAACTCACCATTATCAAGATCCTCATAAACTTGCGCACCATGTTTTTTAAGAATCTCAACTAAATCCTTGGTTTTATCTTTTGATGGTGCTTTAGTTTGTTTTTTCTTCAATTGTATTCTCCTTTTCTAACATTTGTTTATAATTTGGCTCCTTCTTCTTTTCTGCTAATTCCGTACAAAATTCTGCAATAAGTGGTAGATATTTTGAATAAAGATTTGCACGTTTTTTTGCCATTTCAGCTTGACCTTTTTTTGACATGTATCCAGAAAGTTTTCTTGACAGGAATTGTAATGCCAGTCGTAATTCCTTTTCTATCTCTGGTCTATCAGCGACATTTTCTTTTCCTACAGTTTTGTATGGAACTCTTGTGGAGCAAATATGTGATACAATAATCAGTGGTGCTGAATCGTTTTTCACTTTATATCTATTCCAATCAGTATCATTTACAACTTTTAACACTACATCACTACCTTCATCATATAACAAAGGAATACGATTTGCAAATCGATATACCTTTGTTCC
>Ga0066857_10000990_pt1 | contig 10801 bp, 10 predicted proteins | sample ETNtaG_2_FD_65602 | JGI IMG/M metagenome (GOLD analysis project Ga0066857, IMG submission 65602) | Marine microbial and viral communities from oxygen minimum zone, Eastern Pacific Ocean - ETNP201406SV203 | ecosystem: Environmental > Aquatic > Marine > Oceanic | place: Pacific Ocean: Eastern...
TTTGTTTGTTCAGAGTGCATCTTGCCACCCTAGGGAGTAACCCTTCTGCTGTCTCTCGGGAATGGTATGGCTTCCCTGATGTGATCAGCTCCAGCAAGCCACGTACAAACTCTGTCGACGCCCAGTCCGAAGCCTCCATGGGGCACGCCACCATATCTCCTAATGTCGATGTAGAACTCGTATGGGTCGCGAGGAGTGCCCTCCTCGTCAATCCTCTCAAGAATCTCATCTTCGGACCAAGTCCTCTCGCCCCCGCCGATAATCTCTCCGTAACCCTCGGGAGCGAGGAGATCATGGCAGAGTACGTACTTCGTGTCATCGGGGTCGGGACGGTGGTAGAATGGCTTAGCCACTCTGGGATAGTGAGTCAGGAAGTGGGGGACTTCGAAATCTGTGGTTAGCACCTTCTCCTTCGAGTAATCGAGATCCTGCCCCCACTCTATCTCTACACCCTTGTTCTGCAATGTCTCGACGGCCTCGTCATATCGGATCCTCGGATACTCGCTTTCGGCATACTTCTCAACGAGGGAGATATCCCTACCAAGGTGCTCTAGCTCGACAGGCCTCTCTTCCAGGAGCGTACTCGCAATGTTCCTTACTACACCCTCTCCATGCTTCATGACCTCGTCGTTGGATGCCCATGCGATCTCCATCTCGGCGTGCCAGAACTCCGTAAGGTGCCTCCTCGTCCTGCTCTTCTCGGCACGGAATGAGGGAGCCATAGTGTATAGTCTCTCGAGGGCAGGCATTGCTGCCTCTGCATAAAGCTGCCATGACTGGGTAAGATACGCCTTCTTGCCGAAGTAGGGAACCTCGAACAAGGTGCTACCCCCCTCAACGGCCCCTGCTACGAAGTTCGGTGCCTGGTACTCGATGAAGTCCCTTTCGCGGAAGTATGAGTGAACGGCACCGAATACCGAACTGCGTATCTTCAGCATGGTGGTCATACGACTCGTCCTGAGGTACAGGTGGCGGTTGTCAAGGAGAAACTCTGTCTCGCCCCCATCCGATTCCTCCATCGCTGACTCAGTGATAGGGAAGGGGCGATCGGGGTTTACCGGTCCGATGACGTCGGCTGCAGTTACCTGCACCTCGTGACCATGTTCTCGGTCGGTGGGCTCAACGGTGCCGCTGATGACAACACTTGATTCAATTAGGGCGTTTTTGAGTGACTCAAAGCACTCATCTCCTACTACATCCCTCTTTGCTACGCATTGGACGTGTCCTGTGGAATCTCGTACTACGACAAACCATATCTTGTTCGACCCTCGAGCTCTGTGAACCCATCCCTTCAATTCGACGTTTTTTCTATCATGGGAGCCGGCCCTAACATCTCCAATCCAGTACTCCTTGCCCATAGTGCCGCCAAATCAGCCGTCTTGGCCTGTGGTTATGAAACTTCGATTGGGGAGAGATGGTAATGGCGGGTCTGACGGGGTTCGAACCCGCGACCGCCCGGTTAAGAGCCGGGTGCTCTACCTGACTAAGCTACAGACCCAACTCGGGATTGGCGACCCCTCTTTAACCACGACGGAGGCTATAGTCTGCCGCCGGGCTTGACTAGAGTTTCGACTGCATCGCTGGAGGCCATGACAACTGCATCGCAGATTCCAACGAAAAGGCCCACTTCGACGACACCAGTGACCTCAGATATCTCCCTTTCGAGAGATCCTGGGTCCGAGATGCTGGAACCAAAAGAGCAGTCCAAGATGAATCCATGATTGTCGGTAATGTACGGATCTTCCTCGCTCCCTCTTAGACTGACTTCACCGGGACAAACATGGGAAACGGCATCCCTCACGTCTTCCCAGAGTATTGAGTCTACCTCGATGGGTAGGTCGAAGGCTCCCAGAGTGCGAACCTGCTTGGTTTCATCCGCGACCACAACCATCGATTTCGAGGCCTTGGCCACAACCTTCTCTCTAGTCAAGGCCCCCCCTCCTCCCTTGATGAGATCGAAGTTTGGGTCGAACTCATCTGCACCATCGATGGTCAAGTCTAGAATTGTTGACTCTTCTATGGTTCTGAGAGGAATTTCGAGATGCTCTGCAAGCTGCCTTGTGGCCTCGCTGGTCGGGACTCCGATGACGTCGAGGCCCTCCTGTTTGATCATCCTCGCAATCTCAATTATCGAGTATCGCACTGTGGACCCGGTGCCAAGGCCGAGAGTCATTCCATTCGAGACGAATCGGCATGCAGCGATACCTGCCTGCTCCTTCAATTGCTCCACGCCCGCCATGAAACCACGATGAACAGGACGTGCATGATGGTTGCCCTATGCCTCCGGTGGGTTCTTCCGGTATGATGCGGCCGCACGACTGAGGGAGCAGGAGGGTCGCTGACAGTGTTAGACACTGAGGAAAGTCCCCTCTCCGCGATGCAGGCGTCTCGTCACAAGGCGAGGGCCCGGGAGGGCCGGCACTGCAACAGAAACGAACCATGCCAGGGGTACGATGAACCCGAAAGGGAGAGGTTTCCTGAGCGTGGCTGGAACGGGCAACCACGCCGGAGCAAGTCCAAGCAGGTCCGCATGGCATCGACAGGACCGGGTAGGATGCAAAGTTGAATGCGACCAGCCGAAAGGTGAACAGAAAGGGGCTTACTCCCTGCACCCTCACCAACAAACTAGTCGAAGACGACCGCATCCACCGGAGATGCATCGGCTACTGATCCGCTCTCGCCATAGTCCTGCCAAGTTCCAAACCTCCCTCGCAGAGCATGGGCAAGCTCGTGATAGGCCACTATGAGGCTTGGAAGGAGAATAGAACTGGTTAGAAGGGCTAGAACGAGAAGAAGCATCATCAGGACAAAGAAGTTTTGCAGTCCAGGGATGGCGACGAACAGCCCTGCTGCTAGTCCCGTGCAAGTTGTTGCGGTGGTCTCGAAGATGGTCCTGCCTGTCCTGGAAACTGACTTCTGGATGCCTGCTGGGGTTTCGCGCTCATCCTTGATGCGATCGATGATGTGAATCGAGTCGTCCACTCCTATTCCAAACACTAGGGTCCCGATCATGGCCGTGAACACATTGACGTTGACTTTGTAGAACCACATAAGAATTGGTTGCCACAAGACAACCACGCCCACTGCTGTCATTGTGAAGATTGCTAGCCTAGGAGATCTGAACAGAAGAGCCATGACGAACAGGAGAATAAGCATGGTCGCAATCGTTGTCTTCGATTGTGCCTCGTGAATGCCGTCATTAATGTCCAGTGAGACTGGTAGTCCACCTGTGAGTAATGAGTTGGAGACGCCATTAATTCCCAGTGCATTACACTGTAGCGGAGTCGTGCACCCGCCCTCGTCAAGGTGACCGTCGATTGTTTCCCTGAGACCTCCTGCAACTGCAAGATTGATGTATGGCTGGTTGACGTAGACGAGTGTCTTAGTCTCCCCCTCTCCATCGTCGGAATTCATCAGCATGGACCTCACCTCGGGACTTAGGGTGTCGAAGGCAATATTGACCATGTCCTCCTGGCTGCTTGCCGAATAAGGCCAGCAATCTGGCCTAAGTGGGTTTGCCGATTCATCCCAGCATTCGTCGTGAATCAACTCCCAGAGACTCTGATCATATATCTCAAGACCCTGGATCTCGACATCGACATGAATCGCCTTCAGGATATCGACTAGACTGATGGTGGTAGTATTTGCGACATTGTCGATCTTCATTTCCTGTATGTGCTCGATTGCATCCAGTATAGGCAAGTCCCGGATGGGGGCTGTCTCGTTCTGGGGTCCTCTTTCTGTGGCGTCGATGATGAACATGTTTGTCTGACCGCCCTGGAAAACTATGCTATACTCTCTAAGCGCCTCGTATGACTCTAGACCGGGTGGGACTTCGTCAGAGGAGCCTGTGATATCCTTGCCCAGTTGTTCCTTGAACATCGCCCCTCCCAAGATAGTTGCCATCGAAGAAACTAGGATTACTAGCAATGTTGCCTTCAGTGGAACCTTTCCGACATAGTCCCAGAAGTCATCCAATAGGGAGAAGGTGAGGGTGGTGGAAAGTGTGAATCCCAGAATTAGGCACCCATCTTGGTTCAGATCGGTGGATAGGGAAAGAAAACCTGTGAATATAGCCGTGGAAGCTACATAGAACAGCAGACTATTCACCCCTAGTATCGTACCGAATACATCAGAGGTATCAATTATCGAATCTTCCTCCCTCCGAACAATAAATCTGGCCTCCGAGTCCTTCTTTTCATCAATCCTCTTCCTTCTCGATGAGTCAATCAGGCTAGTCCTGAGCAGATTTTTCGATTCTCCCTTCCTATAGCGAAGAAGTTCAATCCATGCTGGAACCATCAGCATCGAAATGACGAAGGTTGTAGAGATCCCAATCAGGAGAGTCTTTCCCACAGTCCTCATCGGTTCTATGGGTACGAGGCTGTGCCACATCAGAACGCTGAATCCAACTATTGTTGTGAGTGCGGAGAGGAAAATTGCGTTTCCAGTAGTCATTGCGGCCCTCACATTGGCGGTCAGGCTAATTTGTGGATCGAACGGATCGGGTTCGGAGACCTCAATCCCATCCCTTCTAGATGCCCAAGCATCGTCCTCCATCTTCTTCAGAATCTCGGTTCTGTTCTCCTCTATCCTGTTGGTCAGATGTAGAGAATAGTCCACACCCAGGCCGACCAGAATCGGTCCTGCTGAGATTATCATGGGAGTCAGCATGATGTCGAAGAGAACTGTGGAGCCAAAGGTCACTGCTAGGCTCATTGCAATCGGGGTGCCACAGATTACCAGAACCTTCCAACTACGGTGGAGGATGAACATGGTTAGACCGACCAGAAGCAGACTGATAGGCAGCATTGTGTAACGCAGTTCCTCGTAAATCGAGTCGGAGACGTCATGAAGAACTGGAGTCAGGCCCGTCACAGTAATAGCACGCCGGGGAGGAATTGTATCCAAACGCTCCTCGTCCATAGTCCATGTTTTGGCATAAGTCTTAGTGCATAACTCGCAATATTCTTTGGCAGGATCTGAAGCAAGTAGAGACTTCACGAACGCGACGAATGCCTTGTGGTCTCTGATTTCCTCGCCAGTCTTGAGATCGGTCCTAGGTGTGATGTCAGTATTCGTCATATCAAAGGAAATTCCCATTATTATGACGCCAGTATCCCAAATTCCGTCGTTGTTGGTGTCCCTTACGAAGTTAGACAGAAGTTCTCCCGAGTTATCCACGTACCCATCTATTCTCTCTTGTGCGCCGCTTCCCTGCGGAATGGAATATCCCTTGTTTGGGTTCTGACTCGCGACAGCGCAGTTTCCATCGGAACCCGGTAGTCCGTATTTCTCGACAGCACAAGAAAACCTGTAGTTCGTTGAGTTGGCCTCCTTGACTATCTGTGCAGGTGATAGTATCCAGACCACCCCATCACAACCGGCCATAGGGCTACTGCATGCATGTGCTCCACGATCCTCCTTGTTGTAGTCGAGGCCTCGCCCGTATCCACTCTCTGCTATGTTGTTATCGTCTCCCTCTATCCAAGAGATTTGATTCAGTATATTGGCGTCGGTGATGTTTGCGGTACCGTGTTCTTCACCCTCGGCGGAGTTGTTTGTCTGGACATATAGAATCACAATATCAGTTGACCACTGAGTTCTGACCTCATTCAAGAGAACGGTGGAGTTTGCTCCATCGGGAAGGTATATCTCGACGTCACCGTTAATCTGATGCTCGAAGTCCTCTGCCCTCCAGCCTATCAGTGCTGAAGCGAGAAGAAGGGTCACGATGAGGTATGCTGGACTCCTCAGGATTGCGCTGTAAGTTAACTCGGCAGCCCGCTGTGCAGTCATGTGAACTGTGTCAGAAACATCATTCACCAATTGTCCTGCAGTGTCTAGTAATCCTCCCACTACACTCTCTCTGACATTCTCTCGAACCTTCGAGACAAAATCCGAGACGGGACTAATCCTTTCGAAGAACCAAGTCCAGAAGACAAGTTCCTCGTCTTGCTGAGGGCTCCCATCTGCCACGGTCACACTCGCCTTCCCTTACTCAATCCAAATGAAGCGTTCGCATATCTTCCATCCAGAACGAGCAATTAGTGGACCGAAAACAGATTCCGAAGGCCCGATGGACTCAAGGAGGTGATAGGGTGCGCACATCCATGGAGTTAGTTACTGGAGGAGCGGGTTTCATCGGCTCGCATTTGGTTGACGCACTTGTAGAACAAGGCAAGAAAGTCAGGGTGATTGACAACTTCAGCAGCGGAAGGGAGGAGTTCCTAATCCACCATGATGGTCATGACTCGGTAGAAGTTTGTAGAGGTGATCTTCTGGACCAAGGTGCTGTGAATGGAGCCATGGAGGGTGTGGAGACCGTTCATCACTTAGCTGCAAATCCAGATATTCGACTTGGGACGGAAGTCACGGATACCGATCTAAGGCAGGGGACGATGGCAACATACAATGTCCTCGAAGCAATGAGGATTGCAGGAGTTAGCAGGATTTCCTTCGCATCTTCTTCCGCAGTGTATGGAGAAGCGGATGTGATGCCGACACCCGAGGACTACGGGCCTGTAATGCCAATCTCCCTTTATGGGGCATCTAAACTAGCCAGCGAGGGGTTGATTACTGCGTGGGCCGGTACATTCGGGGCTCAGGGATTCATTCACAGATTCGCCAACATCGTTGGCCCTAGGGGAACTCATGGAGTCATCTTTGATTTCATACACAAACTCAAGGAAAACCCCTCCAGACTCGAGGTCTTAGGCGATGGTCAACAAGAGAAATCCTACATGTCTGCGCATGACTGCGTACAATCGATGTTACACGTGATTGAACTAGGCTATAGTGGTCCGGTAATCAATAACCTAGGAACTGGTGATACATGCTCAGTTTCTAAGATAGCAGAGATTGTAATTGAAGAAAGTGGGCTCGAGGGAGTTTCAATCGATTACACTGGCGGAAAGAGGGGTTGGGCTGGAGACGTCCCCAAGACTTACCTGGACGTGACCAAGTTGCTTGGAACCGGTTTCAAACCTACAGTAATGTCGGAGCAGGCAGTTAGGGAAACTGCCCGGATGTTAATTTCAGAAATCGGCCTGTGATTAATATCGCAATATGGCCACAACTGCCACCCATTCATCGTCCGGATTCATAACTGGCCGTATGGGAGTGGAGGCATGAGTAAGCGCTGGTACCAGGAGAACAAGCGCGACCCATGGAGGAGGGATGCCAAGGCAAAGGGGTACAGGGCACGCTCGGCTTACAAACTAAAACAGATTCAAGACAAGTTCGGAATACTCAGAAGAGGAGATGCTGTTCTGGACATTGGTTGCCACCCAGGAGGATGGACACAAGTCGCTATCGAAGAGGTTGGAGATAATGGAATTGTGATTGGAGTTGACCTATTGGCGACATCGCCACTGGATGGGGCGGTCGTCTTGGTTGGCGACATAACCGAGAATTCCACTATCGAAGAAGTCGTCAGTCAACTGGGCGAGAGGAAATTGAACGCCGTGATTAGCGACATCTCGCCCAGACTAACTGGGAGGTACGACACTGACCAGACAATTTCTCTAGAGCTCTCGACCATGGCCCTTGATGTTGCGACCGATCTCCTGTCTCCCGGTGGATGCTTCGTAACCAAGGTCTTCCAAGGAGCAGGGATAGAAGGGTTAGTTGATGCTGCAAAACTTCGTTTCTCGGGTGTTGGGAGATTTGCCCCTACAGCCAGTAGGAGTGCTTCCTCGGAGACATACCTAATCTGCCAGAAGAAGTTCCGAAGCCCCAAGGAATTAGGTACGGCGATGGAGCACGTACAGAGACACCTTGCCTCGATAGGAATTGTAATCGATGACAGTAAGGAGAAAGATTTGGGGCCAAGGGTTGGATTCAGGAAGATTCCAAAACGGGATTAGTTACTCAGAATCTCGGTCGTATGGCACAATGTTCTGCCACTCAGATGCATCCGACCTAGAGACAACTGCGTGAACCCATTCGTCTTCGGAGCAATTGAATACCTCATGAGGGAGGCCCGGTTCGATGTAAAACATGTCTCCGGCACTGTGGATTACAGACTTCCTACATCCCTCTCCGTACTCATGCCTAACACTCCCTTTGAGGAGGTATACCATCACGTCAAATCCTACGTGAATGTGTGCCTTCGCGATTCCACCGGGAGGGATGTACGCCCTGTTCATGGAAAGGCCGGTCGAAGGAGTATTATTTCCAGAAAGGCCTGCGCCGTACTCAATGTTATTCCAGCCCCGCACTTTCTCCACTTCCCTAAGACTCCAGATACCACCCTCGTCAGTAACGAATTTTGACAAGTCTGATTGGGGTCCTGTCAACTTCAATTCTTCTTCTACCATGATTACGTTGACCGGTTTTGTCTTTTCAATTTTAGGCAATTATATACTGATTGGGACAGATGATGAGAAGAAAAATCACAATCAACGCTAAAAAGGGACCCTAGTACGCCAGCAAGTCGATGGCCGGAGCAAGTGGAAGGGCAAGTGTGTGTGCGTCCTCAGGTACGCCCCTAGTTGATAGCGAAAGTACCTCGTTCCCATGCCCGGGATGTTCAACCCCCCTGGGAAGGAGTCAGAGATGCAGAGTTCAATCTGTGAAATACATCTGCCCTCAGTGCAGGTTCGAGGGGCCCTGAGGTGAAACAATGGGTCATGTCGTCGTGAAATACAAGGTTACACTGGATCAACCAGAAGATGGAAGTCCTGACTACAACTCAATTGCTAGTGTTATCTCCGGTTTTGAAGAGGTGCAAGAGGTGGAGGTAAAGCCTCTGGCATTCGGAATGATGTACATCGAGGTCCAAGCAGTTCTTAGCGAGGGAGAAGGCATTGTGGATGGGTTTGAGGACAAGGTTAGGGATGTTGACGATCTTGTTGGCCAAATTGAGGCTTTGGAGATGGGTCGCCTCTAATCAGTAATGGTCGAGAGGTGAACGCATAATCTCACGCATCATCACTGTGGCATAAGCACCGGCTGGTAAGGTGAACCTGAGACGAAGTGATGCTCCATCAGGATGCCACCTATCTCCCTCAATGGGCCCTTCTTCCCATCTCTGGAAAAGCGAATTCGCGTCTGGAGCCTGCTCAACGCTGATGTCTCTGAAAGGTACGGATAGAGCCCTCCTCGTCCCCGATGTGGTGAGTCGGGGAATTTGTTTGACCACCCAATCAACCCCCTCTAGTCCTGCTTCCTTGACTCCGGCCTCCTCATGCTTCCCTGGTTCTCTCTCAGCAAAGGACGACTCTCTGCCGGGAAGAGTTCCAGTGATGACAAGTCTACCGAGCTTGCAATTCCTGCGACATCTCTCTAGGTTCGAGGGACTAACGGGGGCCATCTTGCCAACGTCTATCCTCCCGTTAGATAGGAGTGGAGCTACCAGATCGCCCACCACAGGTTCAATCAGAGAAAGCCCGGATTTAATCCTCTGAGAAAGTGCATGATTGAACGCTAGTGACTGAATCGAGTGAACCATAAGTAGTTGAAGTGAGTTTGGCAAGGTCTTGAAGGCCCCCACATAGTCATCCGGTTTCTTAGCCAAATGCTCCAACATGGCGGATTCATAGCCAAGTCTCTTCGGAGCGATTTCCAGTGACTTCTGTGGGTTTCGGTCATTCCTCCATGAAGCTCTGAAAGCTTCTGACTCAGCCCCCTCCCGAGTCCCCTTCATTCCAACATAAAGGTCAACTGCACGCTCGAAATCGCCTTCGATTACAGCCTTGCCCACTTCAGGAGTCACTGGCCTGGTCGAACCGAATCTCTGTGGACCTATCCAATTGGGGAATGCATCCGAACCTATTGAATTGGCCAATCCACTCCTAATCTCGTGCACTCTCCTCATTGCCTCTTTGGCATCGATGGGTTTGCCCGAGATATCGCAGCACCCTCGGACAGTAATGGTAAAGCGATTTCCGTCGTGATCTCCCATTGCGACCTTCTGATGAGTCCGACCCAGAACCTCGATTGTACTGTCGGGAATTTCGACTGACTCGACCTTTCTCCTAGGTGCGTCAATCACCAGAATTTGGGTTGTGATGGCTCTTTTATCCTTCAAGCCCGAACTGAAGATACGATTCTTGTTAATCCCACACCCTCTAGCCAGCCTCCTTAGATAACGATTGGTTTCCCAGTTCGTCATCGTCACCCTAGCAACTGTGAAGCGCCCCTTGGCATCAAGTGCGGGGACTTTGGATGATTCCTCGACTCGGAAGTCCTCGACTCTGGATTTGAGCAGTCCTCCGATTCCCTCCGCGGGGACTGTCCATGTAGATAGTCCCAAGTAGTCCTCGATTTCGCTCCCTATCAGGGAATCACCTCCTCAAAGTTTGATGCTGGAGAATTCCTTGGTAATCTCTGAGCAAATGTCTTTGAGAATCTTATCTGCCTTCTTGCCCTTGACTGAACGGACGTACAATTCCGGGTCGTCGAGATCAGGGTGGTTCTGGAAGTAGTTTGCATACTCGACGTCTTTCCGGCCATTTAGACGGGAGCGGAACATCTGGAGTGCAGTGTGATTCCCGTCGATGACTCTGATTCTTAGTTCTCGACCCTCGTTCTTCAATACTTTGACTGGCATAGGACGGGCGCTGGACTAGAGGGGCCCTTTTGAGGCCTTGCATGCCAAAGCCGAGCCATTCTTTCAACAAACCTCCCCTAAGTTTTACAGCGGGAGGTTTTGGGGGCGTCGATGTCAGGCAGACAAGCCATGGCAAAACGCGTGGCCGAGGCGTTCGAGAAGTTGTCATTGCCCATCCTCATGGTTAGCCTATTATTGACTGGTTTTCTGGCCTATTTCCTAGTTGGGAGTCTTGCCTTCACGACC
>Ga0066857_10001001_pt1 | contig 10749 bp, 10 predicted proteins | sample ETNtaG_2_FD_65602 | JGI IMG/M metagenome (GOLD analysis project Ga0066857, IMG submission 65602) | Marine microbial and viral communities from oxygen minimum zone, Eastern Pacific Ocean - ETNP201406SV203 | ecosystem: Environmental > Aquatic > Marine > Oceanic | place: Pacific Ocean: Eastern...
AGGTGTTCCATGAGGTTGACAACCTGGGCTTGGATGGACACGTCGAGTGCGGCGATGGGTTCGTCGCAGACGATGAAGTCAGGGTTCAGGGCGATTGCCCTAGCGATACCAATCCGTTGTCGCTGTCCGCCCGAGAATTCGTGTGGATAGCGGTTGGCGTGCGTCGGGTCGAGGCCGACTAGGCCCAGCAGTTCTTCCACTCGTTTCTGGCGCTCCCTAGACGACGACTTTCCGTGCTCTAGGAGGGGCTCGCCGACAATCGAACTGACGGTCATCCGGGGATTCAGCGAGGCGTGCGGGTCCTGGAACACCATCTGCATACGGGGCCGTGTGCGGCGTAGCGCGCCAGCGGCCAGGCCAACCAACTCGACACCGTCGAACACCACACTCCCCTCGGTTGCCTTCTCAAGTTGGAGCATGGTGCGGCCGATAGTGGACTTACCAGACCCGGACTCTCCAACCAGTCCGAGGGTCTCGCCACGGCGGATGTCGAACGACACACCGTCAACGGCCCTTACCGCTCCGACTTTGCGACGGAACATGCCCTTAGTCACCGGAAAGTGCTTCTTCAGCCCCCGGACGCTGACCAGCACCTCGTTCCCGTCTGGCCTAGACCGGGAGACACCGGCAACCGGCACTGTCGCCCCAGCATCAATGGTCATGGTTGGGTCCATCCCTGTCGCTATCTAGCCAACAGGCCAGCCGACGGGTCGCCGACACCTGGACCAGGGTCGGGTTCTCCTGTAGGCACCGGTCAAAGGCGTGGGGACACCGCGGGGCGAAAGAACAGCTTGTCGGCGACGTGCGTAGGTCGGGAGGCTGCCCGACGATGTTGATCAACCTCTGTCCCCGTGTGGCAGCCGACGGCAACGAAGCAAGGAGCCCCTGGGAGTACGGGTGGCGGGGCTCAGCGTAGAACTCGTCGACCGGGGCTTCCTCGACGATCTGGCCGCCGTACATGACCAGCACGCGATCCACGAGGCCAGCTACCACACCCAGATCGTGAGTAATCCAGATCACCGCCATGCCCAACTTCTCGCGCAGGTCCTTCACTAGTTCGAGGATCTGGGCTTGGATCGTGACGTCGAGGGCCGTAGTCGGCTCGTCGGCGACCAGGACCCGGGGGCGACAGGCCAGGGCAATGGCGATCATCACCCGCTGCCTCATCCCACCCGAGAGCTCATGGGGGAAGCTCTGTAGGCGCTGCTCCGGCGACGGGATCCCGACCAAATTCAGGAGATCCAGGGCTCGCTCCCGCAGCTCCGAGGCACGACCTGGTTGGTGGACCGTCAGGGACTCCATGATCTGGTAGCCAACTGTGAGAACCGGGTTCAGCGACGTCATCGGATCCTGGAAAATGAAACCGATTCTCCCGCCGCGGACCTTTCGCAGGTCGTCAAGACCCATGGAAAGGAGGTCGGCGTCCTCAAAGATCGCCTTACCGCTGACAATCTCCCCGGGGGGCATAGGAATCAGGCGGAGCAACGACATCATGGACACGCTCTTGCCCGACCCGCTCTCGCCAACGATGCCAATCACCTCGCCGTCGGCCAGGTCGAAAGACACGCCGTTGACGGCGTGGACGGTGCCGTCCTCCGTGTTGAACCGGGTCGTCAGGTCGGAGACCTGAAGGACCGGTTGCAGGCTGTTCACGGTCGGTTGGTCACTCTCCGAGTCGTTCCCAGACGTCTTGTTCAGCCATGTCGATGATTGTGTATGCCATCGACAACGCCCCGTCTCGGATGGCCTGCATCCCATGAGCTGACACGGTGTGGTCGGCGAATTCGGGCTGGTGGTTCACAGCGTCGCCCGACTGGATCCCGAGCATCGGGTGGATCGACGGAACTACCTGACTGACGTTGCCCATGTCGGATGAACCGCCGCTGCGACCGATTTCCGCCTCGGTGGGCATCGGTCGGCCCATGCTCTCCGAGTTGGCTGAGTACAGACCGGTCATCACCGGGTTGTTCCGCATGTTGTCGTAGGGATGGTCGGTACGTTCCCAGGCGAGACGGCAGCCGGTGGCTGTGGCCGCACCCTCGAAGCAGGCCTTTACCTTCGGGATCAGTTCGTCAAGCCTCTCGACGCTGGATGAGCGGATCAGCCACGTGGAGCTGGTGTGGGCGGGTACCACGTTCACCGCGTCGCCACCGCGGGTGACCATGCAGTGCACCCGGTCACCCTCGACCATCGCCTGTCGAAGGGTGGCCACATTCACGTATGCCTGAACGAACGCATCCAAGGCGTTGATCCCCTCTTCGGGGGCGAAGGCGGCGTGCGACTCCTTGCCGAAGAACTCCGCTTCGAAGTGCTGGCAAGCCTGGAAAGATGGGTCAAGTTCGTCGAACGGGCCGGGGTGCACCATCATCGACGCGGCAGCGTCTTCAAAAGCACCGGCGTCGATCAACTCGACCTTGCCCCCGCCTCCTTCCTCGGCCGGGGTACCGAGCACTGTTACCCGGATTCCCAACTCCTCGGCCAAGCTGGCCATTGCCACCCCTGCTCCGGCGGCCGCCGTGGCGATGATGTTGTGGCCGCAGGCATGGCCGACCTCGGGTAGGGCGTCGTACTCGCAGCAGATGACCACTCGTGGCCCTCCGGTTCCGACCGTGGCCTCGAACGCTGTGTCCAGGCCGTGGCAGGGGTAGGTGACCTCGAACCCCTGGCGGCCGAGGAAGGAACTCAGTCTCTCCGAGGCCTCGAACTCCTCGAATCCGAGTTCGGGGTTCTCGTACATCCATCGAGAGAGGTCCCGGAGTTCCTTTTCGACCTTCCCGAAAGCCTGCTCGGCTACCTGTTTGCTCACCATCGGTCGGACGGTAGCAGGGCCATCCACTGGCTCAGAGAGCCAGCCGGTACATGTTCGTGGTCCGCTTCTCGAATCCGAGGCGTCGGTAGAGCCGGTTAGCGGCTTCCCGGGAGGGACGCGACGTCAGGTCCACCGTGGTCGCTCCCTCGGCTCGAGCCCGGCCTATGGCCTCCCGGTTGAGGGCCTCGCCAACCCCCCGTCCCCGCGCCGCCTCGTCCACCACTACGTCCTCGATCCAGGCTCGCATGCCGGTGGGGATCCGGAATAAGGCCAGGGTCAAGCTCCCCACTACAACCCCCTGCTCGTCGAAGGCCAGAAGAAGGGTCGACGCCTCCGAGTCCACGATGGCCTCAAGGGTGGCGGTGTCGGGCGGCGGGTTGGACCGGGAGAGTTGGGGGACCAGCCGGGCCATGGCGGACGCTAGGGCGTCGTCTACCTCGGTCGCCTCGACGATCCGGATTGCGAACTCCGATCCTCGGTCACCCATCGCCGCGCAGCCTAGGGCCGGTACCGGACCTCTCCCGGCGCGCGTCGGCATGTCTCTGGTTAGCCTCCAAATCGATGGCCTCTGATCCCGCCCCACACCTCATCTGGAACGTCGACGAGGTGCCGACTGACCTGCGGTCCCCGGTCCTGGTCGCGGCCTTCGAGGGCTGGAACGACGCCGGGGAGGCCAGTTCCACGGCCGCCCGCTACGTCCGGGACCATTTCCAAGCCGAGCACGTGGCAACGATCGAAGCCGAAGACTTCTTTGATTTCACGGTGGCCCGACCCAACGTGCGCCTCGACGAGCACGACGTTCGCCAGATCGTCTGGCCGTCGACGGGCATCCACGTGGCCCGGATCCCCAGCGCCGAGCACGACCTGGTGTGTGCCATCGGCCACGAACCCCAACTGCGCTGGCGGAGCTTCGTGGACCACCTGGCCATTACCGCTGAGGCCATGGGCGCCACCATGGTGTGTACCCTCGGGGCCCTCCTGACCGACGTACCCCATACCCGGCCTACCCAGGTGTACGGCGGGACCGACGATCCAGTTCTGGCCGCCCGCCTGACCCTGTCGCCGTCGACCTATGAGGGCCCAACCGGCATCGTGGGCGTCCTGTCGGCCGGGCTCCGCGAGCGGGGGGTCACCACGGCCTCGTTCTGGGCCAGCGTCCCGTCCTACGTCTCCAACGCCCCGTCGCCTAAGGCCGCCCTGGCCCTCGTGGACCGGCTCTGCCATGTACTGGCCGTGAACGTCCCCCGGACTGACCTGGAGATCGCCGCCGCCGCCTACGAACGCCAGGTCAGCGACCTGGTAGCCGAGGATGACGACACCGTTGAGTACGTGGAACAACTAGAAGCTGACTTCGACGAGGAGACGACCGACAACCCGGATCAGCTGGTGGCCGAGGTTGAAGACTTCCTCCGCAACCAGCCCGGTACCTGAGGGTCGGCTGGCCTCAGGCCTCGCTGCCCCGCCAGGCTGGGTTCCGCGGAACGTCGAAGCGCACCTCTAGTGGCTCGCCCCGGATTGCCATAAAGGCGTCGTCGGCCCACTGGTCGGGCAGAACTGTGTCGTCAGGCAGGTCGCCCTCGGCGAAAAAGCCCACATCGGAGCACTCCAGCGGATGGGCCCTCAGCCGACCACCGGTCATCTGGCAGTGGAAGACCAGTGAGTAAAGCGGGATACCCGTAAAACCGAGTCTCATCCCGTCCAAAATGGCGATGGGCCGCACTACCTCGCACTCGATGCCCGTCTCCTCCCGAACCTCCTTGACCACTACCTCGGCCGCCGAGTAGCCGATGTCAGCCCAACCCGTCGGGTAGAGCCAGAGTCCGGAGTCGGCCCGCTGTACAAGCAGTAGTTCGCCGTCGTCGTTGCCGACTACCGCGCCGACGGTCACCTTGGGGGTGATGTATCCCGAAACCCCGCGGCCCACAGTGTCCATCCACTCGTCGACCAGAGTCGCCGCCGTCACCTCCCGTCCGGCCAGAGCGTCGGCCCCGGCCCGAATGTCAGCCGCCACGTGGAGGATCTCCTCGTAGCGTTCCCGCTCGTAGAGCGACTCAGTGAAACCGAGGCCGGTCCGGGCCGAACCGGCTAGAGCCTCGGCCCACCGCAACAGGTCCCGTCGGGTCGGGGGACCACCGGCTGGTTCGGTCACGGCTGCACCGTAGGCGCTCCGATCCGCTCCCAGACCGGTCCGGTCAGAAGTCGGCAGCCACCCAGCGCAACACCGAGAGTTCAATCTCGGCTAGGTGGTCTGCATCGGTGATCTTGAACCCCAACGAGTCCCGGACGTAAAAGGCGTCGACAACGTCGGAGCCCAGTGTCTGGACCCGGGCCCGGACGATGTCGAGGTCCAGTTCAGCAAAGGCCCGGGTGATCCGATACAGCACACCCACGCCGTCTGGACAGGTGACTTCTAGGACAGTGGCAGTGGCCGAGGTTTCGTTGTCCACGGTGACCCGGGGCCGGGCCGGGCGTGCGGTCATACGAATCGGCTGGTAGGTCCGGGACCGGTCCCCTAACCGGGCAGCCAGGGCCAGGCGGCCGGATAAGGCACGTCCGATCTGGTCCTCGATCCGCGCCCAGTCCGGTGTGCCGCCCAGAACCTGGCCCACGCGGAACACCGACAGGGCCCGCCCGTTCTCCGAATGGGCAGCGGCATCCTGGACGTCGGCGCCGTTCAGTGACAGCACTCCCGCCACCTTGGAAAACGTGCCCGGCCGGTCGTCAGCCACCACGGTGAGCGTCGAGCCCTCGCCTCGGACCACGAATCCCCCCTCGTCCAGTAATACCCGTTGCCCTGCATCGGGGAAAGAGTCGCCTAATACCTCGCCCACGTCGCCGCCGCTTAGGACATGCCGGGTCCGAGCCACCAGCTCGTGTACGAGGTCGCCCTTCCAGGAGCTCCAGGCTGACGGGCCGGTGGCGATGGAGTCTGCCTCGGTCAGGGCACCCAGCAGTTCCAACAGACGGATGCTGCCCAACGCATCGGCCACCGATCGGATGGTGCCGTCGTCGTCGAGGTCCCGGCGGGTGGCCACGTCGGGGAGCAGCAGGTGGTGTTCGATCATGGCCACCAGGAGGTCGGTATCAGCCCCGCTGAAGCCCATGCGAGAGCCGATAGTCCTCATCAGGTCCACGCCGACCTCGGTGTGATCCCCCGGATAACCCTTGCCAATGTCGTGGAGTAAGGCCCCGACCAGTAGGAGATCAGGTCGGTCTACCCGGTCCACCAGACGGGAGGCTTCGGCCACTGCCTCCATGAGGTGCCGGTCCACGGTGAACCGGTGATAGGCGTTGCGCTGGGGTCGGGACCGACACGGCTCCCACTCGGGCACCAGCAGCACGAACAGGCCTACGTGGTCCAGGTCCTCGATGACGGGTACGGCAGCTGGCCCGCACGCCAAGAGTTCCACAAAAAGGTCTCGAGCCTCGGCCGGCCACGGTGTGGACAGGGGCCTGCCGTAGTCGGCTAGGCGTTCCAGGGAACCGCGCTGGAGATAAGCGTCGTGACGGGCAGCCACCACGGCACACCGCAGTACCAGCAGAGGGTCGGCCAGGTCCGCCTCCTGGGTGAGCTCCAGACGGCCGTCGTCCAGGACCAGAGCGGGCGCTACCTCTCGACGACGGGAGCCCGTCAGGGCCCTCAAGGGACCACGCCGACGTGCCGCCCGACGGGTCCGGCGAGCCGCCCCCTCCCCCGTCCACGCGATGGTCCTTCCGGCGGAGGAGACCTCGGCCATTAGCACGTCGGCGTCGGCCAGGCCGAGAGCGTCGGCTACGTCATCCTGGAGTTCCAGCAACAACTGGTCGGACCGCTGCCCGGTCAGGCGATGGAGCTCCACTCGAACAGCCAGCAGGACCTCCGAGGCAGCGGCCAGGCCGGCTGACTCAGCTTCGCGGAGGATGGGCACCGTGGCTTGCTCTACCCAGAGAAGGTTGTGAACGTCGCGCAGCCCACCCCGGGCCTCCTTCAAGTCAGGCTCCAACAGGAAGGCCACCTCACCGAACCGAGCATGACGTTCGGCCACCGAAGCCTTCATCCGGTCCAGGTGGTGCTTGGACCGGCTAGTCCACTGCTCCAGAGCGGCGACAGCCAGCACATCGGCAAGCTCACCATCGCCGGCCACTGGACGGGCGGCCAGGAGGCTGGTCGCTGTCTCCAAGCTGTCGGTAGCCACCTCCAGTAGTTGGGCCACCGTCCCGACTTGGTGGCCCAACTTTAGGCCAGCGTCCCAAAGCGGGTACCAGATCCGCTGGGCGGCCTCCCCAACGTCCGCATCGGGCCGGTGCACCAGGACCACGTCCACGTCACTGCCCGGGCACTGCTCCCGTCGGCCGTAACCTCCTACGGCCACTAGGGCAGTTCCCTCTGGAGGCTCGGCTGCTGCGAAGACACCGGCCAGGAAACCGTCGATCCGCTCGGTCAGGGCCTCGCAGAACTCCGGGCCCTGTAGATGACGGTCAGCCAGCAGGTCGGAGACGTCGAATTGGCCCACCGGCGCGACGGTAGTAGGGCCGCTCAGTTAGCGAAGTCTGGGAACCGCCGGAAGAACACCGACCGGGCCAGCACTTCGTCACATCCAGCAGTCGAGGCGGCAGCCATCAGCTCCTCTTCCACGTGGGCGGCGAAGCCCACAGTGCGCGCTCCGATATCACCCAGTACGTCGAGCACACCGGGTCGGGATAGGTCCACCACCACGAGGTCGACCTCTAGGCCCACCAGCTCGGCCGGATCTGCCACCAGGACCACTTCGGCCTTGGTCGACCGGAGCCGAGACCGGTCCATGAGGTCCGGAACGTGGGCGGCAACCCTCATCGCTGGGCCTTAGCGGCGCTACGGCAGCGGGGCATCATCCGGGAGCCCGCCCGGCTGGGCACCCGGTCACCCACCGTCTAGGGCCCGGTTCAGGTTCCCGGACCGCAGTCCCTCTAGGTCGAGGGTGACGTAGGCGTAGCCGGCGGCCTCCACAGCGGCCACCACCTCGGTTCGGCGCTCCACCACTTCGGCCAGTCGATCGGTCGGGACCTCTAGGCGGGCTGCGTCGTCGTAATGGCGGACGCGAAGATCCTCGAACCCCAGCCGGCGCAAGGCAGCCTCGGCGCGTTCCACGGCCGTTAGGACATCGACCGTGACCTCGGAGCCGTAGGGGACCCTCGAGGCCAGGCAGGCGGCGGCCGGCTTGTCGGCTGTGCGTAGACCCAGGCGACGGGAGTGACGGCGGACATCGGCCTTGGTCATACCGGCCTCCACGAGGGGGAACCGGGCTCCTCGTTTCGACGCCACAGCTTGACCGGGGCGGTGATCACCGAGGTCATCGACGTTAACGCCCAGCACAACGATGGCCGACTCCAGGTCGGCAATGGGGTCCAGCGCGTCCATCAGAGCGTCCTTGCACCGTCCGCACCGGTCGGCATCGTTGACCCGGTAGGCGGCGTCAACCATTTCGTGGGTCTCGACCTCCGACCAGCGGAGACCCCACTCGTCGGCCAAGGAGGCCGCCTCGGCTCGCTCATCGCCGGCCAGCGACGGGGACACGGCGGTGACCACGTGAACCCGGTCGGAACCCAGGGTGTCGTGGGCCATCCGGGCCAAGAAGGCCGAGTCGGCGCCGCCGGAAAAAGCCACCACGACCCGGCCCAGATCGTGCAGGGTCCGCCGGAGGCCTTCCAACGACGGCTCGTCGACGACAACCGGTTCCACGATCAGGCACAACCCGCCCGGGTCAGGACGGTGTCCAGGTCATCAACCATGCCGGTGTAGAAGGTGCCAAACTCTCCGTAGTCAGCTGACGCCCGGTCGTAGCGCATGGTGTAGACGACGTCTTTGAGGTCGTCAGGGTGTTCGCCAAACAGCGTGACTCCCCACTCGTGGTCGTCCACCCCGGTCGATCCGGTAACGACCTGCAGGATGCGGCCGGCGAACCTCCGCCCCGATGCACCGTGCTCCATCATCAGTTCGTGGCGATCGTCGTACGGGAGGCGATACCAGTTGGCACCCACGTTGCGTCGCTTAGACATCGGGTAGAAGCACCACGCTGGCTTCCCTGCGGGAGGCAACTCTGGGTGGAGCCGGGCCTGCTTCATCTCGTCCGGCACGCCTTGGGCGTACTCGGAGACCTCGGTCAGCGACACGTAGCTGTCCACCACCTGTAGGCCGGCGGCCACCAGGGCGGTCTGAAGGTCTCGCAGGCGCCAGAGGTCGTCGCCCAGACCCATGAACGCTAGGTCGGCCTTGTGGCCCAGGATCGCTACCGAAACCACCTGGTCGCCAGCGGTGGTGGCGGCCTCGACGGCGGTGCGGATCGCCTCCCGGTCGACACCCGGGCCGGGGATCCGGCAGAACAGATGGAGGACGCCGAGGCCGACGGCGGGACTGACCGGTTCGCTCATCCGATGAAGTCTAGAGAGGGGTCTCGAACGGACCGTCAATCTCCCGTATAGAGGTTGAGACGATCGCCCCGGGCGAACCCGGCCAGCTGCAGGTTGGCCACGGTGGCTGTCTCCACAGCCAGGGCTGACGGGCCACTCACCGCCACCAGGCAGGCGAACCCAGCTGCCCATGCCTTCTGGGCCATCTCGAATGAGGCCCGGCCGCTGACCCACAGGCCTAGGTCCCCGGCTGGCAGGAGTCCGTCCATGTGGAGCCGCCCGACCACCTTGTCAACGGCGTTGTGGCGCCCGATGTCCTCCCGAAGCACCTGCGGCTTGCCCGACCGGTCGAAGGCCACCGCAGCGTGGACGGCCCCGGTGGTCGAGAAGAGGGCCTGGCCGTCAATCCGGTCGGCTAAGCCGGCGAGCACCCCGATTTCGAAGGGCTCCACTTCAAGGGGCCGGAGGCGTTCTCGGAGGTCATCGATGGCCACCGTCCCACAGATACCGCACGAGGACGAAGCAGGTCCCAGGCGCGGCGTGGGCGCCGGTGCACGACCACCGGTGTCAACGGTGACGTCGTTGTACTCAGCCTGAGCGGCCGGTCCCTCCCCGCAATACCGCACGGTTCGGATAGGGACATCGTGCAGGACACCCTCGGTAATGCAGAAACCGACGGCCAACTCGAAGTCGTCACCCGGGGTGCGCATGGTGGTAGCCACCAACTCACCGTCCAGGCGGATCGCTAGGGGCTCCTCCACGATGAGCTCGTCGGGAACTCGCCGCGAGCCGTCGGCGTCAACCCGGCGGGTAAAGACCCGTGACGTCCGACCTCGGCTCATCACCCGGATCTCTTCAAACTGGCCATGCCCACCAGTGAACACGCCCCAGCGGGAAAACAGGGCGGGCACCCTGGAGGGCACCCGCTCGACGTGGTCCGATTCCGGTTCGGGAATCGTGTCTGATTAACCCGCCTAGAAGTCCATATCCGGCATACCAGCACCCGCCGAACCCTCAGCCGGGGCATCAGCAACGACGGCCTCCGTGGTGAGGAATAGGGCGGCGATGGAGCCGGCGTTCTGAAGGGCCGACCGGGTCACCTTGGCGGCATCGATGATGCCGGCCGCGACCAGGTCCTCGTACTCACCAGTGGCGGCGTTGAGGCCGTTGGAACCGTCGAGGTTGCGCACCTTCTCGACGATGACACCGCCCTCCAGGCCGGCGTTCACGGCGATCTGGGTCAACGGGCTCTCCAGGGCCTTGGCCACGATCCGGGTACCGGTGGCCTCGTCGGGGGACAGGCCCTCAGCAGCTGCAGTCGCCGCATCCTGGGCCCGGAGCAGGGTCACGCCGCCGCCGGCGACAACGCCCTCCTCGATGGCCGCTTTGGTAGTACTCACCGCGTCCTCGATGCGGTGTTTCTTCTCCTTGAGCTCAACCTCAGTGGCCGCCCCAACCTTCAGGACGGCAACGCCACCCGACAGTTTGGCCAAGCGCTCCTGGAGCTTCTCTCGGTCGTAGTCCGAGTCGGTGTTGTCAATTTCGCCCTTGATCTGGGCAATGCGGCCGGCGAT
>Ga0066857_10001009_pt1 | contig 10704 bp, 10 predicted proteins | sample ETNtaG_2_FD_65602 | JGI IMG/M metagenome (GOLD analysis project Ga0066857, IMG submission 65602) | Marine microbial and viral communities from oxygen minimum zone, Eastern Pacific Ocean - ETNP201406SV203 | ecosystem: Environmental > Aquatic > Marine > Oceanic | place: Pacific Ocean: Eastern...
GTTCATCTAAGAATTTATCTGCCTCAAATACACAAATTGATTTTTCTAAATACCAGTTGAAATTAGCTTGCATCAGAGAAAATTCTTGAAAGATTTATTTAAATACTCTTCTAAACAAGTTTCCCAATCTCTCATGATATCTAAGTTTCTTAATTTGAGCTTCTTATTAACAAGCCTTTCTGAAGCCGGTCTTGGTGCAAAGTATTCTTTTTCAAAAAAATCTGATTTTACTTTGTTTAGCTTAATTTCTTTTTCAAGATTCAAGATGGATAAAATTTTTGAAGCTACTTCATAACGACCAGTTACACCTTGGCAAACTAAATTATAGAGGCCCCACACCTCATGCTCTAATATTAATTTGGTGTTGCTAGCAAAATCAAGAGTATATGTGGGTGTCCCTAACTTATCATCTACTACATTTAATTCTTTAGTTCCTTCTTTTAGTTGCTTCAATATTTTTGCTATAAACTTCTTGTCTTTACCTGGACCTCCTCCCATCATCCAACCTGCTCTTAAGACTAAAGGATATTTAGAGTGTTTGAGAACAAATTTCTCGCCAGCATATTTGCTCCTCGCGTAATGGCATAGTGGGTTAGGCAAGTCCCAATCATCATAAAGCTCTTGATTTCCATCAAAAATACCTGCGGTAGATATATATAGCAAAGGTATGTCCAATTTATTTGCAATAAAAGTGGCATTTTCTACTGAAATAGTATTTGTAGAATAAGTTTCATCTATATTTTTTTCACAGTACTCAAGATCTGTAAAAGCACCGATGTGGAATAAGTAATCAGGTGCAAATGACTCTACTTGTTTTCTGTACTCAACTAAATCCCTAAAATCTAAGAGCTCTAGCCAATCAGAATTTAGATCTATATCTGAACACTTTAGAACATAGTCTTCTCTAAACACCTCGTAGAACGCCTCCCCAAGCATTCCACCGCATCCACTCATATAAATTTTCTTCATTTTGTTATTCTATCAATCTATAGTATTGATCAAATATCCGATTCTGTGAGAACTCTTTAAGAAATTTTTCCCTAGCTTTTTTACCAATACCTTCCCTTTTTTCCTGGTCTTTGATTAAGCTTTCTAAACTAATGAGCCATTCTTCTTCACTGTTAACTAAAACTCCATCTTCATTATTATTTATAAAATTCAAGACATTTCCGATCGCGGAACAAACTGGAGGAATTCCTATTGCCATATATTGTAAAGCTTTTAATCCACTCTTTCCTCCTATCCAATCATTTAGCGGAAGAGGATAAATACCTATATCAAATCTATGTAGTTGCTTTATTTCTTCTTCTAATTCCCATTGTATAACTTCAAGATCAAGAAAAGGATGGGACATATCAAAATTACCTATTACTATTAACTTATAAGAACAAATATCATGTAACTTTTCTAAAGTAGGAATTAATTCATCTAGAAATACCTTAGAACCTACTGTTCCTGTCCAGCCAATAACAACCTTTCTATCTTCCTCTTTCTTTTTTGGTTTTTCTATGAATTTAATTGAATTTAGAGTTGGAGGGATGAAGTGAACATTGTTTTTACTTGTAATTTCTTTACATTTACCTACCAAATAAGGAGAACTAGCTATTACTTCATCTGCTGTAGAAATAAGGAAATGGTATTTGCTTTTAGATTTAATAAGCGAGGCTATCCAATTACCCCCTTCTGGTTCATCAGAAAGCATATTATCTTCTAAATCATAGATAATCTTCTTACAAAAAATTCTATATATTCTTTCTAGTAAAGGCGGCCCAAAAGGAAAAACATTCATAAAAATGTAAACACAATCATATTTCCTCAAAGAAAAGATTAATAATATTCTTTGTACTAAACCAAGAATTGTCCAAAAAAACTTTTCTACCAGATAACCTCTTTTATAAACCTTATCCCATAATTTCTTGCTCATAAAAGAGCTTACTTTAACCTCAAACCCTTTCTCTTTAAGCCCCTGGAAATGAGGTTCAAATTTTAATCTTTGTCCCGCCGCAACATCGAAAGGGTAAGGGCAAATAAAGAGTATTTTTTTCATAACGTATGTGTACTAATCCATTGAAAGTGTTTTATAGACTTCTTGATATCTTTCTATACCAACTTCTAAAGAGAAATTTATTAACGCAAAGTCTCTTATTCTTTTTTTATCAATCCGTTTATTAAGAAATTGAGATAAGGAGTATTCGATGTCTTTAATTTTAAAAGATTTTAAACAAAATGAGTTATTAGTCTCCATGGACAAAATTTCATTAAGGTCCCCTACCCCTGAGTTAGCAATTACAGGAACCCCCATTCCTAAAAGTTCTGCTAACTTTGTTGGAGAACAGCCTATCTTAGATTCACTAGGTCTTATATAAATTAAAGATAGATCAACTAATTTTAGATATTTAGGTACATCTTTTCGTTTCAAAGTTCTAAAAACTAAGTCTTCTTTACTTAGACTTTGGTTCTTAAATTCTTTAATTACTTGCTCCTCACCATTATTTGAAATAAATAAAAATTTTGATTCCCTTCTTATAGACTTTAGTATTTTAAAAGTTTCTACCATCTGTTTCAGAAGATAATCAGATCCTAAGCTTCCTAAGTAACTAAGAACAAATTTATTTTCTAAGCCTTCTTTTCTTCTTAATAATTCAATCTCTTTATCATCTACATTATTAGAATCAAATAAAGTTAGATCTGCGCAACAAGGAATTACCTTAACTTCAGAAGAGCAGTTAAAGTCTTTGCACATTGAAATAATTCTTTTCTTAGCATTTTCAGTAAGACATATAAAGTAATCAGAATTCCTAAAAAGTTTACCTTCAATTATCTTTAAGATTCTATAAAGAAATCCAAGATTTCTTGTTTCTATTCTTGTATCAATCCAAAAATCCCGAAGGTCAAATAATAGTTTTATGTTTTCTAAATGCCTTTTTAAAAAAAAACCAATTATTGTAGAGATGTAACATCTTGAATGGATCATATTAAATTCAGTATTTTTACAAACCTTTTTGGCAAGAAGGTATTGTCTGAAAGAGGTCAGAAGTGGTGAAAAGATAGGTATTTTGTTTGAGTAGGAATTTATATGCCACTTAATACTTGAATCTTTAAAAAGCGCTTTATATTCTTTAATCTCGCCTGAGATTAAATTCTTTTCATTGCTTAAAACAGTTATTTCATAACCGCTAGCACCAAGCCCCAATAAGTATGGTGCTACTTGGGACTTTCCAATATGATCTGTTATACCATCATGAGAGATGTACAGTACTTTCATAAATTGCAGTTTTCATTATAGATTAACTTCTAAAAAAACTCGCGAAGACCCTCTTTCTAAATGATCTAGATCTAAAAAAGAGTTTTGGAATCATCCCAAGAAAGAATTTTATTGCAGGAAAAGGGAATCGCCCTCTCTTCCTTAAACTGTATAGGAGATTTCTAAATCTGTATTCATCTATTGAAAACTGATTAATATCATTTTTAGATTCCTTAATCATGGTAGTAATAAAACTCTTATAATCCCTAACATCACAGACTTCTGAAACTTGATCTTTATGAATTCTAACTTTCACTAAAGGTTCATTGATCCAGACTATTTCTCCTTTGCTTACTACATCAAGAATAAAAACCGTATCACAATAATGTCTACCTCTGCTAAAATCTAACTTTAGATCTCTAATCTTAGGCAAATTGTATGCGTAAGAATCAAAAGGGGCCACTCCGCCACTATCCCAGGACAGATACCTTGCCAAAATAGAATTTTTGTCTCTAAAGTCTATTATGTCTTTTGTTGACTTGAAGACATGGCCCTCATAAATAACCTTATTGTTAATTTTTTTATTTTCTGCATTTATAAAATAACCGTTGGAGGCAATTGCAGAAGCATTAGGGTTGATAGAAAATTCTTCTAAAATTCTTCTAACATAATTAGGATTCATGACATCATCATCATGAAAAAGAACTAAATATTTTGTTTTTACTAAACCTTTAAGAGCATTGAAATGGTCAAACAGGGTCTTATGATAAGGATTCCACTTGATACTTTTTATATCTGGAAAATTTTTTACTAAAATGCTTTGAAGTTCATCATTTGTTGAATTATCTGAAACTAAAAGATCAAAACTATTTACCGTTTGATCAAGAATTGATCTAATAGCTTCAACAGCCGTTTTAGGTCTGTTGTGGCACATTAAAGCAACTGTTAAATCATTCATTTTAAAATTTTTATAGGAAATTTTTTTAAGATAAATAATGGGGCATTGGCAAGGGGTGAAGAAACCTTCCTCCTAGTTCTAAAAAATGCTCTTCTTGCTTAATAATTTCATCAGAGAAATTCCAGGCACATAGGAGAATAATATCAGGAAGTTCCTTATAAATGTGAACATTAGAATATATGGGGATGTGAGTTCCTGGAGTGAATTTACCTTGCTTCAGTTTGCTTTTATCTACAACATAATCAAGGAGATTATGGTCAAGTTCGCAAAATTGAAGTAACGATTGGCCTTTCCCAGAAGCGCCATAAACAGATACCTTTTTTTCTTTCCCACAAAGATTAATAATCTCATTCTTTAAAGCTGTTTTATGTAACAAAATTCTCTCAGAGAAAGTGTTCCAAGAAGCTCTATCATAGAGACCTAATTCTGATTCTTCTTTGATTAGTTCTGATACTCGGGTTGATATTTTTCTAGGTCCATTTTTGTGTTGTAAATAAACTCTTATAGATCCTCCATGAACCCAAACTTTTTCTACATCAAAAACTTCAATCTCATATTGGCTGAAAAGTTTTTGGAAACTATCTAGGGAATGATACCCAATGTGTTCATGAAAAACTTGGTCATATTGAAGCTGCTCAAACATTGTCTGAAGATGAGGCACTTCTATTGAGACAAATCCTTTTTCTGAAAGAGTTAACTTAATGCCTCCTGCCAGACCATGGATATCACTTACATGAGCCATAACATTTCTAGCTATTATTATTTCCCAACATCCATATTCTTCAACGATTTCTTGGGCGCTTTCAAGATTAAAGAATTTTGCTATAGACCTTATTCCCTTCTTATTTGCTCCTTCTACTATATTTTCAGCTGGATCAATTCCTAAAATATCACAACCTTTTTCCTTAAAGAAAGAAAGACCAGTTCCATCATTGCTTGCTATTTCTAATACTCTAGGGTTTTCTGCAGCACCATATCTTTTAAGTAAATTTTCAGTTAATTGCTGAGCGTAACTAACTACCGAGGGCGAAACTCCTGTCTCATATACATAATTTCTAAAAAGTAGTTTTGGATCCACTATCTCATCTATTTGTAGGTGTTTACAACTGTCACACATACAAAGATTAAGAGGATATTTCTTTTCCTCTTTAACCTGACTTAGATCATCTAAAAAAGCATCTGCTAGAGCTACTTCTCCATATTCAAGAATTACATCTAAAGTTTTACTTTTACATATGCGGCATTCGTTTACTTTCATTCTTAAATTCTCTTATTTGATCCAAGAACAATTATTGATTAATGCTAATTTTTCATAGGCATCAATTTGATCAACTCCGAAGGTATACATATCGGCATCAGGTTCCTCAAAATTATACTTATACCACTCAGTCGTAAATTTGATAGTTTCTTTAAAACTAAGTGTTGGCTTCCAATTGAGCATTGACCTTGCTTTGGTACAGTCTAATTGCAAAAGAGAGGATTCATAAAAATTCTCTTCTGACTTTATTTCTATTTCACCACTCCCCCAAATATCAATGATCTCTTTGGCAACCTCTTTGACAGTATGAGTTTCATCTATAGATGGGCCAAAGTTGTAAGAAGTTTGAAATTTAGAATCACCTTTAACTAACTCAGTTCCTAACACTAAATATCCACTTAAAGGGTCTAAAACATGCTGCCAAGGTCTTGTGGAATGTGGATTCCTAAGGATTATTGGCTTTCCTTGCGATAATGCTTCAAAACAATCAGGTACTAACCTAAACTCTGAACGATCACCTCCCCCAATTACATTGCCTGCTCTCACTGAAGCAATGTTCTTTTCCTTTTCTTTAAAAAAAGATTTCATGTAACTATTTATGACTAATTCGGCTGAACCTTTGCTTGCACTATAAGGATCATCTCCTCCGAGAATATCATCTTCCCTGTAGCCCCAAATTTGTTCTACATTCTTATAGCATTTGTCGCTTGTAATAATTACCCCTGTACAAGGAAGAGAATAATTCCTTAAAGTTTCTAGAATATTCAGAGTCCCCATTACATTAGTATCAAAAGTTTTTTTTGGTTCACTATAACTAGTACCTACAAGAGCTTGAGCTGCCAAGTGAAAAATAAATTGGGGCTTAAAGTCATTTACTTCTTTAGAAATATCTTCATAAATACGAATATCTCTAACTAAAGAAGTTATCTTATTTTCTAGGCATGCTACTTGAAAATGATCATTCGGGTATTGTGATTCTAAAGAAATTCCTAAAACCTCTGCGCCTAATTTATGAAGCCAAAGACTTAGCCACGAGCCCTTAAATCCCGTAACTCCTGTAACTAATACACGCTTATCTTTATATATATTATTAAAACAAGAACTCATATCTTTAATTTCAAATTATTTATTTATTGATTCTTTTTGATTTATGTACAGAAGGCTCTTATAGATCTCTACTATTAACAATCCCATTCTTTCTATACCAAGACAGTGTTTCTTTTAAAGCTTCTTCCATTTCATAGCCTTTTAATTTTCCTATCTTTCTTTCAAACCTATCTATAGACAATAATTGGGTTGTAGCGCCGGAGTCACCGTATTGCGGAATAATACCTTTAATGCCTGAAGTAGCCAAGATTTTTCCTACAAAGTCCCCCATCTTTATAGGCTTCCCGCTCGATAGATTAAATACTTCTTGAACCTTCTCTTGTTTATCAAAATGCTCTAGTAACTTCATAAGGCCCTTACCTACATCAGTGATATAAATTGGATCTAAGACTATATCTTTTGAGCTTCTTATATCAATTTCTTCATTTGATATTAAGCAATTCATTATGTAGGGAACAAGCCTTGTCATATTAGTATCCCCTCCCCCATAAACCATACCAAACCTGCAAATGATTAAAGGAATTTGGTAACTTTTACTAAAGTATTTAGCTATACTTTCAGAGCTTATTTTAGAGATGGCATAAATATTTTTTCCCTCTAATTCATAAGATTCCTTTAAAGGAGTTCTTTCTTTAAAAGCGTAAACTATAGCTGATGATGCAAAAATAAAACCCTTTATAGTTTTATTTGAGCATTCTTGAAGTAAATTTAAAGTTCCTTGGGTATTTGTTTCTAAGGTTTCCCTAGAAGATTTATCAGCTGTTAAGTTATTTGACTGTGCTGCTAAATGGATAACATAATCGAAGTCTATCTTCCCAAGGGTAAGATTTAGAGACTCTTTGTCACAAATATCACAATACAAATTTATGCAGTTTTTTATTTTTTTTACAGCACTATTTTTTGTTCTATATAGTAAATATAGCTCCAGATCATCCTTTTGGATTAATAATTCTATTAGTTCTTTGGCAATAAAACCTGAGCTTCCAGTTATAAGTATCTTTTTCATGAAAGAAACAAAAAAATTTTAAATAAAACAGGGATCTACTTCCACACCTTCCAGGGTGCATTATTAGTCACCCATAGATCTTCAAGCAATTTCTTGTCTCTAAGTGTATCCATGCATTGCCAAAAGCCGAGGTGTTTGAACGCAGCAAGTTGACTTTCTTCAGCAAGTTTTTCAAGAGGTGATCTCTCCCATATGGTTTGATCATCTTCAATATAATTTAGAACTGAAGGAGACAATAAGAAAAAACCTCCATTAATTAAAGAAGAATTATCCATAGGCTTCTCCTTAAAAGAATTTACTAAATTGTCTGATAGACTCAAGGTTCCAAAGCGCCCAGGAGAAAGAGTTGCAGTAAGAGTTGCTTTTAGTTTATGTTCTTTATGGAAGTTAATTAGCTCAGAAATATTTATATCACTAAGTCCATCACCATAAGTAAAACAAAAGGCTTCTTCTTTCTCTATATAAGGCATAACTCTCTTTAGGCGGCCTCCTGTCATAGTTTCTTCACCAGTATCTACTAGAGTTACCCTCCAAGGTTCTCCGAACTGTTCGTGCACTTCCATGCTGTTACTACTCAAATCAAAAGTAACGTCAGAAGTATGAAGAAAATAGTTTGCAAAGTATTCCTTAATAACGTACCCCTTATGGCCACAACAAACTACAAAATCATTTATCCCATGGTGAGAATAAATTTTCATGATGTGCCACAGAATAGGTTTGCCGCCTATTTCTACCATCGGTTTAGGCTTTATCTCAGTCTCTTCTGAAATTCTTGTTCCTAAACCACCTGCTAAAATGACTGCTTTATTTACTTTCATTGATTCTTTTCCTCTTTAACAAAATCGTTAAACTGCGACAAAATATTTTCATAACTATCAGGTTTATATACTAAATGTTGTTTTGGCCAAGCCCACTTATAATTATCCCCGATATTATGCTTAACCTTCTCATAAGCTTCTTTTGTAGTAACTAGGGAATCTTTAGGAAGCATGTTCATAGCAATATATCTTACTCTTTCATTTCCACTAGCCAACATCAAAGGGCCTGAGGCTACAAAAAAATTTACGAAAGATTTTTCATATAATGCCATTCTTAAGCCCATATTCCAGCAACATTCATTAAAAATATATACTTCTGAAAAAAGATCTTTTGTTTTGTAAGAATTATCAGTATCAGGAACTATGACAGGAAAATACCCTTTCTCGATCAAATAACCACAAAACCTTTTCCAATCTTCAATTCTATTATTCCTTGCAGGGTCAAAATCAGATTGCCGTAGGGTTATAGTGACAATAGGAGAATCTATTTTATTTTTTTCTAGCCAATCTTCTATATATCGAATTCCTTCTTTAGAAGCTCCAAGCCCTTTCACAAGATTAGGCTTGTCTAGTTTTTCATAGAATTTCACTATATCTATATATCTTAGATTAATTCCATCATAAGAACTTGGATAAACCTCATGCTTCTTAACTAATTCAAATACATCAGATCTGTCCGGAAGAATATATATTCCTTTGCATTTAACGGCTAACAAAGTAATAGGTAAGACAATATTATGGAACCTCCAGATTTTACTATCTGAATCAAAAATACTGTCATATTCTTTCCATCCATAAAGAGAATCGCCTTTTCGAGGAACAAAAACTACAACAAAACCTTCTTTACCTAATTTATTTGCTTCATACTCAGAATCTAATAAAAATTCTGTAATATTAAAAGTAATAGGAGCAATTTCTAAATCATATACAGCATAGAGAAGTTTATCTTCTTGGTTGTTAATCTTATTCAAAAAAAATTTCTTCTTTAAGTTTAAGTAACCATTCATGGTTTTCATGATATAGGGATTGGAAGGAGATCTCATTTCCTTCTGAGCCCTCCAAACAAACCACTTTATACCGCTCTTGCGAATTTTTTTAATTACTCCATTCATCAAATTGATTTGTTAAAATTCTCTAATTTTTAGAATATTCTTTTACTGAATCTATAACATACTCAATTTGAATATCATCCAATTCTGGGTAGATTGGTAGACTTAGGATTTTTTCAGATTGAGTTTCAGTAACAGGAAAATCTCCCTTCATATAATTGAGGTCTTTTGCAGCCTGCTGTAAATGTAAAGGAATGGGGTAATTTATTGCTGTGTGAATATCTCTACTAAGCAAAAAACTCTGTAGTTTATCTCTTTCTTCATGTTCGATAATAAATCTATGGAAAACTGGTTTTTCATGCTCATCAATCTTAGGGGTCTTTACCACTCCTTTTAATTCCGAAATGTATATTTTAGCTATCTCTCTATATCTTTTGTTCCAATCATCTAAGTAATCTAGCTTAAGATTTGCTATGGCCGCATTAATTTCATCTAATCTTGAATTCCATCCCCAAAATTCACATTCGTCTCTATTTTTTAAACCATGGTTGCGCATTTTATTTATTGTTTCATAAATTTCTTTATTGTCTGTAGTTATGACACCCCCATCCCCATGAACATGGAGATTCTTTAATGGATGAAGACTAAAACAACCTGTATCTCCAAAAGAACCGCTTTTTTTGCCTTTATAAGTGGCTCCAACTGCTTGAGCTGCATCTTCAACAATATGGATACTTCTTTCTTCTGCTAGTTGTTTAAGACTATCCATTTCCACAATTCTGCCAGTTAAATGGACAGGAATAATTGCCTTTGTCTTTGGTGTTATAGCTTTGGCTATATGATCTACATCTATATTGTAATCCTCACCAACATCAACAAACACTATTTTTGCCCCTATATTAGCTATAGCCCAAGCTGTAGCTACGAAAGAGTTAGGAACAGTAATAACCTCATCTTCTGCAGTTACATTTAGGGCTAGTAGGCTAAAAAATAAAGCATCAGAACCATTACCAATACCTATTGCATATTTAGTTCCGCAATAACTAGCAAATTTTTCTTCAAATTTTTCTACTTGTTCTCCAAGTACATAAGAGCCAGAAGAAGAAATTTCATTAAAAATTTCAATGATCTCATCTTTTAACTCTTCGTATTGAAGCCCTGGATTAACAAAATCTACTTTCATGATTAATTATTTAAAATTCTAATTTTTTATTTCATTAATTCTCATTTATAAATCTTTTAATTCCATTTTCTATGCTAGTAA
>Ga0066857_10001016_pt1 | contig 10671 bp, 9 predicted proteins | sample ETNtaG_2_FD_65602 | JGI IMG/M metagenome (GOLD analysis project Ga0066857, IMG submission 65602) | Marine microbial and viral communities from oxygen minimum zone, Eastern Pacific Ocean - ETNP201406SV203 | ecosystem: Environmental > Aquatic > Marine > Oceanic | place: Pacific Ocean: Eastern...
GTCCTACACCTCCAGGAGACCTTCTCGGCCTTGGAGAAGGCTCGCATGCCGGTGCTGGCAGCCATTCAGGGTGGGTGCATCGGGGGAGCGGTGGACATGGTCACAGCGTGCGACATGCGCTACGCCTCCGAGGACGCCTTCTTCTGTATTCAGGAGATCAACATCGGCATGACGGCCGATGTGGGCACCCTCCAGCGCCTCCCCAAACTCATTCCCGAGGGGGTGTGCCGGGAACTGGCCTACACGGGGCGCCGCATGCCAGCCGCCGAGGCCAAGGCGGTGGGCTTGGTCAACGAGGTGTTCGCCGATCACGAAGCCCTGCTGACCGGGGTCCAGGAGGTCGCCCGGACCATCGCCTCCAAGCCACCGTTAGCCGTCTACGGCTCCAAGGAGATGATCACCTACAGCCGCGACCACTCCACCGCCGACTCGCTCGGGCACATCGCCACATGGCAGGCCGGGATGTACCAGGTATCGGATATGGCCGAGTCCTTTACCGCGAAGGCCGAGGGTCGCGAGGGCGAATTCGACGACCTGCTGCCCTTCCGGGGTGGGGTCGGAAACGGCGTCTGATCCCCGGATCGGTCACCCTCGACGCCTCGGCGGCTCGGCGCATCGCCCTGGCCGCCCAGGGGTTCTGCGACCGCCCACCCAACGGTCGGGTGGACGCCCGGCATTTCCGCCGGGTAGCGGGCCGCCTCGGGCTGCTCCAGCTGGACTCGGTGCAGGCCGTCTGCCGGTCGCACTACTTGCCCATCTACAGCCGACTCGGTGCCTACGACCGTGACCGCCTCGACGACTGGCTGTGGCACTCAGGCGAGATGTTCGAGACATGGGCTCACGAGGCGTCCATCGCCCCCGTTGACCTTGAGCCGTCACTTCGCTGGCTGAAGGCTCGGGCTCGGGCCGGACAAACCTGGTCCGGACTAGCCGCCCTGGCCGAGAACAGTGCCGACTACGTGGCCGAGGTGCTCGCCGAGGTTCGCAGCAACGGTCCGGTCACCGCGGCGCACCTGAGCGATCCTCGGCCCCGGGACGGTTCGTGGTGGGACGGGCGGTCGGATGGAAAGCGGGCTGTGGACTGGCTCTTCCGGATCGGCGAAGTGGGGAGTCGCCGTATCGGCAACTTCGAGCGCACCTACGAGGCATTCGACCGGGTGGTGCCTACCGAGGTGCTGGCCCGGCCCACGCCGACCGAGTCCGACGCCCAGCGGGACCTGCTGGTGCTGGCCGCCCGCTGCCACGGCGTCGGCACGGCCGCAGACCTAGCCGACTATTTCCGCATTAGTCCCCGTGAGGCCCGTCCGCTGGTAGCAGACCTCGTTGAGGCCGGTCGCTTGGTGCCGGCAACCGTGGAGGGTTGGCGGGATCCGGCCTTCCTGCATCCCGATGCGGGGCGTCCACGGGCCCTCTCGGCCCGGGCCCTGCTTTCACCGTTTGATCCGGTGGTGTGGTTTCGGCCACGGGCCGAGCGCCTCTTCGGCTTCCGTTATCGGATCGAGATCTACGTACCGGAACCGAAGCGGGAGTACGGCTACTACGTCCTGCCGTTCCTACTGGGCGACCGACTGGTGGGTCGAGTCGACGTGAAGGCTGACCGGACGGCCGCCAGAAGGATCGCTGGACGAACCGGCCGACTATTGGCCCGGGGGGTCTTTGCCGAGGATGGCGTGGACCGGGAGTATGTGGCCACTGAACTATCGGTCGAGTTGGACCGCCTGGCCGGGTTTCTGGGCCTCGAGACTGTAGAGGTGGGCCGTCGGGGCAACCTGGCAGCCGTCCTGCGGGCCGTCCGGCGCTGAGGCCCCATCACTAGGAGGGCGTGTCTGCCAGAGGGTGGGAACAATTTCGGGTAGATGCTTTGAGAAGTGGTTTTCTGATTCGATGTGGTTTCGTGGGTGGTACCGGCCGGGATGGGAGTCTGGGTATCCAAACAGCGCTACAACCGACCTTGCCGGCGGGCTCTCATGTTTCGCTTCCGACGGGCCAAACCAGGCCCACCGGCAGCCCTTACGGCGAGGAAGACCGTTACCGGCGGTACCACGCCAGATAACGCGTCTCCCTCGTCTTTTGTTAGCCGTCGACCTCAGCCTTCACGTCTATTGCCGAGAGGGTCAAGGTGATGGCCACCATCCTGCGGGCATTGGGGTAAGGCGAGGCAAATGGTCGGTTGCCAAGGTCTCAGGCTCCCATCCCGCCAGAGTCGGGAATAGTCGGATCAGGCACGAGCCCGGCGCCAAGTGGCGTACTGAACCAGGTGGCCGAGGGCGACCACGGCCCGGTCGGCCGACGGGTAGCAGAGCCGGTTGGTGTTCCGCACGGCAGTCACCATCGGGTTGTCGGGTTGGGCCACGGCCAGTTCGGAGGCGACCAGCACCGGCTTGCCGTGGGTGGACGAGGCCTCGGCGGCCGCCTCGGCGTAGCGGTACTCCTGGCGTTCGTGAAAGTCGACAATGCGCTCCAGACCATGGTCGGGGTGGAACGGCCCGCTGCGGGTGAGCGCAGCGGTGTTGCCTTGGATGCCCAGCCCGAGTTGCACGATCGAGTCGACCTCTGGGTGCCCAGTCACCAGGTCGAGGAGTTCGGGAATGGTGTCCCTGGTCTCACCACCGGCCAGGTCGAGCGGGTTGTTGCGGCTCCACCGCGGCGGAAGCATCCCATCGACAGCGGCCAGCAGGTCGTCGGGCAGTGGGGTGAGGTTCAGGTACCTGTGGGTGGTCACCGCGTCGGCGGTCACTACGCCCCATCCTCCGGCCGTGGTCAGCACTACCACCCCACCGCCGTCGGGCAGGGGCTGGGTGGCGAATGTAGCCGCCGCCTCGAACGCCGCCTCGATGGTGGCAGCCCGGACCAGGCCGGCTTGCCGGGCCATGCCGTCGAACACCCGGTCGTCGGACGCCAGCGAACCAGTGTGGGATGCCGCAGCACGCTGCCCGCCTCTGGTCACTCCACCCTTGACCACCACCACGGGCATGCGGAGCGTCACATCCCGGACCTGGTTGAAGAACTCCCGACCGTCGGAGAGGCCCTCCACATAGCAGAGACCGACGTCGGTCTCTGGATCCTCGGCGAACCACTCCAGGTAGTCGGCGATTCCGGTGGCCGCCGAGTTCCCGGCCGACACAGATCGACTGATGCCGACACCGGTCTGTCCGGCGTAGTTCTGGAAGGCCGAGACGAAGTTGCCGGACTGCGACGCCACGCCGATTCGACCCCGGGGTGGAAAGGGAGCCACGATCTGGGCGCACAGGCCGACTGGCGGCGAAGTGATTCCCTGTCCGTTCGGCCCGGCCAGTACTAGGTCCAGTTCGTCGGTTAGCGCTACCAGACGGGCCTCGGCGACTGCTCCCTCGTCGCCGGTCTCCGAGTAGCCACCGGCGGTCACGAACACGGCCCGCACGCCGCGTTCAGCGGCCTTACGGATGATCTGCTCGTTGGCCGACGCCGGGGTGCACACCACCAGCAGGTCGGCGGCGCCTTCGGGAACCTCGTCAACGGAGGCCAGGACCGGGTGGTCCAGGATGGTTCCGGGTTCTCGTGCGACGGCGAACACCCTGCCCTCGTAGCCACACGACAGCAGGTTGTGGAGGGTGACAAATCCGAATTTGCCAGGGTGGGCGGACACGCCGGTCACCACTACGCCTCGGGGCTCGAACAGTGGCGTCAGGTCTCGAACCATTAGATCGGGCTTTGGTCTCCGGTGGCCTCAACCAGGGCGTCTACGGCGATGGCCCGACCGTCGACGATGACGAGCGGGTTTAGGTCGACTGAGGCCACATCGGGGTCGGCGGCGAGGTCACCCAAGCCGCAAAGGATGTCGGCCAGGGCGTCGCGGTCGACGGCCGGTTCACCGCGCAACTCTCCGAGCAGGGCTTGAGCGCCTAGGTCGTTGATCAGGTCGTGGGCATCTAGGCGGTCCAACGGTGCCAACCGGAAGGCCGCGTCGGCCACCGCCTCGGCCAGTACGCCGCCAACCCCAAGCATCACGCATGGGCCGAATTGCGGGTTGCGGACCATTCCGGCGATCAACTCTCGGGAACCCTGGACCATGGTGGAGACCAGCAACTCGACCGGCCCGTCCTCGGGTCGGGCGGCGGCCAGCAAGCCGATCGCTGCCTCCCGGACCTCGTTTTCAGAGGTCAGCGATAGGCGGACCAGGCCCCGCTCGGTCTTGTGGGCGATGGCATCGCCGCACAATTTGACGACTGCTGGTAGGCCAACGGAACGAGCAGCGTCAACCGCAGCATCCGGATCGCCGGCTGTGGCCCAATCCGATACGGGGATGCCGACTCTGGCGACCATTTGGCGCGAGCGCGCCTCGGAGAGCGTGCACGTTGCCCGCCCCGTAGGCAGTTCGACGCCGTTTTCGGTCATCCCACAGGGTAGGTAGTCGAACCCGGGGTCGGCATGCCTGCACGGTCGAGGACTTTCTTGGCGGCAGCGGCTGCATCTGCCAGAGCGGCGCTCTCGTTGGCAGTGGTCAGTTTCCGATCTCGGATGATGAAACGGCCGTCCACCAGCACATGGACGACATCGCGGGGCGTGGCGCAGTAAACAAGGGCCGACGGCAGTCGATGCACTGGGGCCACGAAAGGACTGGCGAGGTCGACGACCACCAGATCAGCCCTCCAGGAGGGCTGGATGGCGCCGAGATCGTCAGACCGGTTTAGGAGTTTGGCTCCGCCTCGACAAGCCATCGCCAGGACCTCCTCCGGCTGGAGGGCCATGGCATCTCGTTGTCCCACCTTTTGGAGCAGTGCAGTGGTCTTGCACGTCTCGAACATGTCCTGCCGGTTGTTGCTGCCCGCCCCGTCCGTGGCCAGTGCCACGTTTACTCCATGGTCTAGGAGAGCCCGGATCGGGGCGATGCCTGATGCCAAGTACATGTTGGAAACTGGACAGTGGACTACCGATGCGCCGCGCTCGGCTATGAGTTGGATTTCTGTTTCGTCCAGCCATACCGAGTGCGCCAACTGGACATCGGGTCCCAACACACCGAGAGAATCCAACCACACGACATGGCGCGACCCCCGCTCCTTGAGGTTCATCGACACTTCGATTTCCGTCTCTGCGCAGTGAGTGTGGATGTGGCCGCCCCAAGATCGGACTGCAGTTGTAGTGGCCACCATGGCCTCGTCCGAACATCCCCAGGGGATGAGAGGAGCCAGGCCGATCGTGATACGGCCGTCGCATGAACCGTGCCAGGTCTGTCGGAGTGGTTCGACTCTTTCCAATACCGTCTCGACCGATTCGGTAAGTGGCGGATGATAGTTGCGGTCGGCCCAACCCCGGGCCAGTTCAAACCGAATACCTAGGTCAGCCGCTACCTGGCAGATGGCGTCATCGATATCGGGGTCTGCGTGCACGTACTGGTGGTCGATCACGGTCGAAGAACCTGACCGAAGGTTCTCGATCAGACCGAGAGTGGCCGCGGCGCGCGCTGCTTCGGCGTCAATCTCTCCGGCGGCTGGCCAGATGCAGTCCCTGAGCCAATCCAGGAGAGACTTGTCGTCGGCTAGGCCCCTGAACAGGGTCTGGAACAGGTGGGTGTGCCCGTTCACCATGCCTGGCATCACAACGGAGCCTGAAGTGTCGATCACCGTTTCGGCATTCCGACGAGCCAAGTGCGGCGGTTCGCCAGCACCAACGTCGGCAATAACTGATCCATTGACGAGCACCCACCCAGGGTCGTGGACAGTGTCCTGGTCGTCGACGGTGACTACCGCTCCACCCGTTAGGAGCGTGGAACCGGGTTGGTCCGCTTCCTCAGGGTCTGACATCAGGGCGCCCAGGTGGCGAAAGCGTCAATTACCGGGATCATGTCGTCCATTAGCGGGTAGAGGATCGGACATGTCACTCCGGCATCGACGAACTCGGCGACCGTATCCATGCACTCGGTGGTTGTTCCGACAGCCATCAGAGACCGAGTCAGGTCGTCCGGGATCAAGTCAGCCGCCCGCCGGTAGTCAGCCTCGGTGGCTGGCCAGCCAACCACTTCCTGGACGCGGGCCACCAGGTCAGGGTCGGCACCGCTGGCTTCCATGATGTGTGGTTCGGTGCCCAGGTAGTAGGCGACGAGCGACTTTCCAGTTCGCACTGCTTCAGCCGGGTCCTCGTCGGACAGGGAGCAGACCAGGAGTTCGGGTCGGTCAATTTCGTCGATATTGCGGCCAGATCGCCTAGCCCCTTCGGCTACGCGGTCGACTGCCTGGCGGATGTAGTCCGGTGTGACGACATAGTTGAGGACAACGCCATCGCACAGTTCTCCGGCGAGTTCCAGGGCCTTTGGACCAGTAGCGCCAAGGTAGATCGGGATGTCCCGAGGTCCCCGATCCCCGTATGCCACGTCTAGTCGCACGCGGTCGAGGCTCACGAAATCTCCCTCGTAGCTGACTTCTTCCATAGTGAACAGCGACCGGATGGCCTCAATGTTTTCCCGAAGGGCCTTCAGGGGACGCCGCCGATCTTCACCTACTCGAGAAGCGATGGGTTCCCACCAAGCTCCCAGACCCAGCATGGCGCGGCTACGTCCATCGGGAGTTGGCCCGGCCAGTTCCCACATGGTGCTCCACGATGCGGCAATCACCGCAGGATTACGTGTCCATATCGGGAGCACCCCGGATCCGACGCGGGTGGTACGGGTCTCGGCGAGCAGTGCTCCCATCATGACTACGCAGTCTCGAGCCAACCTGGTGTCGGCCTGCCAGATCTCAGTTATGCCCCTTTCCTCTGCGTAGCGGGCCATTTCCAACTCGTAGGCGACAGGGTGTTTGTCCTGAAAGTAGAGGGCAATTCGCTGCTCCATGGCCGGTGACGTTAGTCCGCGCCCTTACAGCGCTCCGCACCTTTGAGGGCCTACTGTCCAGCCATGACCAGTACACCAATCCGGCCTGATGGCATAGCTCCTCCGGTAGCGACCTTTGCCCATGCGGTGCTGTCCGAGGCCTCAGGGCAGATCCTCCACACAGCGGGTGTGGTACCGGTTCAGCCCGATGGAACCGTGCCGGCAGACCTCGCCGAGCAGGCATCAGCAGTGTGGTCCAACATCCTGGTAATCCTGTCCGAGGCATCCATGGGGCCGGCCAACGTTGTCTCGGTAACCACCTATGTGGTTCCGGGTCAGGACCTTGGTGTGGTCATGGCAGAGCGGGACCGGGCGCTCGAAGGGCGTCTGGCTGCCTCAACGCTGGTAGTGGTACCAGAGCTTGCCCAGCCGGAGTGGAAGGTCGAGGTCGCGGTTATAGCTATTGGCTGACAGATAGTCAGCTAGGGGTCAGTCGACGCCTGTGGTGGTTTCGTGCCAGCGGCCAATCGCCCGCTGCTGGATCCAGCCAAAGCACAGAAAAACCGTCACCCCTAGGGCAGAAGACATGAGTACGGCAGCAAGCAACTCCTCGCCAGCGAGCTGGCTGGCGTGTTTGCGCAGCAGTTGTCCGATACCAGCGTCGCCCTTTCCGAAGAAGAAGTCTCCGACGATGGCACCGATGACCGACAATCCTGCCGAGATGCGCAGTCCGGCGAAGACCGCCGGCAGAGCAGACGGGAACATGAGCTTGCGCATACGTGTAATCCGGTTGGCGTGATGAAGTGTGAACAAGTCATGCAGGCCACGGTCAGCCGACTGCAGCCCGAACAGGGTGTTCATGATGATCGGGAAAAGCGAGATGATCACACAGACCACGACCCGTGACGTCTGGCCGGTTCCGAACCAGAAGGAGATGAGGGGGACAATGGCCAGAATCGGGATGGCTTGAAGTGTGACCGCGAACGGAAAGATGGCCCGCTCCACAATTTTTGCCTGGCTCATCAGGATTGCCAGGACGAATCCGATGCAGATGGCGATGCCCAGTCCGATCATGGCCACCTTGGTGCTGGACCAGAGGGCGTTGAGGATGGGTGAGAAGTTGTCCCAATCCAGAAAGCCCACCTGTATCACTTCGTGGGGTGGACGGAGCAGAAAGCGACGTCGAGGTTCCAGTACCCCGTAGGAAATGAGATACCAGATGCCTATGAACCCGGAACCGAGGAAGATGGGCGGAAGTAGTCGTTCGGAGAGGCTCCGGACCGCTCCCGGTCCCTTGGTTGCGGATCGGCTGCTCATGAGTGCGACCCCCGGAGTTTCAAGGAGACCTCACCACAGAGTTCAGCGAAAGATGGATCAAATCGGAGTTCCGGGAGGCGGGGGTAATCGAAACTGATATCGAACTCAGCCACGATGCGGCCAGGTCGCGCTGACATCACCAACACCCGTGTCGAGAGGAATACCGCCTCGCTGATCGAGTGAGTGATGAACAACCCCGCGAACTCTTCGGTCTGGAATAGGCGCTGCGTTTCATCGTTCAGGTGCTCGCGAGTGATCTCGTCCACCGCACTGAACGGCTCGTCGAACAAGAAGACCGGTGGTTTCAAGGTCAGCGATCTGGCTAATGAGCAACGCATTTTCATTCCACCAGAGAGAGCCTTCGGGTAGTGACTCTCGAAACCTGACAAGCCGACCAAGTCGATGGCCTCGGCTGCGATCTGTTTGCGTTCCTGGTTTCCGACGCCGTGTAACTCGGCTAACAGTTCTACGTTGTCCTGGACAGTCCTCCAGTCCAGGAGGGTGGCGTCTTGGAACACGTAGCCCAGTTGGTCTCGGTCCGCGCTCACGGAGCCGCTGCTGGGTTCTAGAAGCCCGGAAGCGATTTTCAAGAGTGTCGATTTTCCGCAGCCTGAAGGGCCTACAACCGTGACGAATTCGCCCTTGTTAACGGTAAAGGAGATGTCCTGAAGGGCTTCGGTCCCATCGGGGAAGACCATGCTCGTATTTTCGAAAGCCAGCGATCCGATTCCTGCCCCTGTTTGATCAGACTTCATGAATCTCCCGACCCTGCCAATTTCCCAACCCCACTAATCCGATCCACCTCTGGTCGCACAGCCAGTGGAAGGGTGCGAGCCGCACAGTAGCCCGTGCCACAACTCGCGTTAGGAGTTCTAGCCGACAAGGGGCCCTTCTGGAAAGGCGTCTACCTTGTGACAATGCGAGTTGGAATATTCCTCTTCGGAGGAGTGGAGATGGATGACGTTGGCAGTGGTCCGCCGGCCTCGATGGACCGAAGGTATGACAACGATGCTGTGTGGCACGCGACCGAACGGCTAGTTGGCGCGGGGTCAACGGCTGAGCGACTTGGCTACGACTCCTATTGGCTCACTGAACACCACTTCCAGCACGAGGGATATGAGGTGGTGCCGAATGGTCTGATGCTGGGTGCAGTCATTGCTGAGCGGACGGAGCGCATCCGACTCGGAATGGCCTTCAACATCGTTCCCCAATGGCACCCTCTGCGGTTCGCCGAAGATTTTGCCACTTTGCACAATTTCTCGGGCGGTCGGGCCATCCTCGGAGTAGGGCGAGGCACCGTGCCACGGGAAGCGGAAACGCTAGGAACGCAGATTGGAAGTTTCGACAATCCCAGTCAGATGAAGGCTGACGATCTGAATCGTCAACAGTTCGACGAGGCCATGCAGGTCATTCAGATGGCTCTCGATCAGGAGACTTTTGCGTTCCACGGCGAGATCTTTGACTTCCCGCCGCAGGGGGTTCCGGACCGTGGGGGCATCGTCCAGGAACTCACGCTCGTACCTCGACCTCTGTATCCCTACGAGACATGGCAGGCCATCACCTCGCCTCCCACGCTCGAGCAGGTACCCCGGCGTGGTTGGGGAGGAGTCTTCTGGAATAACCATCCAACCTTCCTGACAGAGCGTTGGTCCCGGTTTGCTGAGGTTTATGAAGAGGCTCACGGTCGGGCACTAGCGCGCGGTGAGAAACGGATGCTGGTGATGTGCACCCGGGTCGACGACACTCGTGAGCAGGCCATCGAGAAGTTGCGTCCCGGTCACGACGAGTTCTGGAAGTTCCTCGGCCCCTATGGCTGGAGCAAGGGGTACATGGGTGAAGACGGACGCCCCGCGCCGGCAGGGCTGGTCCCGACTCTCGAAGATTCGCTCGACCAGCGGATCTTTCTGGCTGGCTCACCGGCAGACCTGGCCGATTCGATCGGCTGGTATCGGGACCTAGTAGGTGTCGAGGAACTCCTATTGTTTCCCGGCATGCCCGGCGACTCCTACGACGTCGTTGAAGAGCAGATGGCACGGCTCGCCGAAGAGGTTCTGCCACTTCTTTCATGAGTCCTAGGTCAGAGTGAGTTCCCTGCCGCCTCGCGAAGCCGAGGTGATAGTGGTAGGTGGTGGTCACAACGGTCTGCTGTGTGCCGCCTATCTGGCCCGGGCTGGCATCGACACTCTCGTGCTGGAGGCCCGTCCAACTGCAGGTGGTTGCGCTTCGACGGTCGAGGGTCTCGGAGCTCGCTTCAACGTGTGTCACTGCACACACTCGCTGATCCGGACACTCCCGCTAGTCGAGGAGCTGGACCTGGACGATCACGGCCTCTCGTACCTTTCGACGGATGCTGATTCAGTGTTCTCCTTCCACGACGGCCAAGACCCCTGGGTCCTGTTCCACGACGCCGAGCGGACCGTTGAAGGCCTTTCAGCCACCCATCCGGGTTCGGTACCTGGCTATCGCCGTTACCTTGCCGACACCCTGCCGGTAGCCGATCTACTCCTGGACATGTTGGGTACTCCGCCGACCGCGCCACGGCTGGCAGGAACCGCTGTCCGCCATCGAGG
>Ga0066857_10001019_pt1 | contig 10662 bp, 6 predicted proteins | sample ETNtaG_2_FD_65602 | JGI IMG/M metagenome (GOLD analysis project Ga0066857, IMG submission 65602) | Marine microbial and viral communities from oxygen minimum zone, Eastern Pacific Ocean - ETNP201406SV203 | ecosystem: Environmental > Aquatic > Marine > Oceanic | place: Pacific Ocean: Eastern...
GGGGGTTGTCCTAAATGTAAAACCAAATTCCTTTTCTTTCTCCATGGTCATGATTCTGCACTTGAACCAGGGTGCGATGGTCATTGGCCTTATTTTAAAATAGGCTCCAGGTTTTAAATCAAGCTGAGAAAAATTATAACGGTGTACGTATCTCTCAGAATCAATATGAGGTAATGCCCGTTGGATCCCATAGAACCATACGTTATACATTTCCATAGATGTAAGCATTTTCCACATAAGATCTTTGGTGGTTGCAAAATGGTGTTTTACAATGCTCTCTCCTTTAAAAGGTTTCCAGTCAGACCAACATTCACCAATGCCATCATCTGGGACGGGCGGTAGTTGCAGTGTTGCCCTTTCCTGTTTTATTCCATCGAACTCAATATCCTTGGAAGAATAATGCTCAACATGACCATCAGGGAATTCAATTTCAAACTTTGTAGGATAGAAATAGATCTTTTTAACCATCCCCGTTTCGCCGGTTTCCCGAACGGTGCATGCTGTCCCTGGATCGATTCTATTGAGAATCATAAAATTTATTCTTGATGTTTAATTGATTTGAATTATTAAAAAGTAGGGTCTATTTCAGGGGCAAAACTTAATCAAATGTCCGTGTATTTGAAGCGGAAAAGTTTGGTTAGAAAGGCGAAAAGTAACTATAATTTTATTGGCTGTATATGAAACCATTTCGCACCTTTGCCTTCCTTTCTACTGGGTTGACCTATCTACTGATTTTTGTTGGCGGACTGGTACGGGTTTCGGGTGCGGGGATGGGGTGTCCGGACTGGCCTAAATGTTTTGGCCGTTGGATCCCACCAACAAGCCTGGACCAATTACCAGATTATATTGATCCAGCCCAGTTTAATATTGTATTGGCCTGGATAGAATATTGCAATCGTTTATTTGGCGTCCTGGTTGGTATTACTATTACAATTACTCTTATTCTAGGATTAAAACATTACGCCAATTTTTCCCGCATCAGGTGGACGATCATTGCTGCCTTCGTTCTAACATTAATAGAAGGGTGGCTTGGCTCGGTATTGGTTAATACTGTTTTGAATCCGATCACAATAACGCTTCATTTGTTTTTGGCACTGATCATAGTTATGCTGCTTTTATATGCAGCTCAGCAGGCCTATTATCTTGAGAACCCAGACTCAGAAAAACTAAGCCGTTATCCATCAGATATCCAGTGGCTATTTGGGTGCCTTGCCCTGTTGCTATTTGTTGAAGTCATCCTGGGAACTGAGATACGGGGTGGATTGGAAATGATCCGCAAGGAAAACCCTATTATAGATTCACAATTTCTTCTGCATATGTTAGGTCCTTTTAAATATATTCATACTATATTAGGTTTTATAATCACAGGATTGGCTGGATGGGTTTGGTATTATCTTGTAAAAAAATCAATCCATCCATCAAATATTGTTGTTCAATCATCCACTGCCATTTTGTTATTAATATTGGTTCAAATTATCTTAGGAGAAGTATTGGTTTTTTTCAGGGTTATACCCTTAGTTCAATTGTTCCATCTGTGGATCGCGTCCTTGATATTGGGAATGGTCTGCGTTCAGTATTCTGCCTGGAAGATGTCTCAAATTGCCCATGAATAGGACGATCTACTTTATCATGGGAGCAGTGATACTTCTCGGTGCAGGTGCAAGCTGGGTCATACAGAAAGCCAATTCATCCTATGATATTCCGATCCTGAAACCTGTACCGGAGTTTTCATTCATTAATCAGGATGGAGACCCTTTCACGGAAAAAGATTTGAATGATAAGATTACTATTTTAGACTTTATATTTACCAGCTGTGCAGGACCCTGCCCGATCATGACTCATAATATGACAGGTCTTTATCAGAGTTTTAATCAGGTAGAAGAAGTCCAATTTGTGTCCATAACAGTTGACCCGGATGTGGATACCCAGGACATTCTTAAACAATATGCAAAGATCAATGGGGTAAATGATGATCGCTGGCAGTTCATTACATCTAATATTGAAGCTATTAAAGATTTGAAGAAAAATGGATTTATGCTTTATGCGGAAGAATTGCCCAGGGGTCATGCTATTAAGTTTGTATTGATTGACCAAAATGGGCAGATACGAAAATATTTTGATGGAACAGAAGAAGCAAGTATGGCAGTATTGATGAAAGATATCACAATCCTGGTAAAAGAATTCAAATCTTAAATGAAGCGCATTCCAAAAAAGGCAGAGACACTTTTTGGTGCTTATCTTGAGCTAACCAAACCCAGTATCACCTTTTTGATCCTGGTTTCAACCGCACTGGGTTATTATTTAGGTGGCGATGGAATTACTGACTATAGACAGTTTTTGATTACGCTTATTGGATCCTGTCTTGTTTCATCTGGTGCTGGTGCGTTGAATCATTTCGCTGAAATGGAATCGGACCAGATGATGGATCGGACCAAATACCGGCCTCTTCCTGGGGGTATGATCTCTCCAGGAAGCGCCATGGCATTTGGAATTGCCTTAACATTAATTGGGACAGGTTTGCTTTATATATTCATCAATCAATTGACATCGGTACTGGCTTTAGCTACAGCATTGTTGTACCTGTTTATATATACTCCGTTAAAAAAACTGACCTGGCTGAACACTTCTATCGGAGCTATACCTGGATCTATACCGCCCTTGGGGGGCTGGGTTGCTGCTACCGGGAATTTGGATGCAGAAGCCTGGATATTGTTTGCCATCCTGTTTTTTTGGCAGCACCCACATTTCTATGCCATTGCACTTATGTTCAGGGAAGATTATAAGAAGGCAAACCTGAAAATGCTGCCCGTAATGGAAGTGGATGGAAAACGGACCAACCGCCAGATTATCTGGCATTCTCTGTTGTTAATCCCTGTTTCAGTTATGCCGTCTTATATTGGAATTTTGGGAATGACCTATTTTTGGGGAGCGTTGATTTTAAGTGTGGGGTATATGGCTGCTGGTTTTCCCCTCATAAAAAATTACAGTCTGGATAATGCCCGGTTGTTGCTAAAAACATCAGTATTTTATTTGCCCGCACTTTTTGGGATGATTATTATAGATACGATTTTATGATTAAAGACAGGTTTTGGATACGTATCATTTATATTGTTTCGGGTGTGATCAGTCTGGCTGTAGCGTTTCTTATCCTGGGCCCCAGGCCTGAAGGAATTGAAGGGAGTGTGGATGTATCCATGCTTCCGTTTGTGAATGCAGCGCTCAATGGAATCACAACCCTGCTTCTCATCTGCGGCTATATTTTAATCAGGCAGAAAAAAAGGGAAATGCACCGGAATGTAATGCTTATAGCTTTCGGATCATCCACGCTTTTTTTAGTGAGCTACGTTATTTATCACTGGTTTAAGAGCGGGCCAAAACTATATACCGGTGATTTCCAGACCCTGTACTACATTATACTGTTGACCCATATTGTGTTGGCTGCCATTATCATTCCACTGGCATTGATTACTCTTTACAGGGGTTGGGTATCCCAGCTTAAGCAGCATCGGAAAATTGCAAGGATAACACTGCCCATTTGGCTATACGTATCGGGAACTGGAGTTGTGATTTATTTAATGCTTTACTGATTCAATTCTAGTTTATCAGACAAGAAAATCATTATAATTGATAGACTTTATAAATAAATTAATAATTGTATGTAAAACAATCTTTTCTATAAAGGTTTAATTCAATACATTTATTCCTTAAGAACAAACTAACAAATGGTATAACATGCTTTTGAAAATAAAAAATATTAATTATTCAGTTGCGATCGTAAGCGTGATGTTTGCGGTACCTACTCTGGTTTTAGCAGCATCTTCCAGCAGTTCTGATAAAGAAATTTCATGGTTTTTGATGGTCACCAGTCTTTTTGGTGGGCTTGGAATGTTTTTGTACGGAATGGAAATGATGAGTGATGGTATGAAAATGACAGCCGGGAATAAAATGCGTTCCATCCTTGAAAAATTAACATCAAACCGTTTTCTGGCTGTTGGCGTGGGTGCCTTTGTTACAATGGTTATTCAAAGTAGCAGTGCAACGACTGTTATGCTTGTCAGTTTTGTGAACTCTGGTCTTTTAAGCTTTGTACAGGGTCTTGGCGTAATTCTTGGTTCAAATATCGGCAGTACCGTCACTGCACAGATTGTCGCGTTCAAGGTAACAGATTATGCTTTAGCTCTAATCGCAATAGGGGCGCTGATGTCTCTTTTTTCTAAGAAGGAATCCACCAAAAACATTGGCTTTGTTATACTTGGGTTTGGGCTCTTGTTCTATGGGATGAAGGTCATGTCAGATACGATGAAGCCGCTCAGGTCCAACCCAACCTTTAACAGTATTCTTACTAGTTTTGAAAATCCTTTTATGGGTATTCTGGCTGGTGCTGTATTTACAGCACTGATCCAGAGCAGTAGCGCTACTACGGGCATTGTCATAACTTTAGCGAGTGGAGGTTCAATAACACTCGAAGCAGGTATTCCCCTTATTTTTGGTGCAAATGTGGGTACCTGTGTTACAGCTATATTGGCAGGACTCAATGCATCAAGAGAAGCAAAAAGGGTAGCCATCGCACATGTTACATTTAACCTTATTGGCGTAGGGCTGTTTTGTTTCTGGATACCTACATATGCTGAATGGATGGCACAGACAGCAGATAATATTCCTCGTCAGATAGCAAACGCGCATACTTTTTTTAATATTATTGCTACCGTTGTGTTTATTCCTTTCACACCCTTAATTGCAAGGTTGATCATTCGATATTTTCCTGATCAAGAAATAAGTAGAAATATTGAAAAGCCTGCTGTTCTAAATCTTGATGAAAATGTTTTTGATACTCCGGTAGTCGCTATCAGTAACGCGCAGGCTGAGATCAGAGGTGTATTAGGCTTGGTAGAACGTGTGGTTGGTTCTTTGGTCTTACCCTTTGTCTCTACTGATCCTGAGCATGATGTTGAAAATCCTGAACAGGACCTTGATGAAGGGATGCAGATCCGTCTAGATAAAATTACTTTCCTTAATAATGCTATTTCATCTTACTTGGTTAAAATAAATAACCAGGACCTTGCTGAAGGCCAATCACGTGAAATTTTCACTCTGGTATCCGTTATTAATTATATTAATTTAATTAAAAATGGAATAAACCTTAGGTTCAGTAGTTTATTGGAGAATAAAGAAAAAAACGTTCAGGAACTTCCTGATCAGGCCAAGGATGAATTGGTGAAATATCATAGGAAGATGCTTAAACAGATTAGGAGATTAGCACGTTTCTTTGAAAAATTTGATCGTGTTAAAATTGAAAAAATTATTACCAAGGGTAAGAAGTATAAAGCTCTTGAAGAAAAATATAGGATTGAAAATATTAAGCGTAAGGGTGATGCTTCTGACAATCTTGTTGATAATAACCAGTTTTACTCAGATCTGATGGATATGCTAAAAGAGATAAGCATTTTTATTGAGCTTATAGCTTCAAGCCTTCTTGAGCTAGAATCGATAGAGGAAAATACTAGCGGATAAATAAAAAAGTGATTAAAACCACCAAAAGGTCTTTTTTCTACAACTTTTTTACTAATCCTCCGTACCGTTTATCAATCTTAAATCCCTGCCTGAAAAAGAACTTTTCCACATAAAATCCAACAGTGATGGCCATAATTCCCCTATGTTTCATCCGTTTATAAAAATCCGCCATAAGCCGTTTGCTTAAAGCAATTTTCTGATATTTTTCCCGGACTGCCACCCATTCCAGGTGGATTCTGTCTTTTTCCATATTTTTCCAGTATAGCCCGCCCACCAGGCGGTTTCGACTATTGAATGCAAACAGGAATTCATGCTCGGCTGTAAAAGTTCCCGACAAAGCCGATTCTGATAAGATGGAGTGAAATTGTGCAATTTCCTTTGGTAGAAAAGGCGGACGGATTCGGTATAACTGACCGTCTCTACATTCAGTCTGATACACCAGATTGAGACGGGCTTCTTGTCCATGAGTTATTGTAACCAGTTCTACATAATCTGCAGCATCTACATGGGGAAAAAGCATCCTTGCTAAAAAGAAAGTTTCTTCTTCATTCAATTCTATATTTGACTGGATCTCAGAAATCCGTTCCTGGATATTCCAGGGGCTTAGCTTATTCTGTCTCATATCTATGATAATGGATTGGAATTCATTCAAAAGATCTGCATTATTTTCCTTAAAACAGGTCATCATAAAATACCGAACACGTGTTTCCGGATATTCATCCAATAAACTGTCCAGATTATAATCGGCATACAATTCCTGTAAAATAGACGCCCGGGCTTGAAGTGTTGCTTCCGGGTTTAAATCCAACCATCGTTCATACCTTAAGGAAGCAAACACCACGGGTTTTGTCAGTACGCCAAACTTGTCTATATCATTTAAAAATTGATCGATTCTTTCGATGGTCAGCCCTGTCGATTTACATTTCTTTTTTATAGGCTTGGAGTCCAGTTCCAATTTGAGTTGATCCAGTATGTCTTTCCCTTGAGCTACTTTTAAAGCCTGAAGCGTTGCAGTAAAGATGACCTCCCAATCGGACATATGGTTTAATCCGGGATATTTTTGCTCGGTTTGAACAATATAATCTGTATAAAGTGACAGAAAGTGTTCAGCGATTGATACGATGGGTTTTCGTCCTGAAATAGAAATAAGTCGGGTGCCTGTCTTATAATCATGCTGGGGAATGATCAGATTCTCCGGTGTTGGAGGCTGGATTGATAATCTAAAATATGTACGGTTCCAGAATTCCTGGTAGGCTTGAATCCCGTTCCAGATAAAATGGAGCCACCTCATCTGCCAGCGGTCAACCTTAGCTTCATCCCCGATATCTTTCTTATTTCGCTTAAGGTAGGTTGCCAGCGTTTCACCTTGAATATATTCCTCGGTGTACAATTGATGCTCAGGCCAGTAGCCTCCAAAATTTTCTACCAATGGTTTATCCTTGAAACTAGAACCCATGGTAATAAGCCATTTGGTCTCTTCATCAAGAAACTCCCGATCCCATCCTTCATTGAGATTTACAACCAGGTTATGGGTTCCAAAGGATCGGGTTCTAAGAAGGATTCGAAATACACTTTTATTATTCCGGGTTCCAAGATGGGTAATCCATATGCCTCCCTTAGGTATATCGTTAAGACCCACAATATAATTTTTTGAAAAAAGGAATATAGATTCCCTGATCATGGATGTTTCATTAATAGACTTCATAAGACGATTTTGGTGGCCCTGTCGTACATTTTCATCAAAACTCACTACATCCTTCCAACTGTATTCTTCCCCGCTTTCCGGATCTACAGTTAGTGATGCAGATTTCCCGATCCAGGATCGAAACCCTTTAATTAGGGCATAATATGCTTTTTGGGCCGTTGAATAAAGGGGCTTTGGTATATCGGACAATTGCCACCCAATGAGTTCGGTCCTGGCCCATAAAAACCTGGTAGGATGGATGGTGCCAAAATCGGACACCAGCAGTAATAAGGTCTTTACAAATTCCTGTTCATCCCTATTTGCATTACCAATATCCTGATGAACATCTTTCAGGTAATTAATTAAGGCTTGATAATGGTCATCATTAGTACGAGTAATATCAAATGAGAATCCTTTTGTCTTATCTTGTCTGCGCTGGTAGAGATATGCAGAGTGAATCATGGAAATGAGAAAGTCTCCGGATAAAAGAGGGGCCAATGCTTCGATCATTTTAATTCGAAAGTGTGGATTGGAATGAGACTGATAGTTCATAAATGTATCGATGATAGTACCGGACCAATTTCCTAGGTTCCCATCCACAAGGGTGCTCAGAGGTTTAAATGCATCAGGGTCGTCACTTAAAAATTGATGAACCACCCAATGAAGTTTATATAGCAAAGTATCCATTTTTTCATCAACGGTTGTTTTATTGAACGATGTTCCGCTTTTGGGCTCATCAATCTTAAGGGAGTCATAGGGTTCAGATTCTTTCAGTCTGAAAACTGAAGGGCCTGTGAAATCGGTAAAACCACAATTTCCAAGCCAGAGATTAGGGGATTGAATGAGCGATTCAATGTCTAATATATCTGTCTCAATGGTGTAGGTATAATCCCCCATTTTAACCTTGGAATCTGACCAGGATAAAGAAAGAATTACAGATTGTTCGGTAATTGAAAGGGTATTCCCATCCCATCGAAGGTTTGTGCGAAGGGTTCCTTTCTCCCGTAAAAGCCAGTTGGGAATCCTGATCTCTTTTGACCCCGAATAAAGAGATACGTAATTTTTTTCATAGAGAGGGTCAATGATATCCTTAAAGTTTTTCAGGACATTTTTTCTTTTAAAAGTCCCCTTGGTTGTTAGTTCATCTTTTTCTGCAGAAAAATCCCTGTGGATAATTACGTAATTCACAATTCGTTCAAAAGATGACAAAAAACTATTCACAGATAGGATCATGGAACCGAACATGTCACGCATTTCCTGTTCGTTGGTCCTTCTTAAATCAACGGGAGAATTTTCATAATCGGGATAGATCAGTACCGTATTGAACTCCCTACCATCCCCCACAAGATATACTGATTTTATAGAATCAAAATCTTGAAATAAGTTCTCAATTTTTTGAGGGGCAATGGTTTGACCCCGACTGTTCTTGTAGATGTCTTTTTTCCGGTCAATAATAAAATAGTGCCCATTCCTTTCTTCAAAAATATCTTCAGTATGGAACCATCCATCGGTGAATACTTCTGAATTTTCTTCCTTGTAATACCCGGCAGTTACATAAGGACCTTTTAAACATAATTCTCCATCATCGACCAATTTTAAATCAATACCAGGGAGTGCTTTTCCCACAGAATCTCTCTCATAATTATCGGGCGGATTCATGGTGATTCCACCAGTTGCTTCGGTCATCCCGTATCCGCTGAGCAGATTGATCCCATGGGTTTGAAAAAGAGAAAATATATCCGGATCAAGGTATCCTGCAGCTGAGAGCCCCCATTTTAGGTGACCGCCTGTGATTTCATTCAATTTGGATTTAATTTTAGATGCATCATCCGAATCTAGGTCTAATTCGGTGTTCAGCATTTCATACAATTGAACCCAGCGTTTAGGAATACTGATAAAAATTGTTGGATGAACAATTTTGAAATCATTCAGCAGGGAATTGAATGCAGGGGACTCTGCAAAGGAATAGGTTGCTCCCCAGAAAATACTGCCCATGAGCTCGAAATATCGTCCAAAAGTGTGAAACAGTGGAAGGTAACATAGAAATACATCACGGGATCCAATTTCGGGTAAGGCCAGGGCACGGGAAAACCGCTTGCTCATCATATTGACCGGGTTGAAAACGATTCCTTTCGGGTTGGCAGTTGTTCCTGATGTATACATAATGGTCTGGATTGATTCCATTTGAACATTGGATAAACATGAGTCAGGATCAAAATCCTGAACTGAATCTCCCTGCTCAAGGAAATGGTCCCATCCAGTTGTATTTTCCTTCAGCTGGTCTGTATCATTGAGAGAGATCACAGTTATGTGATGCTGGTGCTGTACTTCGTTAAAAAGACGGGTCCCGGTTTTTCCGCCAACAAATAGATGGGTTATCTCTGCGTGATCCAATATAAAGGATATATGTTCAGGTGTCGAATTCAGAGGGAGAGGAATGACTCTAAATCCAAATGAAAGGCAGGCAAGGTCTACAAAAACACTGTTTAATTGGTTGTGAGTCAATAGACCAATGACGGGTATATCTTCATTTTTCTGAAAAACAGATAATGCCTTTCCTGTTTCAATAACGCTTGACCATACTGCTGAAAAGGAAAGAGTTTTCAGTTTCTTATCTATTAAAATGTTAAAGGCAGTTTTATCCTTATATCTGTTCGCTCTTTGCCTTAGCATGTACCCAACATGGAACCTGGAGCGTTTAATAATATTAACGATATGGTCTAACCATTTATCTGTGTTCCCAGATTCTGATATTGTCTTAGACACGTTGGTTAAATGGGCAAGATCAAGAAATTCATGCATGGTCCCTTGATCAGGATTGTTTGCAAGGCATTCTTCTGCCAGTTGCATTAGCCCACTGGAACTCGTTGCATCTTGTTCTGCAGAACTGTAAGCATCGGTAATACGTATTTTCAGATCGGGGTCCATGGTAGAAATTAATTCACCAAAGTAAATGGTTGCCTATTCTAATTGTTAACAAAGCTATACTTGGTGTACATTTTCATCAAATTTTACCCTGTTAACTAATTCTACAAATATATGGATGCCTTAAACCGAATTAAATTTCTTGAAGACCGTCTCCATCGCTTAAGTGAGATCGGGATGGCTCTTTCCACTGAAAAAAACACCGATCATCTTTTCGAGATGATTCTTGAAGAAGCAAAAAATATAACCCATGCTGATGGGCGGACACTGTATTCAATAAATGAAGATGGTAACCTGGGTTTTGAGATTCTGCGTAATGATTCAATGAAAACAATCATGGGCGGTACATCCGGTGTTGAGATTCCCTATTATCCCGTCCACCTATGGCTGGATGATCAAACACCAAACCAGAAAAATGTATCTGCCTATGTTGCCTTAAGCGGTAAAACCGTCAACATAAAGGATGCATATGAAGAAGATGGATTTGATTTTGAAGGTACCAAGAATTTTGATAAAAAATCCGGCTACCGTTCAAAATCTTT
>Ga0066857_10001035_pt1 | contig 10615 bp, 7 predicted proteins | sample ETNtaG_2_FD_65602 | JGI IMG/M metagenome (GOLD analysis project Ga0066857, IMG submission 65602) | Marine microbial and viral communities from oxygen minimum zone, Eastern Pacific Ocean - ETNP201406SV203 | ecosystem: Environmental > Aquatic > Marine > Oceanic | place: Pacific Ocean: Eastern...
GCAACCGGCACTATCCACCAGCGAGTCCGCCAGTCGAACGGCGCTTCGTCCAACGCGATCAGGATTCCAAAACCGACCGTTACCGCGGACACGCCAAGTGGAAGCATCGCGCCGAGATCGAAAAATCGGCTCATTAATCCGCCTCGCGCAACTATTGCCATTGCACAGATGATTCCGACCGTGAGCGCTACCACGGTGGCGATGGCAGCGAACACAACCGAGTTTGCTAGTGCTTCAGCGGCGGTGGTGGGTAGTTGAGGGATCTTGCTGAAAAGGGCGGTGTAGTGGCGTACACCATATTTTCCTCCAACAGACAGTGACCTCTCAATCATCACGACAAGTGGCGTCCCTAAGAACGCCACGGTGAAGCAGCCGATTCCGATTTTAGTTTTCGCTCCAAGCGGTGAGATCGGGCTACGTACCATTTGGGTCGTAACGTTGGCGCGTCGTTCGAGGGCGGAATTCACCAGGACCAGCACGAGAACCACCACCACTTGGATCAGAGCGAGCATTGCACCGCTGGTCATGTCCCCGCGAATGATTGCGTGTCGATATATCTCGGTTTCTATGGTGGCTTGCCCGAGGCCTCCTAGGACTAACACGACGCCAAACGATGTGAATGAGAACAGGAATGTGATGGCCGCGGCAGCGTAGAGCGCTGGCTTAAGCCGTGGACATGTCACTCGCCAAAACACTTCAGCGTTACTACTTCCCAGTGTTCGGGCCTGTTCTTCAAGTTGGTGATCTAACCCGGACCAGAACACACCAACGGTTCGCGCCACGACCGCAAAGTTAAAAAACGAGTGAGCAATGATCACCGCGGCGGCGGTGTGATTCAAGTTGGGTACACCCAACGTCGAATTCATTTGTTCGAACAATTCTTTGAACGCTCCGCCGACGACGATGGTGGGAAGCACAAACGGAACGGTTACCAGTGCTTTTAGAAATGCTCCCTGTTTCCCTATTGTTCGAGCTATCAGGGCGGCGGCGGGTAAACCTACGCAGAGGGTGAGCGCTGTTGACGCGGCTGCTTGCCACAGGGTGAACCAGATCGCGTTCCTCGCTCGGGGCGATTCGACGATGTCTGTGAAGCCATTCCACCCTTGGCTTATCGAATTAGCCAGAATGGTGAAGACGGGATAGAAGAAGAAGAGCCCCAAGAACACAACGGGGACAGCGGCGATAACAATGTTTGGTAACCGCCGAGACAATTTGGACCAGTCCGGTGTCTGCGAAACGTTAGCCAAGAACGATTTCCACCCAACGTTCAGTCCAGTCTTTTCGTCTGGCCTCTATTTCCGCGGGATCGAGGGATAACGGGTTTTCAGTCAACTGTGAGTGTTCGACGAATTCGGGGGGCAGTTCTGCTTTTTGGGACACCGGATACATGAACATGTTCATCGGAATTTCGTTTTGGAAGGTGGGACTTAAGAGAAAGTCAACTAAGGCTCGGGCCTCATCAGTGTGGGCTGTGCCGGCAAGTACCCCAGCGAACTCGATCTGACGGAAACATGAGTCGAGTAGCACGCCGGTGGGTGGCTCGTCGACGGGGGGATCGGCGTAGATGAGTTCTGCGACTGGGCTAGACGCATAAGATACGACCATGGGTCGACTACCTCCGCCGGCTACGAAGTCGCCGTAGTAGGCGCTCTCCCAACTGCTGGTGACTGCAACGTCATTTGCCTTCAGTTGGGTCCAGAATTGTTCCCAATCGGGGGTCCCCGCAATGGTGGCTAATAGAAATGCCATGCCAGGTGATGAGGTTTCTGGGCTTTGTACAACCAGGCTTCCCGCGAATTCGGGTTGAACTAGATCCATCAGCGACCTGGGTGGAGGCCCATCAAGAGCATCGATCCAGTAGTTCACACAAACATCGCCATAGTCGATGGGGGTGAGCCGATACGTCGAGTCGAGTTCGAATTGGTCTGGGACGTTCGCGAGTTCGGAAGTCTTATATGGCTCGAGAATGGACTGGTCCAGTAGTCGCTGCATGAAGGTGTTGTCGATGCCGAATACGACGTCACCCACCGGGTTGTCAGCACTCAATATGGTTTGTGCCACTAGGGAACCAACGTCACCTGAGGTCAGCACCTCGACACGAATGCCAGTTTGGTCATGGAACGCTTCGAAAACGCCTTCAGAAATGGCAAAGGAGTCGTGAGTGAGGAGGGTGAGTGTGACTGTTTCGTCGTTGTCTTCACGTTGATCGGCACCGGAGCTGTCGGAACCGCATGCGATGAGTGCCATCGAGATTAAGTAGAGCGAAACTAACGGGATGGAGAGTCGTGGCATGGCTACCTCCGCTGGCATTACCCAGATCAGGTCATTTCGGGTCGCCAGCGTGGGTAGCTGACCTCTCAGCCCGGTCGATCCGAGCTCCCCGGTTTTCACTTGTCACCTTAGCGCCCCCGGCAGGACTCGAACCTGCAACCTTCGGGATAGAAGCCCGCTGCGCTATCCAGTTGCGCCACGGAGGCCTGTAGTCAAGGTTGCCATTCGTTGACGAAAATTCCGAACCGAAAAAGAACCCAAACGTGATTTGCTACGAAGGTCTTCGGTCCGGCCAACGAACCATCCCTGATTCAACACGTGGATCGGCTTGTTCGTAGTCAGGATCTTCGGGCCAAGCAATGCGTCCGGGTCCTTCGATGCCGTACCTGATTCGGACCATTTCGTCATGGTTCTCATCGTTGTCTTCAGCCGCAGATATTGCTTCGGCGGCGGTTCGATACCGTGACAAGCGATCCAACATCGAGATGGTCGGAGTCATCATTAACATCTCGTCGGAGTCGTTCAGAGCCAGAGCCTCTGCCGGCCGGATCCACTCGTGGTGTACCGCTTCATCGTCATCGTGAAGGGGTTGTTGACCTCCGGGCATCGCTGTCACAAAGAATCGTGTGTCGTAACGACGGGGCGGACCAAGAGGTGTCACCCATCTGCTGACGTAGTGAACACCTGATCCATCTAGCACGAGGCCCTGTTCGCGGATCATCGAAACAAAGTCGACTTCGCCGGCATTTACTCCGTCCCGATAGGTGGAAAATCGCGTCTCGGTATCGCTGTGGGACAGGTCGACTAACTCTGCGTCTCCTGGAGTACGGGCTAACAGAATTCCGGCCTCTTCGAACGTCTCACGGAGAGCAGCTACCCAAAACGCGACACCACCCTGGTCAATTCCCAAGCATTTACTCGCGTCAACGTCGGTTAGACCATCGACGACCGCGTCCGCTTCGGGTGTGCCATCTTCGGGGTCAACAGCACCACCGGGAAACACCCACATGTCACCGACGAAAATTGACCTGGCGTTACGTTTCAGCATCAGTACTTGAAGATCGGGGCGATCGGCGAGAATCAGAACGGTTGCTGCTGAGCGAATAGCGATCGACTCAGGGTCGTAGTCGCCCCCTGAACCTGGGGACGGGTGCCCGGTCGACGCTGTTTGGCCGGGTTGTGTCATCAGTAGTCAATACCCGCGCAAACCAAACATTCTTCGCTGTCATGTGCAAGTGCGGCGGCGTCATGATCTTCTTCGTTTTGATATTGAGGTGTTTCGTGACGCTCAACTCGATCGTCTTCGTAGTCAGATGAGTTGCCGGCGGTATCGCTGGGCTCAACGGGCGCGAAAACCTTGTCTTTCCAGTCGTCACTGTCTGACCACTGATAGTTCAGATGGGCCATGGCCCCGGGCTCAGTGAGTGATTCAAACGCTTTCAAGGTGTCACGCATGATCGATGCGTTTAATTCTGTTTGGTTGGGGCGGCCCGCGGTGTGTCCTAACGGGTAGTCGAGGTACACCGAACGAGTTGGCCATGCTGATCGTGTGATATCTCGGGCGCTGGACATCGATAGCGTCGGAACGCCTGCCTCTTCAATGGCTCGTGCGATCAGACCCACGGTCTGATGGCAGACCGGTCAGACCGGTACCAGGAGAACGACGTCCACTTCGTCGGCGAGTACGCGGTCAACTAGGGCTGGGATGAGTTCTTCGATGACTCGTCTGGTGCTGTAAATACCACCCATGAGTGTGTATGCGTTGGAGGCGAGGGATCCGAGCGAGTTTTCGTTGATCATGGTGCGCAGTTGTTCGATCGGAAAGACAACGTTGATGTCTTTTCGTGCGTCAGTGAGGTCGTAAGCGAAATGGGTTGCTCTTAGCTCAGAAGTGTCGATGTCGGTGGGTATAGCCCGGTATGTGGTGTCGTCTTTAAAGTGGAAGGCTGTCTGTCCGGTGACATAGATGCCGCCGGTGCAGATGAAACCTAACTTCGATTCCGATAGTGGCTTCGAAAGAGGGGCCCAGTTTGGGGCCTCTTCGCTTTCCAGCCAGCGATATTCCCCATACCCGAGGCCTGAGTATTGCGCTGTGATCCGGGGGATGTAATCGACAGGAGGCTGACGGCGCTGTGCGGTGGTTGACATCTGGTTGTTTTCCTAGCTCAGCCCGAGGGCTTGCGCTCAATTTTGAAGCGAATACGTAATGTACTTCGCTTCCACCCCAGTTGGTGTGGCAAGATTTGTGCTTCCTGGTGATCGTAGCTCAGTTGGTTAGAGCGCCTGTCTGTGGCACAGGAGGTCGGGGGTTCAATTCCCCTCGGTCACCCCAAGACCAGTAAGGGTCAAATGCCGATTTCGGCCCTTTCGGCACGCATCCAACGCGGGTGGACCAGGGCTCTCTGGGAAGCGAAATGTTGTCGTCGCATCGTGTTAACCCCTAAAGGGCGGGCTCCGATGGTGACGGTGAAGAGATTCACACGGTGGAGGATCTCTTCGCTGTGGCCGGCGCCTACCACGCGTTATAGGCGTGTCTTTCGGATCGGGCGGCCGGTACTATGAGCAGTTCTAGCGCCTCTAGCTCAATTGGCAGAGCATCGGACTCTTAATCCGCAGGTTCTGGGTTCAAGTCCCAGGGGGCGTACAAGGTCAGAGTATTTCTTGAAGGCTTGCTAAGGGATCTCGCGACCCGTTCTTTCCAAATTATTTCCACTCCCGGCCTCAGTCATCCCTAAGCGACCCGCCGACACGGTTGCTGGCCCGCTTCAATCGAGTGATCGGCGAGGCCATCGAAGCCTTCACTGAAGTTCTTAGAGGGTGAACCTGTCCTCCGACCGCCCGACGGGCTGCGGTTTGACTGATTCGGTATGTGCTAAGAAGAAGTTGTGACACAATCGTTGGACCTGGGTGGCATGGAAAATTTCACTCGACTCGTCTTCGCAGATGACGCTGGAAGGGTGCCCAGAGAGAAGCGCCGCTCGGTTCTAGGGGGCAAGGGGGCGGCTCTGGCCGAGATGGGCACTGTCCTGTCTCTGCCTGTGCCTCCCGCTTTCACTGTGGTCACCGAGGTCTGCCGGCAGTATCTAGCCGACGGATGGCCTGAAGACCTCGACGAGGAATTGGGTCGAGCGGTGACTGGCCTCGAGGAGCGGACCGGTCGCCGCCTGGGAGATCCCGGGGACCCCCTCTTGGTGAGTGTCCGCTCCGGCGCCCCGGTGTCGATGCCCGGGATGCTCGACACGGTACTGAACCTAGGCCTCAACGAGATGACGATGGTCGGACTGGCCCGAATCACCGACGAACGCTTCGCCCTCGACTGTAAGACGCGGTTTCTGATTTCTTACGCCAAGGTGGTCATGGGCATCGAGGCTGACCTGACGTCAATGGTTTCCGGAGCAGTTGAAGCCGCTGGGGTAGGCCGACAGGCCGACCTGGCCCCTGACGTTCACCGATCGCTAGTGGTTGACATCGAACGAGCGGTATTCGATGAGGCCGGCGAGCCGGTCCCTGAGGACCCCTCAGAACAATTACGGAGGGCGGTGGCAGCAGTGTTCGAGTCATGGCGGGGCGACCGGGCGGTGGCCTACCGGAGAGTTGAGGGTATCGCTGATGATATGGGCACGGCTTGCACAGTCCAGGCGATGGTGTTCGGAAACCGGGATGACCGCTCGGGTACCGGGGTGGCCTTCACACGCGACCCCACCACCGGCGAGAACCGGGCCACCGGCGACTTCATGTTGAACGCCCAGGGAGAGGACGTGGTGGCCGGTACCCACGCCACCCTCCCTCTGGCCGACCTGGCCAAACACCTGCCTGAGGCGCACGGTGAACTGGACCGAGCCCTTGAGACCCTTGAGAGCCACTACCGGGACATGTGTGACGTGGAGTTCACCGTGGAGCAGGGAAGGCTCCATATCCTCCAGACCCGTTCTGGAAAGCGCACAGGTGCGGCAGCCCTGCGCATCGCTGTGGAGATGGTGGCCGAAAAGGAAATTGCCTTAACTCGTGCTGAGGCGTTAGCCAGGATCACTCCGGCGCACGTTGAGAGTGTGATCCGGGACCGGTTTGTTGATCAAGAGGGAGAAGTGGTGGCCCGAGGTTTAGCCGCTTCGCCGGGAGCAGCGGTCGGCCAAGTCAGAATGACGCCGGCCGAAGCGATCGCTGGCGCGAGACGAGGAGAGGCGGTGATCTTGGTCCGTCATGAGACATCGGCCGAAGATGTGGACGGCATGGCAGTGGCCAACGGCATCTTGACGGCTAGGGGTGGTCTCGTCAGCCACGCCGCACTGGTCGCCCGAGGCTGGGGCACGCCCTGTGTATGCGGAGTGGGGGTGATGACGGTGGCCACCGACCACTTCAGTATCGGGAACGTGGTTGTCTCCGAAGGTGACTTCGTTTCCATCGACGGGACCACCGGGGCAGTGGTGGTCGGTGAGAGGGAAGTAGTAGCGGCCAAGCCACCGGCCGAATTAGACGTGATTCTTGGGTGGTGCGATGAGATCGCCTCGGGTTCCCTGACTGTGCGAGCTAACGCCGATACCGTTGCCGATGCCCGAGCGGCCCGTATGGCGGGCGCGGTGGGCATCGGCCTGTGTCGGACCGAGCACATGTTCTTGTCTCCTCAGCGCCTTCCGCTAATCCGAGCGATGATCGTTGCCGACACTGCCGATGACGAGGAGGCCGCCCTGGCCTCTCTGGTCGAGGCCCAGCGGGAAGACTTCGAGGAAATCCTCGCCGAAATGGACGGCCTACCAGTAACCGTGCGCCTCCTCGATCCGCCGCTTCACGAGTTCCTACCCGACCTAAAGGAGCTGCTGGTCGCCGAAGCCCGTGGCGAACTTGACGTCGAGGGTGAGAGCCTGTTGCGGGCCGCCCAACACTGGGCCGAGGTCAATCCGATGATCGGTACCCGCGGTGTGCGCCTAGCCCACTTGCACCCCGGGCTCTACCGGATGCAGGCCAGGGCCTTATTCGAGGCCGTCGAAGCCCGCCGAGCCGTTGCTGGTAATCCGGTGGCCGAGGTAATGATTCCCCTCACGGTGTCCGGGCCCGAGTTAGCTGAGGCCCGCCGGTGGGTGATCGAGGCAGCAGCCGAGGCCGGATTGACCGACCCACCCGTGGTAGGGACGATGATCGAGACACCCCGAGCCGCCCTGGTGGCCGAGAAACTGGCCCTACACGCAGACTTCTTCTCAGTGGGGAGCAACGACTTGACCCAGATGACTTTTGGCTTCTCCCGCGACGACGTGGAAGGTCGGTTCATGACGCCGTACCTAGAGAAGGGCCTGCTGGCCCACAACCCGTTCGACAGCCTTGACGTTGAGGCTGTCGGGGAGTTGATCGACCTAGCCGTGGAGAGAGGCCGTCGGAACCATCCTGACCTAAAGGTGGGTGTATGTGGCGAACACGCCGGGGATCCAGCGTCGATCAGGCGCCTGGCAGCCTCCGGAGTCGACTACCTGTCGTGCTCACCAGCCCGGCTACCTGTGGCCCGCCTGGCCGCTGCTCATGCGGTGCTTGAAGGATTCGCGCAGCAAAAGGGCCCTGACAGGTAATTCGCCACGGCTGCGTGCACTGATGGCCTCCACCTCTGCGTCTAGGGCTTCCACCAGTCAAGGGGGGACCTTGTTTCCTTTTCCGACCTGCCCTAGGCGGCGTACCAGTGGGGTGCCCCCCCAGAAACAGATAGAAGCGGGTCTGTTGTATACACAGACCCAAATCTAGGCGCACCAACGAGACACGGCCGGGTGAATGATTCACATCACAAAGTGCCGTGCCTCGCGTAAGATTGAGTTATCAGATCGGAAAGTGAGGGCGTAACCATGGCCACCTACTCCTGTTCCTCCTGCGGCATGTCGGTAAACGCCACATGCGGAGAATGCAACGAACCACTAGTTAATGACAGCATCGCTAAAGATGACGGGTCGACGGTACAGGTTTCCAAGTGCCCCAATGATCACGGCAAAATCAAATCGCCAATGTGTTGCGGTGCCGACATGACGTGCGCGGTCGCTTAAAAGCGTTTCGCTACTTGTTGTCTTACGGTGGCTTGGATTTCGAACCAGACAGCCTCCAAATTGGGTGGGCCGAGCCGAGGGGTGTTGCCCTCCTAGACCGTCTCCGAACGGCATCGGGGCGCCAATGAATCGGCATCTTCTTGTTCTCGCGGTGGCGTTCGCGGGCGCCAGTTGTACGTCGCCAGCGATTGAAAATCGCGAAACCTCTACTAGTCACCCTTCCTTTGCCACCACTACCGAGATTTCGTCTGCCACCACTGCCGAAATTGCAACTGCGACGTCTGCCTCCGCGGCGACAACCACGTCTGCCGTTGCTTCCCATCTGGTCGTGTTCATAGGTCCGGCATCGACCGTGCCGGACGAGTTACCTCAGGTTGTTGATTTGCCTGACGGGGTCGACAGTTCAGAGTTAGGTCTTCGCGGTCAGATTCGAGCGACGGCGTTTGGTCCAAGTGGTGACTACGGGTGGGGCCTAAGCTTTTACAGCGGAATTTGGGGTCTCTTTGATGGGAGGCCACCTGCAGAGGTGCTGAGTGCTAGTGGTACCTGGCTGATTCCTGATAATTGGCGATATTCAGAGACTCTTTGTCCTGAGGGAACCAGTGCCCGAGAGTCACTCAGTGCTCATGGTCCTTCGTATCGGGAAGTTTTTCAGGCTATTGAAGGCGGGGGCGGCTATTGGTCCCAGACTCGGTTCCCGTCAACTCAACCGAAGTTCCGAATTAGCGGCAACACAGACTGTTACACCACTGCTACTTCGAACCCGGGGTGGGTGTGGAGAAGCGACGAGGAAGTGATTCCGGGGCTCATTCAGTTGTCGAACCGAATCCTTGTACCTCCAGATGGAATCACCTTCGAGCCGTCTGATGGCGAGTTGTTGGGGACTGCGTGGATGGCGCTACCGCTTTCTGAGACCTATGAGCGAAACGGGGTGCTCGTAGGTGACAAGAGTTGGACTCTTTTTCTTGAGGCGGCGAACTTTCGGGGACCTGTTGCCTATTGGGCTCCCGAGACTTGGAGTCGGGTCACGATCGGTCATCCTCCAGCCCATCTTCGGGGTCTCGATCACCGGGTAATCGACACCGGGTACAGGTTGTTCGCGAATCACCTGAGCACCCCAAGTTTGCGTATGGTCACCCAAGGTCAGAACTGGAGTCGCATCCCTGAGCTTCGGTTCCCTGTCGATTCCGATGGGCGCACCGTATTTCATCAAGACGTCACCTTTTACGGTCGCGGAGCTATTTATGAACAGGTGGCAGCAGTCGCGGCGGGAGCCCAGTTGTCTAACGCTTTTGATCATGCCGCATCGATCCATGCTCCGCTGCAGACGCATCGGTGGGAACTCAATCACGGCGAACTGCCGATCGTTGGTTTAGAACAGTTCGTTCAATTGGCTGACTGGGATACCGACGACAAGGAGGGTTGGGGGTGGGGACTGCAGTGGCTGGATCATCCTGGGGTTTTTCCCTCATATTTTCGTCTCGACGGGGGCGAGTGGTTGGCTGTTGATCGTGCAAACTCACCGTCGGAAATTTCTTCGGTCGATCTCGGGTTTCCCGGTGCCAGTCGTAGATCGGGTTACGCTCCCCCACTGGCCGACGGTCCTGTTCCGCGGGTGCAACAAGTAGCACTGAACGATGGTTCTGTTGTCCGTTACACCTGGTATCGATTCGTTGAACAGCCTGCCATTGTGGCCCTTGACCTCAACGAGTCGCAGCAGATGGCGTTGCAGTCCTTAGTGGAACAAATTCACCGTCAATGGGATTCGAACTCAGAATTCATGAAACCGCCAAGTGAAGGCGACCTAGTCAATATTCAAAACGAGGTCATCGTTCAACCTCCGGCTGGCGCCGAGGTGGGTTGGGTACCGGTAGTGATTAGCCAAACCGCTGCCAAATAACACCTCAGATGAGAGTAACGGTGGCATCCTCGTTCGTCGCAGCATGCGATTCAGGGCGTGAGCTTTCTGCAACCGGTTGACCATCGTGTGTAGGGATGTGACGATCACTGGGTGACTTCAGCTGCCGAGCTTGACGCCCGGGACCCTTTAGTCGGGTTTCGGGAGCGATTTGTTCACAATTCGAGTGAACCTGAACTTATTTATCTCGACGGAAATTCGCTTGGGCGACAACCCAAAGCGGTAACCGAGGTCCTGACGCGCGTCGTCAATGAAGAATGGGGTGACCGTCTCATTCGAGGTTGGAACGAAGGTTGGCTGGAAATCGCTGGCGACGTCGGCGGTCTGATCGGCGAACTGATAGGTGCCGACCCCGGAGAAGTCACCCTTGCCGAGAACACATCAGCGTGCCTGTACAAAGTTGCTGTAG
>Ga0066857_10001038_pt1 | contig 10608 bp, 7 predicted proteins | sample ETNtaG_2_FD_65602 | JGI IMG/M metagenome (GOLD analysis project Ga0066857, IMG submission 65602) | Marine microbial and viral communities from oxygen minimum zone, Eastern Pacific Ocean - ETNP201406SV203 | ecosystem: Environmental > Aquatic > Marine > Oceanic | place: Pacific Ocean: Eastern...
CGATCAAGACGACCGGAGTTGGTTCCAAGCAGAGGTGACAAGCAGCGTGGATGTTGAGTGCTTCACACTTGACAGCTACTGCAGTCAACACTCGATTGCCCACGTTGATCTACTCAAGGCCGACGTTCAGGGAGCAGAGTTCGAGGTGATTCAGGGTGCAAGCGGGCTTCTCCAGAGCAGGTTGATTGACTATGTCGTACTTGAATTGACCTTTGGTGACTTGTACGACGGTGCGGCTCGACCCCATAAGATTTTCGAATTAATGGAATCACACGGCTATGTACTTACCGCCACATACGTAGCCTCCGAACAGATCCAAGACACCCGTCTACAGTGGACGAACAGTCTTTGGCGGCCACGGCGACCAGCTGAACCGTGAGGTTTCCGTCTTCAGGTCTGTGCCGCACCCTCCACAGACCCGGGCACCAGATGAGACCGTCCTACGGCAGATCGGACAATTAGCGAGGGCACCGGTTCTATCGGCCTCCTTGGATCTTCCGCCTGCAACTGCGCTTTCCTTTTCATCAAGGTCGAGTTCATCGGCTCTGCCTATCGCTTCGGCGAAAGTCGCTGCAGCCTGCCTGTTAGCCGCTGCTACTTCTTCTTCTGAGAAGCCCTTCGGTGGGTCAACCCATCCCCAGTTTGGTTTGTCGCCTGGCTCCATCATTTCCTCAAGGGTGACATGGGACTTGAGTATCTGGCCGGGCTTCCGAGTGGCATTGGGGCTAAAGCGAATCCCAGGGCCCTGACCGGGCGTCCATTCAAAACCTCCAGCTGCTGCCACCGCAGCCTCGAAGGACGAGCGCGACGCAGGCTACGTGTCGGAGCCGGAGCGTCGGGTTGGTTCCCGGCGGTCACGATCTTTCAGAGCGAAGCTGTTGCACATCGTTTCTGAGTTCGCCTTTCATCCGTCAAGGGCCTTTTTTGAGACCTTGCATGTTTCTTAGGCTATCTATACAACAGTATTGTCCGATAATATCAGTATCGAGACTGGATGACCCGGAGGGGCCGTGTCATCTGCGGCATGGAGGCACGATGACCGACATGGATCGACGGACTTTCTTGCGACGAAGTCTGGTGGCCACGGCTGGTGCTGGCATGCTCACAACTGCGGACATGGTCACCGCCCGGGCTGCCGAACCCGGCTCCGGGCCCTACGGATCTATCGAAGGGATCGCTCCAGACGCCAATGGCCTAATCCTGCCCGAAGGGTTCACCTCCCGGGTGGTCGCGGTCTCTGGTGATCCGGTAGCCGGTACTGACCACCTCTGGCATCTGTTTCCGGACGGTGCGGCGACCTTCCCGGATGGCGACGCCGGCTGGTATTACGCGTGCAACAGCGAGGTGACCAACTTCATGACCGGATTCGAGAATCACGGCGGGGCGTCATCAGTCCACTTCGACGCCGACGGCCAGATCCTTGACGCCTTCCCGATCCTGTCCGGCAGTCACTCCAACTGTTCCGGCGGGCCTACGCCGTGGGGAACATGGCTTTCTTGCGAGGAGGGGCTCTTTCCGCCCACCTGGGGCAGGGTGTGGGAGTGCGATCCAACCGGGGAGGGCGAGGCGATCGCCCGCGACGCCATGGGGTTCTTTGCTCACGAGGCGGTGGCCGTCGACCCTGAGGAGGGGATGCTCTACCTAACCGAGGACAGCATGGGCGGGGTGCTGTACCGGTTTACCCCTGACGCCTATCCCGACCTGTCTGTGGGGCGGCTAGAGGCCATGATCGTCATCGAAGATTCCGTTACCTGGGGGGAGGTAGCCGATCCCACAGGCGCCTCCGTTCCAACTCAAGAACAGGTACCCGGGGCATACGTGACACCTGGCGCGGAGGGAATCTGGTACCACGACGGCTGGATTTGGTTCACTACCAAAACCGACAACCGGGTCCATGCTGTCGACCTTCGCAACCAGCAATACGAGTTGGTATGGGACGGCAGTGGGAACCGACAGCCCCTCACCGGGGTAGACAACATCACCGTAGAAGAGGGCTCCGGCGACCTGTTCGTCGCCGAGGACGGTGGCAACATGGAACTGGTGGTCATCAGTCCGGAGGGTGAGGTGGCACCGTTTTGTCGGATCGCCGACCCGGCCCACGAGGGTTCGGAGGTGACCGGGCCGTGCTTCAACCCGACGAGGGACCGCCTCTACTTCAGTTCGCAGCGCGGTCCCACAACCCGACCGACCAACGAGATGGTGGCCGCGGTCTACCCCAGCAATTTTGGTGGGGTGACCTACGAGGTGAAGGGGCCCTTCCGGGGCAGGATCGAGCCGCCCGCTCCATCGACCACCACAGTGGCCCCGACTACCACGACCACCACAGTGGCCCCGACTACCACGACCACCACAGTGGCCCCGACTACCACAAGCACTACGACGATCCCGTCTCCCACCACGACCCTGACCCGGGCAGCGGAGGTGGCGGTCATCTCGCCGGAGTCTGACGAAGGAGGTGGGGGGTCGGGCCTCGCCATCGGCATCGGCGCCGCAGCGGTGGTGGCCGCGGGCGCAGCGGCCCTGGCCCTCCGCAACCGCGGCAGCGGTGCGGCCGGGGAGGAACCCGAGGAGTAGGCCAGCGGACGCGACGAAGCCCCCTTGCGGGGGCCTCGTCTGGGACCCGGTCCGGGGAGACCGGGAAGGGAACTCGGTCGAGCGGGGCGGGCGCCTAGAAGTCCTCGACCGGCATCTCCAGGAACTCCGCCGCCGACAGGACCGAATCCCACTCCTCGGGCAGATACCCCGTCAACACCGACCCCTCGACAACCCCAGCCTCAGCAGCCGCCTGTTCCGCTAATTGCCGTTGTGGCCATCGCTACGTCAATCGACTTTGCGCTGGTGATCGGGACACCGCCCACAATGCTGGCCTACAGCACCCGCCTGTTCACGGTCGGGGAGATCCTCCGCAAGGGAGCGATCCTCGACATCGTCGGCATCGTCATGCTCGTCCTCGTAGTCGTGCCGTTTTGGCGACTGATCGGCCTGGCCTGACCGCGAGGCTCACCGATGGCCTGTCCGCTCTAGGCGTCCTCCACCGGCTGCGGTCCGGAACGTCGGGTCCGACTGAACAGCCACCAGAGAGCGAGCAGCAACAACAAGATGAGCAGTGCGATCAGCAGCCCGAGCGTCCAGTCTGACCCGTCGGATGCAGCCGCCTCCGCTGCAGCCGCCTCCGCTGCAGCCGCCTCCGCTGCAGCCTGCTCGGCAGCAGCAGCTTCTGCGGCGGCCGCTTCTGCCGCAGCCTCAGCAGCAGCAGCCCGTTCCGCCTCATTGGGGTCGTCGGGCTCGGGGGGTGTTTCGTCGTTCTCGAGGACTTCGTCGACGGTGACGGACCCACTGAGAAGCTGGTCGTCAGCGGAGCTGCCGATGAAGAAGCTCGTGTCGCCATTCGGGGTGACGAATTCATTCGATTCAACGTCGTAGTAGGACAGCGATCGGCGGGGAACGGGAATCATCACGAGCACGGACTCGCCTGGCTCGAGGTACACCTTCTCGAACCCGGCCAGCTGCTTGGCTGGGGTTTCGACCGATGTTGGTAGCGGCCCGAGATAGAGCTGCGCGACCTCGGCACCACCGACGTCACCAGTGTTGGTCAGTTGGAACTGGACCGTGGCCAGCTCTTCGCCTGTCGTCGGCGTCACCTGCAATTCGCCGTATTCAAAGGTGGTGTACGACAGGCCGTGTCCGAAGGCGAACAAGGGCTCGATGTTCTCTGCTGCATAGCCGCGGTAGCCGATGTTGATGCCCTCGGTGTGCGGTACGTCCCAGTCTGGAGACGCCCAAGGGGTCTGCAACCCGTACGGCACCGCAGCGTCGCTCTGCGGGTACGTGATGGGAAGGTGACCCGACGGATTGATGTCCCCGAATAGCGCGGCGGCGATAGTCGAACCTTGTTCCTGCCCTCCGAAGTATGACTGCAGTACCGCTGGCACCTCGCTCAGCCAGGGCATGGTCACCGGGCCTGCGCTTGCTAGAACGACCACCGTTCGAGGATTGGCTGCGCTGACCGCGGCGATCAACTGGTCGGCGCTTTGCGGCAACTTCAGTGAGACTCGGTCCCGTATCTCGCCTCCGAATGTGCGGACGTAGACGACAGCGACGGACGCCTGCTCCGCGGCTGCAGCTGCTTCCTGAATCGCCGGGGAGAGTGCACCGTTAGGCGTCGACCACTGGAGTAGCAGCGTGCCAGCTTCGACTAACTGCTGCCCGTGGTTTGGCACGTAGTCGATCTGCAGTGTGTGTGCTTCACCAGCCACAAGTTCCAGGTCGGGTGACGAGACGTCGCGCAGGCCGCCGACACCGGTCATGTCGATGATCGTCTGCCCGTCGAGTTTCAGTGTTGCGTCTCCCCAACCGGTGAGGTTCAGCTTGTAGGTTCCGGTCATCGGGGCCGTGATGGTTCCGGTGTAGCGAACCGACTGGTTGAAGCCCCATGGCTTCAGTTCGGGTGTCGGTTCAACTTGCGAGGCGTAGCTCACATCTAGCGGGCCGGTGCCCCCCAAGAAGCCGGTGTCGTAGTTCACCTGGGGGTCGACACGGGTGATCACAGGATCGTCGGAGAGCGTCAGGTTGTCGAAGTACTGTGCCGTGAGCCCCGGTCCGGTGCCAGATGCCGGTGCCAGCACCGACGAGGGCACCGCGGTCATGTCTGCTCGTTCGAGCATGTTGGCTGCGTTGACGGGATCGTTTCCGGGAGTGTGAGTGACCGCGATGTCGGCCCCGGCTCGAGCTTCAATCCCGGCGAGCGGTGAGACCGGAACCGTGGCTTCTACATACGTCGCACCGCCCGCCGAGGCGATGATGTTGGCGTCCGCTCCAATCACAGCGATCGACTCAATCGGCGAGCTGGACTCCGGCGAGAGCGGCAGTGTGCTGTTGTCGTGCTGCAGAAGCGTGATCGCCTGGTTCTGGACCGTGCGTGCTTCTTCGCTGCCTGCCTCGACGTCGATCGGGGTAGGGCTGTAGTCGGTGTCGAAAAGACCCACCTCGAACATCGGCTCGAGGATTCGGGTCACTGACTGATCGATCAGCGCGATGTCAACATCACCGTTGTTCACGGCTTCCACCAACACCGGGCCATAGAAGCTGGTCAGACCAAACTCCATGTCTGCGCCGGCTTCGATGGAAGCGATGGTGCTGTGCAAAGCACCGAAATCGCTCATCACGAAGCCCTCGAACCCGGCCTGTCCACGGACGAGGTCGGTCAGAACCTCTCGATTTTCACAGCTATACACACTGTTGACCTTGTTGAATGAGCACATCATCGAGGCGACCTGGGCTTCGCTGGCAACCTCCAACGGAAGGTTGTACACCTCAACCAGGGCACGCTCGCTAATGACTGCGTTTGAGCCGTTGCTGCGGAAGACTTCCTGGGTGTAGGCGATCGGGTGTTTGATCATCGCCATGACTTCGTTGTCCTGAATCGCTTCGATGAATGGCTTTATCAACGCAGCGGTCAAGAACGGGTCTTCACCCGTCGTCGCGCCGATCCGACCCCACCACGGCTGACGAACGAGGTCGACGTTTGGACCGAGCAGAAGATTACCGCCCGTGTTCTTGGCCTCATTGCCCACGACGGTGGCATACCCCGGAACGAGATTCGGATCCCACGTGGCGCCGAGCGCGATCCCGCTGGGCATCGCGGTCGCCTTCAGACCGCTGTCTGGCAACGACCAGCCCCGCGGAGCGATTCCGGCACCGGCATCACGCATCCCGAATGCCGGAATACCGAGCCGTGGGAACCCGACGGCTGGCTCCTCCGCCAACGCGATCTCTGTCATCAACTCGACCTTCTCCTCCAGGGTCATCTCTGGCAGGAGCAATGCCGCTCGTTGTTCAGCGCTCAACGACGTATCCATCCACGGGAAATCAGCGGTCTGGGCCTGGACGGCGGTAGTGGTCGGTGTCAACAACAACAGTGAGCACAACAGCGCGGCGGCCAATATGCCGACCGCGGCCTTCGTTGCTCGTCTGCTGCGGTATCTCCTGATCGAAAGCATCCCAACGCCCCCTTTGACTGGGTGCACCCCAAACCTCGCCCCAGAGTCGTCGCCCACTGATTGGAAGCGACGCACGTTCAGCCCCACGGTCCCAGGAACACTTCGCCGGCGAACAGCTCCGGCTGGTCGGGCACGAACGGCGGCCATTCACCCGTTGCAGGTGTCAGACGCCCATGGTGCAGTTGGCCATCCGTGTCGACGCGCTGCATCCGGAAGTAGAACTCGAGGCAGTGGCCGTCCGGGTCGAGCGCGTGGAAGGCGTAGTCGACGCCGGGCGAGACCTCGGGTGGAAGCTCGACGATCTTCACGCCGTGGTCGGCGAGGAAGTCGCGTGCGGCACACAGTTGGCTGTAGTCCGCCAGGCGCATACCGATGCTCATGCACATGAGCGACTGATCGACCGGGAGCTTCTCTCGTAGCTCGAGAGGGAAGATCGCCACGGAGTGGTGCTCGTCGCGGCACCTGAGGAACGTGCACGGGTGGCCCTCGATCTCGACGACCTCGGTCACTTCGAAGCCCAGCGTTTCGACATAGAACCGGCACGTCTCGTCGGTGTCCTTGACGAAGTAGCGCATCGGGCCGATTCCGACGACGCGGAACGGACGGGGCAAGAGGACGCCACTCACGTCGAATTCTCGTGGCGGCTGTTCCTCTTGCCGGTAACCGGTCGTCAAGTCGACGCCGAGGGACTCGATGGATGCCATCTCGTCGAAGTGAGCGGGTCGAGGAAGGACCGGTGGGGCGAAGGACGCAAGCTGTCGGTGCGCATCTTCGGGAAGCGACTTGCCGTTCCAGCCGATCTGTTCCATCCCATAGAAGATCTCGTTCGGCGTTCCCTCAGGATCCGGCAGGTAGGAGTGGTACAGCGCTCCGTGCAGATCCCGACCGGTTCGGATGATGGGCTGTCCCTTCTCCTCGAACCATCGGATCGCGTCGGTCACCTCGCAGAGGCTTCCGAGCTGCCAGGCCATCTGGTTGATGGTCATCTCCGGAGAGAAACGGCCCTTCTGCACCGCTTCCCGGGCGGATCTGCTCTGCAACACGACAGCGTGGTGGTCGGCCTTGTGCCGCATGAAGTAGACCGACGCAGGCCCGTCGAGCTGAGCCAACTCGTCCGAGGTGAGGCTGAAGGACATGTCGCCGACGTCTGAGATCGTGAAGCCCAGCACGTCCCTGTAGAAGCGAGCGGACTCTTCGATTCGCCGGCAGTTCAGACCGATGTGGCCGAGCCGCTGGATCCTGAACGGTCGATCGCGCTCGATGCCGCCGACGATGTAGGTCCCGCGGTCCGTTTGCTCGGCGTATTGACGCGTCTCGTCGGTGATGCCCGGGTGCGTCATCCGCTGTTGGCGAGCCGCGAGCTTCTGCCGGTCACGCTCGGCCACGTCCTCCGGAGCGAGCTCTGCACCTGGGACCTCCAACGGAAGGTGGGCGCGGAGGAAGGCAATGGTCTTCGTCCAGGCATCACATGCCAGCTCGTAGTCGGGGTGGGCCTCGTCCAGACCGGAATAGGCCATGAAGCCATGCCCGAGACCCGGATAGACGACCTGGTCGTAGTCGAGACCCCGTGCCCTGAGTGCGTCGCCGAAGAGGGTCACATCGGCCATGTCGATGAGCTCGTCCTGGTCGCCCCAGAGGCCGATGATGGGCCCGTGCATCTCGGTCGTTCGGGTCTTCAGGGGCGGCATGACGTTCGGGATCGGAGGGCCGGGTGGCGAGCCGAGGCTCCCGTAGAACGCGACCGTTGCGAGGTTGTCGCGCTCGCACGCCAGGTGCATCACGAACGTTCCGCCGAGGCAGAAGCCAACCGTGCCGATCTGGTCACCGGTCACTGCGCCGTGGGCGGCCAGGAAGTCGACTGCTGCGCCGAAGTCCTCGATGGCCCGCTGCTGGTTCCATTGCCGCATCCGGGCGCGTGCGTGATCCGTGGTTTGTTCCTCGAGCGGCCCGTCGCGAAAGAAGGGCTCGGGCAGCAGAGCTACGCAGCCCGCCTGTGCGAGCCGAGCGGCGATGAGCTCGTAGAACGCAGACCGGCCGAAGAAGTCGGTGATGATCAGCACGCCTGGACCGGAGCCGGACTCGGGGAGGGCCACGAGGGCGGGCATGTGGTCGCCGCCCGGAACGGGTACCAGGACCTCCTCCGTCGTCACGATCGGGATCTCGGCGCCTTCCGGAATCTCGGGATGGCACATGGCCTCGTCCTTTCGTTGGGTTCTGACTTGTATGACAGTTGTGTTCGAAGAAATTGGTGGGCGGCGCGCCGGCTCCCGCTCAGAGCCAGTGATCCCATACCCAATGCCCCAGTGCGACGACCAGCGCGGACAGCGCCAGTGCAACACACAGCCCCACGCAGATCAGGGTCTGAACCCGACGGATCTGCTTTCGCTCAGCTGGATTGAGGATGGAAACCATCGAAGGCGCTGACCACGACGGTCGCAGGAGCGACAGCGTGGACCTCGGTCATACAGACAGTTCCTGCCGCATCGACTCGATCCCGAGTTCGAATGCCTCCACCCCCTTCTCGAGGACGCCCCCGAGGAGATAGAAGAGGTGGATCGTGCCGTCGAACCGACGCAGAGAAGCGCGCACGCCGGCATCCTGCAGCCTCGCTGCGTAGGCCTCACCGCTGTCTCGCACCGGGTCGAACTCGGCTGTGATCACGAGCGCCGGCGGCAGCCCACTGAGATCCTCGACCAGCGCCGGAAGGGCATATGGCCCTGGCGATGACTCGCCACCGAGGTAGTTCTGGAAGTAGAACGCCATGTCCGCCTGGGTCGGTGGGTAGGCGGCGTTATCGGACCACGACGGCCGGCTGAAGTCGTTGTCCAACAGCGGCACGACCAGCAGCTGGAACGCAAGGTGGGGCCCGCCACGATCTCGAGCCATGAGCGCAACTGCTGCGGCCAGGTTGCCACCCGAGCTCTCGCCGGTGACGGCGATCCGCGCCGAGTCGCCGCCGATCTCCGCAGCATGATTGGCGACCCAATCGAGCACTGCGTAGCAGTCGGCGACGGCAGCGGGGTATGGATCCTCGGGGGCCAGTCGATAGTCGATCGAGACGACGACAGCGGGGAGCGCCTCACACGTGCGACGGGCGATGCCGTCGACCGAGTCGATGCTGCCGAAGGTGAAGCCGCCACCGTGGATCATCAGGACGATCGGATGTCCGTCTCGATCGTCCGGGCGGTAGAACCGAACGGCGACATCGCTCTCCGGACCGGGGACCGTCGCGTCGGTGACCGAATGCACGTCGGGCCCCGGCGGTGAACCCATCTTCTTCGAGCGCTCGCGCAGCGCGACGGGTGACTGGGTGTGGGCAGGGGCACCTCGGCGAGCTGCCATGTTCTCGAGGAACTGGCTGGCCTCAGGATCGAGCGGCAAGGATCATCCCTTCCGGACGGGTCTTCGTGAAGCTCGTTTCCGGGCTCATCGGGGCGAGAGCTGGTCGGCGAGGAAGCCCATGGCCTTGTCCCAGGCGTCGCTGGCGAGCTCATAGTCGGGATTGGCGGGATCGAGCCCAGAGCGGGCGATGAAGCCATGGCCCAGGCCCGGATAGATCAACTGTTGGTAGTCCACGCCCCGTGCCTCGAGCGACGTGCGGAACTGCTCGACGTCGGCGAGATCCACCACCGTCTCCGCATCGCCCCAGATCCCGATCGCAGGCCCGTTGACCTCGTTGACGCGATCTGTCAACGGGGGCAGCGCACCAGCTCTCGGCGGGCCGGGTGGGGTGCCGGGGTTGCCGTAGAAGCAGACCGAGGCGAGATCGTCGCGCTCGCATGCGAGGTGCATCACGAACGTCCCCCCGAGGCAGAAACCGACGGTTCCCAGACGACTCGAGGTGACCTCCTCTCGTGCGCTCAACGCATCGAGACAGGCGAGGAAGTCCGCCAGCGCCCGTCCCTGGTCCCAGCCACGGACGCGCGCCCGGGCGAGATCACCGTCGTGGCTCTCGAGCGGACCCTCTCGAAAGAACGGCTCCGGGAGCAAGGCGACATACCCGGCGTCGGCGAGGCGCGCGGCGACATGCTCATAGAACGGAGACCGGCCGTAGAAGTCGCTGATGATCAGCACCCCTGGGCCCGAGCCCCCTGCGGGCGTGGCGAGCAGTGCCGGCATGCGCTCGCCACTCGGTACCTCGATCTCAATCTCTTCGCTTGCCACCGTCGGGGTATCCGTGCCGTCGGGGATGTCGGGATGACACACGAAACATGTCCTTTCCTTGGTCGATCGTTCGGGTCCGTGGGCCTGGTCTCGGGTCGACGTTGGATGGGCGTCAGCCGCCCGAGCGTCGGCGGCGGAGTACCGCTACCGCTGCGCCGATGATGACGACCACGGCAACGACCACGACGATGGCCGTGTTGGAACTCGAGTCAGCGTCGGCGTCGCTCGCGTCTGCGTCCTCCTCGACGTCGGCCTGCGCATCGTCGGCATCGGCGTCGTCGTCGACCGAAGCTTCCTCGTCCACTGACTGGGTGGTTGTCGGCGCGGCTGTCGTCGCAGTGGCCTCGGTACCACCCTCGACGGCGATCTCGGCGGTGACGGATCCGCCGTCAGTGCTGCACTCGACGAAGACACCGGCGCCGAAGTTGTTCACCGCCCACCTGCT
>Ga0066857_10001039_pt1 | contig 10608 bp, 10 predicted proteins | sample ETNtaG_2_FD_65602 | JGI IMG/M metagenome (GOLD analysis project Ga0066857, IMG submission 65602) | Marine microbial and viral communities from oxygen minimum zone, Eastern Pacific Ocean - ETNP201406SV203 | ecosystem: Environmental > Aquatic > Marine > Oceanic | place: Pacific Ocean: Eastern...
CAAACATTGGTTTTACTAAAACTGAGCCTCTTCATTTTCTAGATGCTACAGAACAGGCAAAACTGATTAGAACTGGACATGTATCTGTGCTGGAAATGGTCACGTCTGCAATCGAAAGAATTGAATTACTAAATCCCAATCTAAATGCAGTCGTTACAAAGTCTTTTGAACAAGCTATTGATATTGCTAAATCAAATCCGATAAGTGGTCCTTTTTCTGGAGTCCCCTATTTAGTTAAAGACCTGCTTGATCAAAAAGGTGTAAGAACAACAGCAGGCTCAAGAATGTTTGCTAATAGAATTGCTAATAAGAATTCATCCAACGTACAGGCTGCCTTTGATATGGGGCTCATCTCATTGGGAAAAACAAATACGCCTGAATTCGGCTTAACAGGCACCACTGAATCACTTCTTTTAGGGACTGCAAAAAACCCTTGGAATTTACTTCACAATACTGGCGGTTCGAGCGGAGGATCAGCTGCTGCAGTAGCCTCAGGTATGGTTGCCATCGCTTCAGCAAGTGACGGTGGTGGTTCCATTCGAGTTCCTGCATCATGTTGTGGCATCGTCGGACTCAAGCCTTCTATTAACAGAACGATAGATGATGCTCAACCAAATAGGCCTATCGATTTGAGTGTTCGATTTGTGCACACACGAAGTGTTAGGGATAGTGCAATAGCCCTCTATCATATGCAAAAAATTGATCGATCAGGAAAATTACCAAAGATCCCAATGCAAATTACGCCAAACCGAAAAAGATTAAGAATAGCCCTACTTACCTCAAATATGCTTGGAAAAGAGGCCAATTCTGATGTAAGAAATTCAATTGAGGATACTGCTGCCCTTTGCGAAAAACTGGGGCATCAAATAGAAATTATCGAACCATTCATTGATGGTGAGCGATTTATTGATTCATTCATCACCATGTGGGCACATGGAGCTAGATCTGTGATTAGGTTAGCAGAAGAGAATTTTGGTAGAACAGAAGCTGTTCTTAATCAATTACTAGAGCCATGGACTTTAGGGCTGGGTAAGTGGTTTGACCGCCTTCCTGAAGGGCAAGTTGAAAAGGCTGTAGGAAGATTAAAAGAGGATACCTTAAAGACCAAAGAGATATTTAATACCTATGACATGATACTCTCACCAGTTGTCCAAACAACTGCACCCAAAAATGGTCTCATGGCACCAGATATTCCATATGATGAGCTATTGGAGCGTTCAATTAATTTCATCACATTTACACCTTTGGCAAATGTTACTGGGGACCCAGCAATGTCACTTCCTCTTGGCTTGTCCCCTAATGGACTACCTATTGGTAGTCATTTCCATTCTAACATTGGCACAGAACAACAATTACTTGAGCTTGCATTGCAACTTGAAGAAGCTAGTCCTTGGAAAGACAGGTGGCCTAGCTAGTGATTGCTTTTTGAAACGCTGCCCGTGATTCTAAACGTCTGTAATAGTCACAAACATTTTTGGTGCCGTCAGCGTCATTGAGTAATTTTAAGTTACTTGCAAGTCGAAGAGTATAGCCATTGATTATGTCGGCTGCTGTGAAGTGGTTGCCTACTAAAAAATCTTGCTGGCTGAGTATAGGATCCATAGTTTTTATCAGCTTTTCGAAAGACTGAATTGCTGAATCCACTGAATACTGATGTTGATGTTCCTCTGCTCGAAACATGGTATTTTTAAGAATATCCACAATTGGCAGAATAAGTGTCGATTCACCAAAATTAAGCCAGTGTAAATAATATGCATAATCTTCTGAATGGGTTTCTGGGTGTAAGCGACCTTCACCATATTTCATAAGTATATATTGAACAATTGCAACTGATTCACTGAGTAAAAGATCCGCATCTTTGATTGCAGGCAATTTTGCAAAAGGGCTTGCTTCTATGAAATCAGGATTGGGCTTATTCCTTTCTAAGTGCACCAATTCATAATTTAATTCCAACTCTTCAAACAACCAAATAATTCTGACTGATCTACTGCCTTTAGCGTGAAAGAGTTTAATCATAGGTTCTTTTTTACTCATCAGGTGCAATCTCTACTCTAATGCCATCCATCTCTTCAGTAAACTCAACTTGGCAGCTTAATCGTGATTGATCTTCTCTAAAAGATTCTAAATCTTCTAGAAGTTCCAATTCATCATCTTGGCGCTCAGGTAATGAGGAGGCCCAAGGCTCTTCAATATAGGCATGGCATGTTGCACATGAACACATGCCCCCGCATAGAGCTAAAACTCCATCATCAAGATCCCTTAAGCTTTCCATTAAAGACAAACCAAGTTGGCCTTCAACAGTGTGCTCTTCTCCCTCGCTATCAATAACATGAATAATTGGCATAAGACATTACCTAAAAAAACAGTGACGATTTAAACATAGATTGATTAAGATTTCTAGGTTGGAAATTTAGTGGAGCCAAAGAATCTCTAGTGTTGCTTAAGTGGAATCTCTATTGACACAACTGCGCCTCGTTCAGGGTGATTATTAATTTCTAGAAAACCTTCGTGTGCCAATACAATTTGTTTACTTAAATACAAACCTAAACCGAACCCTCCACTTTCTCTACTTCTTGACTGTGAGGTTCTAAAGAAGGGTTCTGTTACTTTCTCCAAGTCACCGGTATTAAAGCCAGGACCAAAATCCCTAATTGTTAATCGAATTGATTCTGAATTAATATCTTCAACTGTGAGTTCAATTCGCGCCCTGTCAGGTGAGGTAAAACGAGAAGCATTTTCTAATATATTTTTGAGCATGACTTCAAAGAGTACTTCATCCGCCTCTATCTCTAAGTCATTAATATCCGATGAAATTGAAGTTTGGATATTCTCAAGATAAGGAGCATTAGATATAAGCGTCTTTATATTGTTCTCTATATGAAAAATTTTTAGATCTAATTTTTTATGCCCATAATTAATTGCCTCACTGTTCAACAAATTGGAGATGATGGTTTCCATTGCGTTAATTTCATTCAATAATTCATCTTTATTTTGACTTTCTTCTAACATTTCTATTTGTAATCTTGCTCTTGTCATCGGAGATCTTAATTCATGACTAACGCCTAAATTAAGTCGTTGTTTGGCCTCTAACATGTCCTCTACGTTTCCCGCTAAAAGATTAATTTCTTTTGCCAATATTCCTAATTCATCTTTTTGTTTAATAGAAATACGATGTTTTAGCTCACCTGATCCTATCTTTGTGGTCCCATCTTGTATGGTTTGAATAGGACTAATAATTCTTTGCACAACTAAGAAAGCTATTAGCAGAATCAATAAACTAATTCCTAGAATAGCTTCAAATAAAAATGTTCGGTTAACTGCTTGGGTCATTTTAGGGTTTACAAGAACCACAATGTAATCACCATAAGGAATCTTAAAAAATGTTCGATTCTTATAGCGTGCAAATTCTGAACCCTCAATATAAGATTCTTGACCCATCTCTATATCAGCTTTAATTTGTAGAATATCCCAAGAGCTTTTCTGAAAATCAATAGTATCTAAATTGGGAAATTCTTCGTTTGATGACCAATCAAGTTCGCTACCAATAATCTTCATATCAAACGGCATTGATGAAACAATTTCTTCTGCTTTTTCTTTAGAGGGAGGGTATTGGAGATCTTCTAAAACATTCTCCAAGTAACTGGTTTGATAATAACTCAGTGTTTCTCTTACCTCGTCATTCAAAATTAATGATCGAACGCCAACTGTTAAGAGATACAGGTAAGCCAGTGCTGTAAGTAAAAAAATTACAGTCAATTTTAGAGATAAGGATTGAAAAATATTTTTCATCTTCATTTTTTGTTAGCGCTTAAGAACATATAACCCTTACCCCATATGGTTTTAATAATCTCAGGTGATTTAGGGTTCGACTCAACTTTCTGTCTGAGCCTTGAGATGAGAATATCAATGGATCGTGAAAATAAATGGGCTTGAATACCCTTAATCTCCAAAATAATGTCATCTCTAGTAAAAAGAACTCCAGGATTATTAATAAATAATGATAATAAATCGTATTCTTTAGTTGTTAAGTCTAAGGCCTTTCCTTTCATTTTTATTTCCAGATGTAAATCATCTATCTCAAAAATAGAATCCTCCAAGTTTGTTTTATCAGGCACTCTTCTAATCAAACTGGTAATTCTAGCAACTAACTCTCTGGGTTCGAAGGGTTTAGCTATATAGTCATCAGCTCCCAGTTCTAGTCCTTTTATTTTATCGTTTGGCTCACCTCGTGCACTAAGCATAATAATAGGAACTGAGTGCTTTTTACGAATTAAACGACAAACATCAAAACCATTTATACCAGGCATCATGACATCAAGGATGATGACTTCAGGCTTATGATCTTTGATCGCATCCATTGCTTGCAGAGAGTCGGAAATAGAGGTGAGTGTAATTGTGAACTTACTTAAATAATTTTCCAGAAGTTTTGCTAACTTTAGATCATCATCAATAAGTAGAGCCTTGATCATCTTGATCTTATTTCCAGCGACCCTTGCTTGCTTTGATTTGATCAACCCCAATCCTCATGTCTAACATTCTATTGGCTTCTTCTTCCCCAAAAACCTGGATTGGAAGAACATTCATTGGGTCATTTCGGTAACCCAATTCTCTGAGACTAAAATCATAGATTTGTTGTTGGTTACGCTCAGCTTCAGGAACAACTTCAGCTTCGTCCAACCATGAAAACCAACGGCCTATAAAACGTTCAAGATAATCTTCACAATAATCTATATTGTCATCCGTTAGTTCAGTATGAGAACTAACACAAACTGGAGACATTAGAGATCTAAGATAAGTGCCATGACTAACAAATCGAGTCCAATTAGGGTTTGCCCTGAACTCCAAAAAATCTTGATTCACTGGCTCATAGTATTGATGCAAATAATCCGGGTTAGTTCTTAAATCCATTCTTGGTGTGTATTCAGCATAAAAGTAAAGACGGGGAATGGTTCCAAATATAACTGTCAAATGAGGCACTCGTGTTTCTTGTCCTAAAAAAACAGTGGCATTGATATCTAAGATACTTCGTTGTCGATTACCTAACCAGGAGTGCACTAACCAATCAACTTCTTTGCCGGTATAAGAATTAAATGACCCTTCCAATTGACCGTGATCTGGGTGTTCATTGGAAGTAAAATAATCTCTGCCTTCACAAGAGGGGTGCTTGTCTACATCAAAACGATCTCTAACCCGTTCAATAATTCCCGTCTGTATCCCCCAGCATCGTTCCCAAGCTTTACTGACATCAACATTCGGGTTTTCTGAGAGAAATTCCATGATGGTTTTAGTTTCTTTATTTGAACTCAAGATCATCTCCTATTATCTAATATTGACCTACAGTATTCCATCAAGAAAGTGATAGATCCAGTTAATCGCAATCTATATAATCAATTTCAAATTAAAAAATGAACTGGGGACAGAACTATGCCAATGCTAGAGATCAATAATCACAGTATGTATTATGAAATCCATGGTGAAGGGCCGCCTGCAGTTTGTATGGGAGGTTGGGGAACCTTCTGTCATGATAATGATAAATTATTAGCTAGAGGGCTTACTGATGAATACCAGGTTCTAGTTTTTGATTATCGGGGTATCTGTGAATCTGAAGATGACCCAAATGTAGAGCCTTCCATGAAAATGCATGCCGATGATTTGATTGGTCTTTTAGATCACCTGCAATGGAATAATGTGCATTTAATCGGGCTAGTCGGAATGGGGTGTTGTGTCGCACAAGAAGTTGCTATCAATCGTCCTGATCTTGTTCGCAGCATGATCAATATGGGTGCTTGGGCATACTGTGATACTTATCTATATGATCAACTCAAATTATTTAGGGATGTGCATAGAGACTCTGGCTTTTTAACTTTTCAGGAAAAGGTTTCAATCTATTCATTCCTTCCAGAATATTACAATGAAAACAAAGATAAATTATTAGGGCCCAATGCAGGGTGGAAGGAATTAAGAGATAACTATAAAACCCATGCAAGACTTGTTGAGGCGTGCCTGAATCATGATGTCAGAGACCAATTAGGCAGTATAGAAGCTCCAACACTGATTATTCATGCCGGTAAAGATTTAGTTACTGGTCCTAGAACGACTCTACCATTAGAAGAAGGTATCCCAAATGCAGAAGGTGTTTTAATGGAAGATGTGGCCCATGTGGTTGCAGGTAAAGATCAAAAAATTGCTTTTTGTGAAATACTCTTCAACTTTTTACAAAAACATTAGCCATCTTTAGGTTGTATTAAATTTCTAATCTATTCATAATGTTGCCGCATAGAGTTTAAGGGGAGTTAAAATCGATATGTCAGTTGATGGTTCAAAAATTAAGATTCAAAATGGCAAGCTAGATGTCCCCAATGATCCCATTATTCCTTACATTGAAGGCGACGGTATTGGTCCTGATATTTGGAAATCAGCAGTCCGAGTGATAGATGCAGCTGTTGAGAAAGCATACAAAGGTGAAAAGAAAATAAACTGGTTAGAAGTCTATGCCGGTGAAAAGGCCTTTAAACAATTTAATAATTGGCTACCAGATGAAACCATTGAACAGTGCAAGAAGTACTTAGTTTCAATTAAAGGGCCTTTAACAACACCAATTGGTGGGGGCATGAGATCTCTCAATGTAGCTTTAAGACAATTAATGGATTTGTACGTCTGTCTTAGACCAGTGAGGTGGTTTGAAGGAGTTCCCTCCCCTGTAAAGACCCCTGAAAAAATTGATATGGTGATCTTCAGGGAAAACACTGAGGATATCTACGCCGGCATTGAATTTGAACAAGGCACTGAAGCAAATAAGAGTTTTCTCTCACTTTTTGAGACATCCTTCCCTGATGAGTTTTCAAAAATAAGGTTTCCTGAAACATCAGGTATTGGTATCAAGCCGATTTCCATTGAAGGTTCTGAACGTTTGCTTAGGTCAGCGTTTGAATACGCCATAGCAAATAATCGTAAAAGTGTTACTTTTGTTCATAAAGGTAACATTATGAAGTTTACCGAAGGTGCATTTAGAAATTGGGGCTATGCTCTAGCAGAAAGAGAATACGGAGAACATGTTTACACTTGGGATCAGTGGGAAAGAACAAAATCAGAACAAGGTGAAGAAACTGCTAATGCTGAACAACAAAAAGCCTTAGAGAACGGTGCCATCTTAGTTAAAGATGCGATAGCTGATATCACTCTTCAACAAGTTCTTACTAGGCCTTCTGAGTTTGATGTGATCGCCACAATGAATTTGAATGGTGATTATTTATCCGATGCTCTGGCTGCACAAGTCGGAGGCATAGGGATTGCGCCAGGAGGTAATATCAATTATCTAACAGGTCATGCTGTGTTTGAAGCCACTCATGGAACAGCACCTAAATACAGTGGTCAAGATAAAGTAAATCCTGGGTCTGTGATTCTCTCAGGCGAGATGATGTTACGTTATCTCGGCTGGAATGAAGCAGCTGATTTGATAATTAAAGCAATGGATACGACCATAAAAAATCAAACTGTCACCTATGACTTTGCACGATTAATGGATAATGTAAGCCCAATCAAATGCAGTGAGTTTGGTGATCAACTCATAAAAAATATGAACTGATCTGTAATCTTCACCGAATACCTAATCAATCAAATACAAGAGACCGCTTATGAAGATCATCACAACTATGTTAGTCGCCCTGATTCTGTCACAAACCAATTCTGTTTTAGCTGCATCTTGTGAGCAGACTATCGAAGGCAATGACATGCTTCAATTTAATCTCAAAGAGATTGTTATGAGTTCAACTTGCTCAGAAGTAACTATTAACTTAAAACACACAGGCCAATTGGACGGCAATATCATGGGACACAATTGGGTTTTATCAAAAACAGAAGACTTTATGCCTCTCGCACTAGCTGGAGGCCAGGCTGGCCCTTCAGAAAATTATGTTCCATCGAATGACTCAAGAGTTATAGCATCTACAGTCATTATTGGTGGTGGTGAAGCAACATCAGTCACTTTCTCATTGGCTTCTTTGGGTGTTGGAGAGGACTATACTTTTTTCTGCTCCTTTCCAGGGCACTATGCCATCATGAAAGGTGTTTTTAGAATTATAAACTGATTTTTAAGGCTCCTTTAGCCAATGCTAAAGGTCCTGTTCTAGCAATTGCTACTAGAGTGCTTATGCCCTCTAGAGCTTCTAATAATTCATCATTTTTTAATGTGTCTGCCATAACTTCTACAATTAAAAGATCATCCTGATCATTAACAATTGTTGCTGAAAAATCATAAAAAATAGTTTTAATGGCCTCTTCTTTATCAGCATCAACATTAATTTTTATCATCATTAATTCACGTTCTATATGATCATGTTTACTGATGTCGAGAACATCTATCACATCAATAAGTTTATAGAGCTGCTTCGTTATCTGTCCGATGACTTCATCAGACCCTTCCGTCACTAAAGTCAATCTTGAAATCATTGGATCTTGTGTTGGAGCAACGCTTAATGAATCGATATTGTAGCCTCGAGTAGAGAACATAGAAGCAACTCGAGATAATGCTCCCGATTCGTTTTGCAGTAATATTGCAATCGTATGTTTCATCAGTCTGTCCCACTCATTTAATAATACAGACAAAGGATTGTACAGGGTTCCTAGGACAAATGAAGATACTAATCGCTATTACTTTTCAACTTGGTTTATAGTAAGGTGTCTTCCTCAACCTTTTGTGAGGTTGAATTAACGCTAGGAATGTTGAGTTAAGATGACAGAAAAACAAATACTAACAGGCTCAGATATCATCGTTAAAGTCCTTGCAGAACAGGGAGTTGAGACGATTTTTGGATATAGTGGTGGTGCTATATTGCCAACCTATGATGCTGTGTTTCAATACAACGAAATACATAAGAATAATCCGATGCCCCTGATTGTTCCTGCCAATGAGCAAGGAGCTGGCTTTATGGCATCGGGTTATGCAAGAGCAACGGGTAAACCTGGTATTGTCTTAGTAACTTCAGGTCCTGGAGCGACAAATACTGTTACCCCAGTAAGAGATGCGATGGCTGACTCAATACCGATGATTGTGATATGTGGGCAAGTTAATAGATCATCAATTGGAAGTGATGCTTTCCAAGAAGCCCCTATTACAAGTGTTATGGGATCTGTAGCAAAACATGTGTTCTTGGTTACTAAAGAAGAAAAGTTAGCTGCCACACTAAGAGCTGCATTCGAAATTGCTACTTCTGGAAGACCCGGCCCTGTTGTGGTCGATGTTCCAAAAGACGTGCAAACAGCCAGTATAGAGTTTGATGCTAATTCAAAACTTAATATTAACGCATACAGAGAACGTGTAAAGGTTATCGAGAATAATCGGCTCAGCGATCAACAATGTGAAAGTTTTTATAATTATCTAAAAGCATCCAATAAACCTTTGATTTACTCAGGTGGTGGAACAATTGCCGCTGATGCGTCAAAAGAATTGAGAAAATTCTCTGATCGCTTTCAAATACCAGTAACTACAACACTTATGGGGATAGGAGCAGTTGATACACAATCTCAATTATCTCTCGAGATGCTGGGCATGCATGGTACTGCCTTTGCTAATTATGCGGTTGAAGACTGTGATTTTATTATCGCCTTAGGTTCTAGATTTGATGATAGGGTTGCTGCCGTGCCTAAACAATTTGCACCTCAAGCTAAAGCTGTGGCCCATTTTGATATTGATGCATCTGAAATTAATAAAGTAAAACAAACCAATTGGTCTCATGTCGGACTACTAAAAACTGCTCTCAGTGACCTCATTGCTTACGCTGATAAAAATAATATTCATAATGTGTTTTCTGACTGGATAAATGCGATTCAAGAATTAAAGTCTACATATCCACTGGATTACGACAGAACCTCGGATTTAATACAACCTCAAATGGTTCTGGATGAAATTAATCAAATAACCAAAGGTGAGGCCATCGTCACAACAGGTGTTGGGCAACATCAAATGTGGTCTGCTCAATATTTTGATTTTAAGGAGCCCAGACAATGGCTAACATCTGGAAGTATGGGAACCATGGGTTTTGGCTTGCCTGCAGCCATTGGTGCTCAATTTGCTCATCCTGACAAACTCGTTATTGATGTGGATGGAGACGGTAGCATCAGAATGAATTTGGGTGACATGGAAACTGTCACTACTTATGATTTACCGATTAAGATCCTTTTGCTTAATAATGCGGGTGATGGAATGGTGAAGCAATGGCAAAAACTCTATTATGGCGGTCGATTATCAGCTAGTGACAAGACACTTTATAAAAAGGATTTTGTCTTATCAGCTCAGTCAGATGGCTTTGAATACGCTGAACGTTTAACCGATAAAACCCAGCTTCAAAAGACCATAAAAGAATTTATTGGGTGTAAAAAGGCCGCCTTTCTTGAAGTCATTATTGATCCAGATGCGATGGTCTTTCCAATGGTTGGTCCTGGAATGTCTTACAATCAAATGATCACTGGGGAGCATATCAAAAGCCGGAATGAGGATCCTGAAGTGGAGCCTATTGATCCTAAAGCAATGTTCTAAAAGACCTACCTTTCTCCCATTGCATGAATATCATGGGGTTCTCCAGTTTGAGTATAGAGAACTTTTTTTCTAAA